>PPYE01584705.1_pt1 | contig 102425 bp, 104 predicted proteins | sample 1559881 | NCBI WGS metagenome assembly PPYE01 (sample SAMN08240022, study PRJNA423297) | Human gut metagenome, whole genome shotgun sequencing project.
GTGCTGGAATTGGCAGACAGGCCAGACTAAGGATCTGGTGGTCATTGCGATCGTGTGGGTTCAAGTCCCATCTTCCGCAGAACGAAAACCCTTGTGCATGCAAGGGTTTTTTCCTGCTCAAAAAAATCAGAGGAAATTCCTTTCCGGATCCCTCTGATTTTTTATTTTTCTTTTTTTCAGAATTTTCTCTGCAATTTCTGTTTTTACAGGTTCGGTCTTACAATCTTCGGTGTATAGCCAGCCTCTTCCAGTGCTTTGACAATACGGTTCTTGTGATCGGTGCCGAATGCCTCCATTGTGATGCGGAGCTCTACTGCAGCACTTCTGTTCGTTGTGAAGAACTGGTTGTGGTCCAGTTTGATGACGTTTCCGTTCTCGTTTGCAATCACCTGGGAAACGCGTACCAGCTCGCCTGGTTTATCCGGCAGAAGAACGGATACAGTAAAGATACGGTCTCTCTGGATCAGTCCGTTCTGGATCACGGAAGACATGGTGATGACGTCCATATTTCCGCCGCTTAAGATAGAAACAATCTTTTTGCCCTTGACATCCAGATGCTTTAATGCAGCCACAGTCAGAAGACCGGAGTTCTCAACGATCATCTTGTGGTTTTCTACCATATCAAGGAATGCTACGATCAGCTCATCATCATCCACAGTAATGATCTCGTCCAGGTTCTGTCTTACATACGGGAAAATCTTGGATCCCGGTGTCTGTACTGCAGTACCGTCTGCAATTGTGCTGACAGGAGATACGGTCGTTACCTCGCCTTTTTCAAAGGAAGCCTTCATACAGGCTGCTCCGGACGGCTCAACACCGATGACTTTGATGTTTGGTTTCAGCAGTTTTGCCAGTGTGGAAACACCGGTAGCCAGTCCGCCTCCTCCGATCGGAACAAGGATATAATCTACGAGCGGAAGCTCCTGAATTACTTCCATAGCGATGGTTCCCTGGCCGGTTGCAACGGTCAGATCATCGAACGGGTGAATAAAGGTATAGCCATGCTCTGCTGCAAGCTCGTATGCTTTTGCACATGCCTCATCGTACACATCTCCGTACAGAACAACCTCAGCGCCGTAGCTCTGGGTACGCTCTACTTTGATGAGCGGTGTGGTAGTCGGCATTACGATGACAGCCTTTGCACCGTAGCATTTTGCCGCATACGCAACGCCCTGTGCATGGTTTCCTGCAGATGCGGTGATCAGTCCTTTTGCGCGCTCCTCTTCACTTAAGGTGCTGATTTTGTAATAGGCACCGCGCAGCTTATAGGCGCCGGTCAGCTGCATATTTTCCGGTTTTAAGTAGACTTTATTTCCCGTCTGCTCGCTGAAATATTTGCTGTAAACCAGTTTGGTCTCCTGTGTTACTTTTTTTACGATTTCAGACGCTTCCTCAAATTTCGGGAGTGTCAGCATTTCTTCTGCCATAGTCTTTTCTCCTTGTTGTCTTTTTTAAGCATTCTCTTCGGATGTATGGAACAGTGCATTTACAAACTGGTCTGCATCAAATTTCTGTAGATCGTGGATGCTCTCGCCCACGCCGATGTATTTGACCGGAATATCAAGCTCGGACTGGATGGCAACGGCGATACCGCCCTTTGCAGTTCCGTCCAGCTTCGTCAGAATGATACCGGTGACATTTGCCACTTCTGCAAACTGTCTTGCCTGCTGCAGCGCATTCTGGCCCGTGGTACCGTCCAGCACCACCAGCGTTTCCAGGTATGCCTCTGGGTACTCTTTTTCCAGAATCCGGTAAATCTTGTGGAGCTCTTCCATCAGGTTCTTCTTGTTGTGAAGTCTTCCTGCCGTATCACAGATCAGCACATCCGCATTTCTGGCTTTTGCCGCTGCGACTGCATCGTACACGATGGACGCCGGATCTGCTCCGTTCTGTCCGCCGATGATATCCACGCCAGCGCGGTGCGCCCACTCCGTGAGCTGCTCGCCTGCCGCTGCACGGAACGTATCTGCTGCCGCAAGAACAACCTTTTTGCCCTGATCCTTCAGAAGGCCGGCCAGCTTTCCGACGGAGGTCGTTTTTCCGACTCCATTGACACCGATCACCAGCACTACCGATTTCCGGTTTTCAAATTCATAGGCTGTATCGCCTACATCCATCTGTTTTTTGATGCTCTCGATCAGAAGCTGTTTGCACTCTGCCGGATCGGTAATGTGCTCTTCTGCCACCCGCTCTTTTAAGTGGTCAATAATTTTGGTCGTTGTATTGATGCCGATATCTCCCATGACGAGAATCTCCTCGATCTCCTCATAAAAATCGTCATCAATATTGGAATAGCCGCTGAAAATAGAATCAATTCCAGCTACAATGCTGTCTCGGGTCTTCGTCAGACCGTTGACAAGACGTTTGAAAAAGCCTACTTTCTCCTCCGCCATACCGTTCGCCTCCCTTTATCTTTTCTATCTTACTTCTTTCGTATTGTATCTTATTCGTTTCTATTTGTCCAGTTCTCCCTCAATCAAATCGACAGAAACAAGGGTAGAAACACCCTTCTCCTGCATCGTGATGCCGTACAGACGGTCTGCCGCCGTCATCGTACCGCGCCTGTGGGTGATGACGATGAACTGGGTATTTTTTGTCAGCTTGTGCAGATACTGCGCAAAACGCGTTACGTTGGAATCGTCGAGCGCCGCCTCGATCTCGTCAAGTAAACAGAACGGGGACGGCTTTAAGTTCTGGATTGCAAAAAGCAGCGCAATCGCGGTCAGTGCCTTCTCGCCTCCGGAGAGCTGCATCATATTCTGCAGTTTCTTTCCCGGCGGCTGGGAAATGATGCGGATACCTGCCTCGAGTACATCCGTGTCCTCCTCGAGCTCCAGCGTTCCCTTTCCGCCGCCGAACAACTGGCGGAACACGCGGTCAAACTCTTTCCGGATCTCCTCGAATTTTTCCGTGAACTGCTTGCGCATACCGGCATCCAGCTCATCGATGATGCCCTGCAGTGTCTCTGCCGCTTTGACAAGATCGGTGTGCTGTGCATCAAGAAATGCGTGGCGCTCCGAAATCTCTTTGTACTCCTCAATCGCATTCACATTGACAGAGCCAAGTTTCCGGATCGCATCTTTTACTTCCAGCACACGCCGCTTTAATTCACTGCGCTCCGGAATCTCCTCCATCTGGAACTCTCTTGCGTGGCCCGGTGTCACTTCGTACTCTTCCCAGAGATACGAGGTCTGTGCCTCTTTTGTCTCCTCCAGCTTTTCTTTCTGGCTGTTCAGACGGAAGCACTCTTTGTCCATCAGGGAAATCTGGTCGGAGAGCTGATCCCGCTTCTCGAAAAATTCTTTGTGATCTGCGCTTAATGCTTCTTTTTTCTCCTGCAGTTCCACAATCCGGCGGTCTTCCTCTTCTTTTGCCTGCACTGCCGCTGCAATCGTCTTCTGGATCTCCACGATGTCCTGCTGTTTCTTTTTGACATCGTCTTTTTCCTCCGCTGCTTTTTCCAGCATGGTGCGGCTTTCCGCTTCCAGTTTTCCCGTCTCTTCCTCAAGACGGCGGATGTTCTGGGCAAGGAATCCATCCTTCTGGGACAGATTTGCGTAATTTAACCGGATTTCTTCAAGATCCTTCGTATATTCTGCTTCCCGGCGGCGAAGCCCTGTAAGCGCCTCCTGCGCCTTCTGGATATTCTCCTGCAGCGTGCTTTCCCGCTCCACCGATTCCTGCATTTCCTGACCGATGACTTTCCGGTTCCGCTCAATCTCGACGATCTGATTTTCAATCTCGAGACTCTCCTTCTGAAGCGCTTCAAAATCCAGACGGATTTCCGTCTTTTTCTCGCGCGCTTTTTCCAGATTCAGGCGCACCGTATTCTGCTCGATGTACTGCCGCTGCAGTTTTTCATTCAGCTCGGTGCGGAGATCGCGGATTTCATTCCGCTTATTTTTCTTCTCTTCAAGTTCCTGCTGGATTTCCCGCAGTTCCTTCGCAAGACCCTGTACGCTCTTTTCGAGTTCCTCAATCTCACGCCGTCTTCCGAGCAGGTTGCTGTTGTTCCGGAACGAACCTCCTGTCATGGAACCGCCCGGGCTCAAGAGCTCGCCCTCGAGGGTTACCATGCGGAGCGTCTGACGGTATTTCCGCTGGATCACAATGGCATGGTCGATCGTGTCGACCACCAGCGTTCTTCCAAGCAGCTGTGCCACAAGGCCCTCATACACCGGGTCGTACGAAACAAGTGCATTTGCCACACCGAGCACACCGGTTTCTCTTGCCGCATCCTCATTCACCTGCGCTTTTTTCCCGCGCATACTGGTGAGCGGAAGGAACGTCGCACGGCCGAAATGGCCCCGTTTCAGGTATTCAATCAGGTATTTCGCCGTCGCCTCATTGTCGGTGACAATATTCTGAATGCTGCCGCCAAGTGCGGTCTCGATCGCCGTCTCGTACTTTTTCTCCGCCTGCAGAAGATCCGCCACAACGCCGTGGATGCCGGGATTCCGGTCTTTCTGCTCCATGACCTTCCGAATACTGTTTCCATAGCCGTCGTACCGCTCGGTGATGTTCTTTAAGGATTCGAGCCTTGACGCTTCTCTGTGGTAATTGGTCTGGCCGGCTTCCATCTCTTTCGTCTGGTTCGAGAGATCCGCCGTCAGCGCGGTAATCTTCTGATCTGCCTCCTGGTACTGCTGTTTCAGGCTGCTTACCGTCTCTTCGAGCGCTTCAAACGCGTTCTGCAGTTCTTCCATCTGCCCGTTCTGTTCGGACTCGCTCGTCTTTAAATGCAGCACCCTCTGGCTTAATTCTGCCTTTCGGATGCCGATCTGCTCGAGCATCGCATCGTAGCGCTGCATTTTTCCCTTCGTGGAACCCCGCTGGTTCAGAAGGCCGATGACTTCGCTCTTATCCTGTTCACTCTGCAGCTCGACTGCCTGGATCTGCCCCTGGCATTCCGAGAGAGCGGCCTCTTTCTCACTCTTTTCCGTCTCTGACGCAAGAAGTGCTTCATGAAGCCCGTCCTTTTCTGCCTGATATGTATTTTTTTCTGCCGTCTTTGTGCGGCTCTCCGCGCGGATCGCCTCCAGACGTTCTCTTAATGTGTCGCTGTTCCTCTCCGATGCATGAATCTGCTCGTTCAACACCTCGATCTGGTTTTCGAGCTGCTGACGTTTCAGTGCATTCTCCCCCGCCTGATCGCGCGCAGAAAGAATCGTCTGGTCCAGTTTTTCCTGCTCCTGTTCCAGCTTTTCATACTCCTGCTTCGTATGCTCAAAAGCCTCTTTCGTGCTCTTTAACTGCTCTTCTGTAATCCGGTACCGGTCTTCTACTTTCGCGAGATCGTTCCGGATGCGCTCCATCTCGAGCAGAAACATATTGATATCGAGGAGCTTTAATTCCTCTTTCTTCTTTAAATAAATCTTTGCCGTCTCAGACTGGCGTTCCAGCGGCTCTAACTGCCTTGTCAGTTCCGAGAGAATGTCGTTGACGCGCACCAGATTCTGCTGCTCTTCCGCCAGCTTCTTTTCGGTCACGGCCTTCCTTCTCTTGAATTTGACAATTCCTGCCGCCTCGTCAAACAGCTCCCGGCGCTCTTCCGGCTTACCACTTAAAATCTTATCAATCTGACCCTGTCCGATGATGGAATAGCCTTCTTTTCCGATACCGGTATCGTAGAACAGCTCGTTGATGTCCTTTAACCGGCACGATGCACCATTCATCAGATACTCGCTCTCACCGGAGCGGTAGAGCCGTCTCGTCACCGTGACTTCCTCGAAATCGACATTCAGCTTGTGGTCGGAATTGTCAAGTGTAATTGCAACCGACGCGTAGCCGAGCGGCTTTCTCGTCTCGGTTCCGGAGAAAATAACATCCTGCATATTTCCGCCGCGGAGCTGCTTGGCGCTCTGTTCGCCGAGCACCCAGCGCACCGCATCGCCAACATTGCTCTTTCCACTGCCGTTCGGCCCTACAACGCCGGTAATACCGTCGTGGAACTGCAGAATGGTTTTGTTGGCAAACGACTTAAATCCCTGCATTTCAATGGATTTGAGATACATAATTCACCTACGCTTTTTTTCTGGCAAGAATTGCATCGTATGCCGCTGCCTGTTCTGCCGCTTTTTTCGTTCTGCCCTTTCCGGTACCGAGCGCTTTCTTTCCGACGCTGACCTGTGCCCAGAAGCTCTTGTCGTGATCCGGTCCCTCTTCTTTTAAGATGGTGTAAACAATCTCTTCATCCGTCTCACCCTGGATCAGCTCCTGCAGAATCGTTTTGCTGTCGTAGAAAAGCTGTTTGTGTTCGATATCGTTTAAGATATAGTTCAGAACGAACGTTTTTGCCGGTTCAAAGCCGCCGTCCAGGAAAATCGCACCGATCGTTGCCTCCATAGCATCCGAAACGATGGAATCGCGGTGACGGCCGCCGGTTGCCTCCTCGCCCTTTCCAAGGAGTAGAAAGCTGCCAAGGTCAATCTCACGGGCACAGAATGCCAGTGCCGGTTCACAGACGAGGCTGGCGCGTTTTTTCGTCATCTCGCCCTCCGGGAGACGCGGGAATGTCTTGTATAAAAATTCGCTGGATACAACTTCCAGCACGGCATCTCCTAAGAACTCCAGACGCTCGTTGCACTCCAGGCGCTCCATATGGTGCTCATTTGCGTAGGAAGAATGGCGCATCGCCATCTCCAGCAGTCCGAAATCCTGAAATTTATACTGGATCTTCTTTTCCAAATCCACGAGTTTATCAATATTATTCATAACCTGTTTTAAGCCTGTCCTTCCTCATAGTTACCGTTTGCAGGTGTTCTGCGGACGGTAACAAAGGGGCTGTCCTGTAGCAAACAGCCCCTTCGCCATTTTCTATTATTCTGCCAGTTTCTTTTTGATCGCTTCCACCGCATCCTCAACCGATACGATGTGCTCTGCTTCTTCTGCTTCGATCTGGATATCAAATTCTTCTTCAATTCCCATCACAATCTGAAATACATCCAGGGAATCCGCTCCCAGATCATCTGCAAAGGTTGTCTCCATGGTTACTTCATTCGGATCTACGTTTAATACATCCGCAATGATCTCCTGTAATTTTTCAAACTCCATCTTTCGCTGCCTCCCTGCTGCTCTTATAGTCTGCCAGATGCTCCTGCACTTTCTGCGGAATCTTCTCCTCGCTGAATGAAATGCACTGGAGAATGGAATTTTTAAATTCGTTGGCTTTTGAGCTTCCGTGCGTCTTTACAACGAGTCCCTTTAAGCCAAGCAGCGGCGCTCCGCCGTACTCACTGGCATCAAAAGACTTCAGTGTCTCTTTCAGCGCCGGTTTCACAAGAAGGGCTCCGATTTTGCTGCGCAGAGATGTCATCATACCCTGTTTTACCTTGGAAATCAGGGTCGCGCCGACGCCCTCATACAGCTTTAAGATAACGTTTCCGACAAACGCCTCACAGACAACAACGTCTGCGGCTCCGTTTGGAATTTCTCTTGCTTCGATACTGCCGACAAAGTTGATATACGGGTTTTCTTTCAGAAGCGGATACGTCTCTTTGACAAGCGCATTTCCTTTTTCTTCTTCCACACCGATATTCACGATTCCCACCCGCGGATTTTTAATGCCGACAACGTGTTCCATATAGATGGAACCCATCATGGCAAACTGCACCAGATGGGACGGTCTTGCATCAACATTCGCACCGCAGTCGATCAGAAGGGATACACCGTCTTTCGTCGGGATCAGCGGAGCCAGCGGCGGGCGCTCTACGCCCTTGATGCGTCCTACGATCGTCTGTCCGCCGACCAGGACTGCTCCTGTGCTTCCGGAGGATACGAACGCGTCTGCCTCTCCGTAGCGCACTTTCTTCATGCCGACAACGATCGAAGAATCTTTTTTGTGGCGGATCGCATTGACCGGCGGCTCTCCCGTCTCAATGATCTCGGTTGCCGGAACGATCTCAACCCGCTCCTTCGGGTACATATATTTCTGCAGTTCTTTTTCGATGACATCCACCTGGCCGACCAGCTGGACTTTGACGCGTTCATCTGCGTTTACGGCCTCAACGGCGCCTTTTACCGGCTCCACAGGCGCATAATCGCCGCCCATCGCGTCCACTGCAACTCTGACTAAGTCACTCATGTTTTTTCCTCTTTTCTCTTTTCTAAAGCGCGTTTGAAAACTCTTTTTCTTTCAAAAAACCGTTTTCAACCACGCTCTAAAAGCACTTATGCAAGTGCTGTATTAACTATACTAAACTCCTTTGCAAAAATCAAGCATAAATGCCCTCCGCTGTTTTCTCCTGCAGAACAAACAGGAGCGGAAGAACCCCGCTTTCTTGCAGAATCCATCCACTCCTGTTTTTTTCTTTTCAGATATCCTTGAAAATTCTTTTCAAAATCTTCTTTTTAAGAAACTTTTGCACCATCAGAGCCAAGTTCTTTCCCGTCTACGGTTGTGTCATGTGCCATTTGGCCGCTGTCTTCCAGATAATACTCTTTTCCATCTACCGTAATCCAGCCGGTCTGCATCTTGCCGTCATCCGCCAGATAATACCAAGAGTCTCCGTCTTGAAACCAGCCGGTCCGCATATAGCCGTTCCCATCGAATGCATACCAGAATCCGCCGATATTTTTCCATGCGGATGTCGGATAACTGCCGTCATTGTTTTTGTACCACCACCCTGTATCATCCTGAATCCACTGTCCAGCCGGAACGACAGTTACCTGTGCAACGGTACTTGTCGCCATCGAAACGGTTTTATCAACCGTATTTGTTGCTACAACATAGTAATAATCTGTTCCCTCTGTTGTAGTATCCGGCACATACGTTGTGTCTGTCGCACCCTCGATCAGAGTTCCGCCTCCATTGGAATTGACGTTGTTTTTATACCACTGATACGTCACCGTGCCGCCGCTGGAAACCGTTGCTTCACAGGTCAGCTTTCCATTGGTACTTCCAGACTCTATTTCCAGACTCTCCACTGGATTCACTGTAAAAGCCGGCTTTTCCAGACTGGCATCCACATGAACAGCATCGCTGTCCTCTTTTGAAATATCTACACTGGCCGAAGATGAAACCGTCGTCGTGGTTCCCATCATTTTATCCATCAGACTGTCTGTGGAACATCCTGAGAGGAATACTACACTGCACATGCATGCTGCCAGAAATATGATTCGTCTATTCTTCATATGCTTTGCACTCCTTTTTTATAATTGTTACAAAAATATTGCAATATTGTTTCAATTCTCACCGAGACCATTATAGCACATCACGACACACCACGTCAAATCTTTTATATGACGCTTCCAGACAACCCACAGAGACAACAAAAAAGCCCCCGGTGACGGGAGCCTTTTGCTGCATTGCACATCGGAACTGATTCCGATTTATGAATATTAGTCCATTGCAACGACTTCTTTTTTGTTGTAAGAACCACAAGCTTTGCAAACTCTGTGCGGCATCATAAGAGCACCACATTTGCTGCATTTTACAAGGTTCGGAGCAGACATTTTCCAGTTTGCTCTTCTCTTATCGCGTCTTGCTTTGGAAGATTTATTCTTAGGACAAATGGACATAGTTACACCTCCTTAAATTTGCTGAATATATCTTTGATTGCAGCCATTCGGGGGTCTAGCCCTGTGGTATCACAATCACAGGTCTGAATATTCAGATTCGCACCACAACGGCTGCAGATTCCTTTACAGTCATCTTTACACAGCACTCGAATCGGCCATTGGACTATGAGCTCATTACGAACCAGTTCTTCCACCTCGAGCTCGTCTCCCTCCACAAACGAAGAGTCCTCTTCTTTTTCCTCGCGTTCTTCCTCTGACAGATTCAGATCAATCTGCAGATCGAACTCGAGCTGGAATGGAGTCGCTACCGGTGTCAGGCATCTTGCACATGGAATCTCCATTGTAAGGTCTGCACTGCCGGTGATCGTGATCACACGATTGCCTTCATGCGTAAGGCCAAGGATAACAGGATGTTTTTCGATTACCCGATAGTCCTGCCCGCCGATCGAAAAAGTTTCGGATGTAAGCGGAATTTCATACTTTTCGGACTTTCCGTCCTGCGCAAATAACTTGGTCAGACTGATTTTCATATTGTTCTCCTAATCACACTTTACCAATTATACCCGGGAAGGTAAGAATTGTCAACTGCTTTTTGAATTATTTTTTATTTTCCTTTTACTAACTCTACAGTCTCCTCGCAGATTGCGATTTCCTCGTTGGTCGGGATCACGCATGCTGTAATCTTGGAGCCTTCTTTGGTGATGATCTTCTCAACGCCGCGGCAGTTATTTGCCTCAGAATCGAATTCCAGACCCATGAACTCAAATGCTTTGCAGATGGTCTCACGAAGCGGAATAGCGTTCTCTCCAAGGCCTGCGGTGAAGGTGATCACATCTACGCCGCCCATAGCTGCGATGTAGGAACCGATGTATTTGATAATGCGGTAAGCGTATGCTTCCAGACAGTTGATGGCATCCTGATTGCCTGCCTCTGCTGCTGCAGATACATCACGGTAATCGCTGGAGATGCCGGTCATGCCGAGCATACCGGATTTCTTGTTCAGAATGTTCAGAACCTCGGATACGGTCAGGTTCTCTTTGTTGCACAGATACTCAACAAAAGCTGGATCGATATCTCCGGAACGGGTTCCCATGATCACACCTTCAAGCGGGGTAAGGCCCATGGAGGTATCTACACATTTGCCGTTCTTTACAGCGGAAAGGGAAGCACCATTTCCCATATGGCATACGATGATCTTCAGATCGTTGTAGTCTTTGCCAAGGAACTCTGCGGTTCTCTTGGATACGAATTTATGAGAAGTTCCGTGGAAGCCGTATTTACGGATTGCGTATTTCTCATAGTACTCTTTCGGAATACCGTACATATATGCTTTCGGAGGCATGGTCTGATGGAATGCGGTATCAAATACTGCTACGTTCGGAACGCCCGGCATCAGTTTCATGCAGGCATTGATTCCCATCAGGTTTGCCGGATTGTGCAGAGGACCAAGGTCAGCGCACTCCTCGATAACTTTGATTACTTCGTCATCGATGATAACAGAGTTTGTGATCTTCATTCCGCCGTGCAGAACGCGGTGTCCGATGGCATCTACTTCTTCCAGGCTCTTGATGACGCCGCTCTTCTCGTTTACCAGAGCGTCCAGAACCATCTGGATTGCCTCTACGTGTGTCGGCATTGCTGCTTCTGTTACCTCTTTTTCGCCGTTCTTTGGCTCATAAACGAGGCGTCCGTCGATACCGATTCTCTCACAGAGTCCTTTTGCCAGGACGTCACGGTTATCGTAATTGATCAGCTGGAATTTCAGAGAGGAACTTCCGCAGTTTACTACTAATACGTTCATTTCTAAATTCTCCTATTTTAAAATTCTTATTAAAACTTCTGGCCGGCCTGTTCTCCGCAGCCGGCCAGAAAACCGCTTGTAATTGGTTTTATTTCGTGCTTACTGTGCCTGGCACTGTACAGCAGTGATTGCTACAACACCAACGATATCCTCTGCGGAGCATCCACGGGACAGATCGTTGACTGGAGCTGCGATACCCTGCGTCATTGGGCCGTATGCTTCTGCTTTTGCCAGTCTCTGTACCAGTTTGTATCCGATGTTTCCGGCATCCAGATCCGGGAAGATCAGAACGTTTGCTTTTCCTGCTACTTTGCTGTCCGGAGCTTTGGATGCACCTACGCTCGGAACGATTGCTGCATCAAGCTGCAGCTCGCCGTCGAGAGCGAGATCCGGGTTTGCTTCTTTTGCAATTCTGGTAGCCTCAACAACTTTGTCTACATCAGCATGTTTTGCACTTCCTTTGGAGGAGTGGGAAAGCATAGCAACTCTTGGCTCGTTTCCGGTCAGCATGCGGTAGGACTCTGCGGAAGACTCTGCGATTGCAGCCAGCTCTTCCGGATTCGGGTTCTGGTTCAGACCACAGTCACCGAATACGAATACACCGTCATCGCCGTACTCGCAGTCCGGAACTACCATCAGGAAGAATGCGGATACGAGTTTTGTGCCTGGTTTGGTCTTTAAGATCTGCAGGCATGGACGTAAGGTGTTTGCGGTAGAATGGCAGGCACCGGAAACAAGTCCGTCTGCATCTCCCATTTTAACCATCATAACGCCATAATATGTATAGTCATTCAGGATGGTCTCTCTTGCTTTCTCCGGAGTCATGCCTTTCTTTGCACGAAGCTCTACCAGCTTATCTACATAAGCCTGTGTTTTCTCGTTTTTCTCTGGATCTACAATAGTAGCTTTGGAGACATCCAGTCCCTCGCTGCCTTTCTTTACTGCCTCTTCGCTTCCGATGATGATCAGATTTGCAAGGTCCTCTTTCAGGATCTGTGCAGCAGCCTCATATGTTCTTCTGTCTTCTGACTCTGGCAGTACAATTGTTTTTTTGTCTGCTTTTGCTCTTGCTTTAATTGTGTCAATAAATCCCATGATCTTTTGACTCCTTTCGATAAATTTACTCGATATTCTCATTGTAGTACGCTTTTTGCCCTTTCGCAAGTATAAAATTCAAAACAACTGGACAAAAAATCCAAAACGGAGGAATTCTTGCATTCCTTTTCTGTTTTTGTTACGATAGGGCTATGTGATCCGCGGTTCCTCTCTGTTTGGAATCGTGCTATTTTTTTCGAAAGAAGGTACGTTTTATGACCATTACCGCAGTCATTGCAGAATATAATCCTTTTCATAACGGCCATGCTTATCAGCTGGCAAAAGCCAGGGAGCTGACCGGGGCGGACTATCTTGTCGTGATTATGAGCGGCGATTTCGTCCAGCGCGGCGCACCTGCGATTCTTGACCAACATGACCGTGCGGAGCTGGCGCTTCTTGGCGGCGCGGACCTTATCTTACAGCTTCCGTGTCACTTTGCGCTCGGCAGTGCACAGCATTTCGCACGCGGGGCGGTATCGCTCCTTACTGCGCTTGGCTGTGTCGATTTTCTCTGCTTTGGCAGTGAATATGGAGACACGGCGCCGTTTCTGGAACTCGCTGATGTTCTGCTCCACGAGCCGGAGGAATACCGTGAGCTGCTCTCCGGTCTGCTTCGGAACGGACTTTCCTTCCCGACGGCGCGCGCACAGGCACTTTCCGCTTATTTTTCTGACAGCGCTTCCTTCTCTTCGCTTTCAAAAGAAGAACTTGATACCTTTTTAAAAGAACCAAACAATATTTTAGGCATTGAATATGTCCAGGCACTTCTGCTGTCACAAAGCCGCATTCGGCCGGTAACGATCCGCCGGGAGGGCAGCGGCTACCACGAAGGAGCGCTTTTCACACATGCACTCCCTTCTGCTACAGCAATGCGGAATCTTCTTTTTTCCAATCCGCATAAGGATCCGGAACTGTCCGCGCTCGCCTCCTGCATGCCGGAAGCAGTCTATCCCGCTTTCCAGGACGCCGTCACCGCACACGGCCTGCTTTCCAGCGATGATTTCAGCCTGCTCCTCGCCGCGCGGCTCCTCACAGAAACGAAGGAATCCCTTTCCTCTTATCTTGATCTTTCGCCGGATCTTGCCAATCGCATCCTCCGCCAGCGCCACGCATGCTCCTCATTCTCGGAGTTCGCCCTGCAGCTCAAAACAAAAGAGATGACCTACACCCGCATCAGCCGTGCCCTGATGCATCTGCTTCTGAACCAGAAAACATTGTACCCGGCCGGCTATAACCGTGTTCTCGGTTTCCGAAAAAGTGCCGGTGCATTGTTAAAAGAGATTAGAAGACGTTCTTCTCTGCCGCTCATTGCCAAGGCAGCCGACGCCCCGCGGCTTCTTACCGGCGATGCACTTGCCGCCTTTGAGAGCGATATACAGGCCTCTCTTTTTTACGAGACTGTCCGTTCTCACAAAACAGGGACACAGTTCGTCCATGAATACACAAAAAAGCTGGTTCTGTTATAGAACCAGCTTTTTTCCAGCAGCATCATCATCTGCTGCTGTGGAACTGTATAGTCCTCCACAAACAGGAAAACATTTTTTGTATCTGCACTTTCTCTTGTAAAGTCAAACTGCATGAAACGCATCTCACCATTCAGTATAAAATTGATCATAACATGATGCATGATGTGTTCTGCTGTTCCCTGTGTGATTGCTTCCATCGTCATCTGCTGTTTTATCCGATTAAGATCATCTATATTGCCAGATGCATAACGCATGAGTATCTTCAAAATCAATGTACAGGATTTCTATATAATGATTTTTAAGAGCTTTTTCATATATTGCAGCCTGAACCGCTTTCTCCAACAACTGAATTCCTCCTTGTTTTCTCATGTACTATTAATGCTTCATAGCACTCCCGCTATAAATTACTTTCATCAGTAATTCCACATCAACAGGCTTAGCAACATGTTCATTCATCCCTGCTTCTTTTGCCCTTATTCTGTCCTCCGTGAACGCATTTGCTGTCATTGCAATGATCGGTATTTTCTTTGCATCCTCTCTGTCCAGAGACCTAATCATCTTTGTAGCTTCATAACCATTCATGACCGGCATCATAATGTCCATAAGAATGACATCAAATTCACCAGGTTCACTATTTCTGAACAGTTCAACAGCTTCCTGACCATCCCATGTTTTTGTCACGTCGGCACCTTTTTTCTTTCAGGAAATCCTCTCTTAGCTGCCCGCCGTTTTCTGTTTCCATTTTAATATTTGTACTCATTTGTCTGGCACTTTCAATGGCACGGAGGAGACTTTTGGATTCCGAAGATTCATTATAATGGGTGTAGTGGAACACTGCACTTTCACATAGTTTACAATCTCCACCATTCTTTTCTCTGCTTCTGCTTTTTCTGCGTGGAAGAAATAAAACAGAGAGACTACAGCTACACAGATTCCTATCAGACCGCCGAGCAGCTGGATCCGTTTTTCTCCACCTCCAGATACTTCTGGGGATCATCCAGGTATTTTTCAATGATTTTCAGGGATGTGCCATCCAGACGCATCTCTTCCTGTGTCTGGCCCATCTGCTCACAGATTCCCCTGTCATCCTCTTTTGCAAAAGCAACGCCTATTCCGGTGATCATCAGAGGCTCTTCCAGGATACGGAAGCTTGCATCATAATCCTTCCTATACTGAACGATAGATTCCTCGTGTGCAGCAACCGCATCTACATATCCTTTTCCCAGAAACGTATAGATCAGCTCCCGGTGTCCCAGGATGATCAGATTTCCCAGCTTTGGGATCCTCTCATCCGTCCGGTTCAGAAAGATGCTTTCCGGTTTGGTTGTGGACTGGACAGCGGTAATCGTCAAGACGTCCTTCCATAGAAAAAACAGCCCATGATACAATCAATCTCGCCGCTCTCCACCAGTTCTTTTTTCTCCTCCCAGTTGATCTGGACAACCTTCACCTGTTATCCCATTCTTTTGAATGCTTCCGTAGCCAGTTCTACATCAATTCCTGTCGGTACACCATCCTCATTCAGATAATTGTATGGTGGATAGCTGTCGCTGCCGAGGGTAATAACAGGCTTTTCGGTTTCTTCTTTCGTGTTATCTGTGTTTTTGCACCCTGCCAGGGTGACTGCTAAATATCAAAAGTCCTAATAAAATTGCTATAGTTCTTCTTAATTTCAATGAATGATTATGTTTTTGCGTTTACTACCCCTTTTTGTCAGCAGTTTTGTGATCACTCTTTTTAATTGCGGAATATCAATCGGCTTTCCAATATGTTCATTCATCCCGGCCTCCAGACATGCTTTCCGATCTTCCTCAAAAGCATTTGCCGTCATGGCAATGATTGGAATCTTTTTGGCATCTTCACGTTCCAGCATACGAATTGCTTTTGTTGCTTCCAGCCCATCCATGACCGGCATCATCACATCCATGATGATGACATCATACTCATCCAACCTGGAATTCTGAAATATTTCAAATGCCTCTTTTCCGTTTTTCGCTTCTGTAATGTTCAGATGCTCCTCCTCCAGGATTGCATGGGCTATCTCCATATTAATGACATTATCTTCAACAAGAAGCACCCGTTTTCCTGACAGATCCATATCCTGTGAGCAGCTGTCCTTCTGTGAATCATTATTTTCAACCAAATAATCTATTTCAAATGGAACCGTAACCGTAAACGTGCTTCCTACATTTTCTTCGCTTTCCAGTTCTATCGTTCCACCCATCCGTTCAACAATATCTTTGACAATCGAAAGTCCCAGACCGGAGCCACTGAATGTTGTAGTTGACTGTTTGCCTTCCTGCGCAAAAGCATCAAACGCATGTTTTTGAAATTCTTCACTCATACCAAGACCGGTATCTGAACATACAAACTGAAAAACAGCTATATTCCCATCATCCGATAATTCTTCGCAATGAACATTCACTGTTCCATGAAAATGATTGTATTTAATCGCGTTGGAAGAAAGATTCATTAAAACCCTGCTCAGATGTACCGGACTTCCAATCAAGTATCTGTGGCGGATTGTGCTTGCTTCCACGCCGCCTTCAAATCTTACACCATTCTCATAAGCACTCATTGCAACAACCGTCAGATTATTCCTTAACAGTTCTGCCAGATCAAAGGATTTATGTTCCAACACAAGGGAACCGGATTCCAGTTTGCTGATATCCAGGACATTGTTGATCAGATTTTGCAGATAATCGGCGGACTGAAGTACCTTCTTCCTGCATTCCCTTAACTTGACCACATCATTGTTATATTTTTCAGCGATATGGAGCATCCCCACGATTCCGTTTAGCGGTGTACGGATATCGTGGCTCATACGCCGGAGAAAGGCTGTTTTTGAAAGATTCGCGCGATGAGCATCTTCCATGCTTTCCTTAAGCTGTTTCTGATACATGAGTTCCCGTGATTTTTCTTCCGTAATATCTCGTACGACATAAAGCACATCCACAGCGTTTCCATGTGCATCTCTGCTCTTTACAATAAATCTGGCCAGCCGCCATTCTCCGTTTACTCCCATAAATTCAATCGAAACAAAATTCGTATTACGAAGTCTCTCTGTCAATGTATCAAAGTCAAGAAACTCCCGGTATTTTTCTCTCTCTTCCTGGGCGGCAAATGCTGTTGGAAGCCTTTCCATAACATCATCAATTTTCCCCTTTTGTCCAAGGATTTTTTGCACAAGGTCATGGCCTTTCAAAAGCTCATATGTCCGCTCTTTAACATTGGCTTGTACGATTGTTACATACAACGTAGCAATTGCGGCAATAATCTCTGACCTCTTTGTCGCCTCATCAAGAGCCTTTTTCAACAGTACCGTACTTTTCAGATTTTCCCTCACACATCCAAGATGTCCGCCAACATCAGACAGCAGTGTAATGGAAATCTCATTCTGCCTCAAATCAGGATTATCTACCCCGATGAATCCATTCATCTGATGATTGGCATAAATCGGCACCGCAATCAAGGAACATATTTCCTGTGTTTTTAACAATTCATATTCTTCCGGTTCAGAATTTTTTGTCGCTTCCAGATCATGAATCACGATTACTTCCTTGTTTTCAAATCGTTTCACCCAGTTCGGCATCGAACTGACCGGGATTGCCTGAAGGTTATCTATCTCTGGTGCCACTCCATCGGCACACCATTCAAATGTATTGCTCAGACTGTCCTTCTGATCGGTTTCCCAGTCAAAAACATATACCCGGTCTGCCCCTGTATAGTTTCCAATCGCCTGCAACAAAGAGTGAATAATTTCTGACAGCTCCTGCTCATTTTCCACCTGATCCATAAGCGATATCTGATGCAGGATCGTGTCCATACTATGTAATTTTATTTGATAGAGTTCCTGAATCTCTTTTGTTTTCATTTTCTATCCCCCCCTGCAGTAAAACTATTATGGTTACGTCTGTGAAATAACACCGTAAGAAAGGATCCTGCTACGGCAGGATTCTCCGCCTAAACTTATGCAAAAAAACTGGTTTTATTATATTCTAACACTTTACTGCACACAAGAAAAACATTACCTTTTAGCGTTAAAAGGCAAAAAAAGAACAGCAACTGTGCCCAAAGTTCCAGTGATGTGTATCAAAAACGGAAATGGACTTTCGGCAGATATATTTTCTTCTGTTTCTCTGTCTTCAGGATCAGATGGAGGCACTGACAAAACAGACACAGACCCGCAATGATAAGATGCAGCTGATGATGGAACAGATCGTGCTGTCCAATAAGAGCAGCCAAAAAGAAAAAACAGATCGGCAAAAAGAATGAAAACAGCTTCCAGATGCCATATCCAGATGTTACCGCTTTGTGCCTGAAAAGTCGAAGTTGAGGAACATCATATTTTGGAGATCTGAAGATCGCAGGGTGCTGGGTACATTACAGGCGCAAGTTCCATGAGGCACTGGAGGTCATACCGAAAGATCTGAGGAAACAGTCTGTTTTGTACCTCATCATGAACCAGATCCGTGCGATTTACCGGGAGGAAGGAAAGCTTTCCGGTCTTTCATCAGACGAACGGACTGCCCATCGACTTTTACATAATAAATTCCGCTGATCCATTTAGATTCCTGCAGCGCTCCGTTCTTATCCATGTAATACCATTTTCCACCGATCTTCTGCCAGCCAGTCTGCATTTTGCCGTTTTTGTTCAAATAATACTTTGTGTTTTCTATGGCGGCCTTCACATCCACATTCGCAGAGGTATTGCTAGAACAACGGCTGCTACCGCTGAAGTTCCCCGTAATAATTCATTTTTTCTTACACTTTTTATGGGTTGCAAGTAAAATTATCAGTATGTAATATATCATACTATACATTTCTTAAAATTACTATTTTTATTTGCGCAGATGGTAAAAAAGCCGGCAGTGATCCTTTCCATCCAGGATCACTGCCGGCTTTTCAGCTGTCTTTTTAGTTTTTAAACGAATGAATCGGTGCCGGGATTCTTCCGGTGCGGTTGACGAATGCCTCGCAGGAGAAGTTGTTGACCGGCATGATCGGTGCATAGCCGAGGAGGCCGCCGAATTCTACGGTCTCGCCCACGCCTTTTCCGATGACCGGGATCAGGCGGACTGCCGTTGTTTTCTGGTTGACCATACCGATGGCAAGCTCATCTGCGATGATTCCGGAGATGGTCGATGCTTTCGTGTCTCCCGGGATGGCGATCATGTCAAGGCCTACAGAGCAGACACAAGTCATAGCTTCCAGCTTCTCGATGGTCAACGCACCGTCGTTGACTGCGTTGATCATACCCTGGTCCTCAGAAACCGGGATAAATGCGCCGGAGAGGCCGCCGACATAGGAAGATGCCATAACACCGCCCTTTTTCACCTGATCGTTCAGAAGTGCCAGCGCCGCTGTCGTTCCCGGTGCACCTGCGTGCTCGAGGCCGATCTCCTCAAGGATATCCGCAACGGAATCTCCGATCGCCGGAGTCGGTGCCAGGGAAAGGTCAATGATACCAAACGGAATGTTCAGCCGCTTGGAAGCCTCCTGTGCAACGAGCTGGCCGACACGCGTTACCTTAAATGCGGTCTTCTTGATCGTCTCGCAGAGTACCTCAAAGTTCTCGCCGCGTACTTTTTCCAGAGCATGTTTGACAACACCAGGGCCGGAAACGCCGACATTGATGATGGCATCCGCCTCGGTTACACCGTGGAAAGCGCCTGCCATGAACGGGTTGTCGTCCGGTGCATTACAGAAAACAACGAGTTTTGCGCATCCAAGGCAGTTGTTCTCTTTGCTTGCCTCCGCCGTCTTCTTGATGATCTCACCCATCAGTTTGACAGCATCCATGTTGATACCGGTTTTGGTGGAGCCAAGGTTGATGGAGCTGCAGACAAAATCCGTAACAGCCAGTGCCTGCGGGATAGAACGGATCAGAAGCTCATCTGCTGTCGTCATACCTTTGCTTACCAGAGCGGAATAGCCGCCGAGGAAATTGACGCCGACTTCTTTTGCCGCACGGTCCAGAGTCCGTGCAATCGTCACGAAATCCTCCGGCGTTCTGCAGGCTGCTGCGCCGACTAAGGCAATCGGGGTAACGGAAATTCTCTTGTTTACAATCGGAATACCGAACTCGCCCTCGATCTCCTCACCTACGGAAACCAGATTTCTGGCAGTCGTCGTGATTTTGTCGTAGATTTTGCGGTTCAGCTTGTCAAGATTGGAGTCGATACAGTCCATAAGACTGATTCCAAGGGTAATGGTACGAACGTCCAGATTCTCTTTTTCGATCATCTCGTTCGTTTCCTTTACTTCAAACAGATTTATCATGTCGTTTTTCTCCTTCGCTTTAGATACGGTGCATCATATTGAAAATATCTTCATGCTGGCAGCGGATGACAACGCCGATGGAACTTCCAAGCTCCTCCAGATCTTTTGCAAGCTCTGCGTTGGATTTCTCGCTCTTGGAGACGTCCGTTACCATCATCATGTTGAAATATCCCTGCACAATCGTCTGAGAAATGTCTTCGATGTTTACCTGGTTCTCTGCCAGATAATTACATACCTTTGCGATAATGCCCACGGTGTCCTTGCCTACGACAGTGATAATTGTCTTCTTCATGTTTCCATTCTCCTTTTTCTGGTTTTATGTCAAAGCCCCGGAAAAACCGGTAATGGCGGCCTTGCGAAAAACATGGTATGTAGCTCTAAAAATGTATATTTAAACCTCAATTAACGGTGATACTTCGCTTCTTTTAGCGACAGCGAGATGAAAATCACCCGAGTGATACGGATTATCACCCGTTGTGACCTCGCAGGCCACGGTTTCAAAGGCCAGTGCCTCATAATTATTTTCCTTACTCAAATGGCCGAGCAGCACTTCCTGCAGATTGTCGTGCAGAATCTCGCAGAGGAGATGGCCTGCCGCCAGGTTCGATAAATGGCCTTTCGCCCCGGCGATCCGCTGTTTTAACGGATACGGGTACGGTCCGACCGCAAGCATGTTCTCGTCATGATTTGCCTCTAGCAAAACGGCATCCAGCCCGGTCAGATTCTGAACCGTGTAATCGCTGTAAACGCCAAGATCCGTCGCAATCGCAATCGATTTCCCGCCGGATTCCATGCGGTAGCCGACCGGCTCTGCCGCATCGTGGGAGATCGTAAACGGATGTACGGCGATGTCTCCCAGTGTAAACGTGTCATCCGCGTGAATCGTGTGGAAAATCCCCTCCGGAAACTTTCCAAGGCTCTTCGTCTGCTGCATCGCCTGAATTGTTCCATCCGTTGCGTAAATCGGAATACCATACCGGCGCGCCAGCACGCCAAGGCCCTGGATATGATCGGAATGCTCATGTGTCACGAGAATGCCGTCCAGCTCCTTCGCGCTGCGGTCGAGAACAGCCAGTCCCGCCTCCACGCGCTTTCCGCTGATGCCCGCATCGATCAGAAGGCTTGTGGTCTCGCTTCCCGCGAAAATGCAGTTTCCGCTCGAACCACTTGCAATACTACAAAGTTTCATATTTTTTCATCCTATGGTCTAACTGTTTTTTTGTTTCCTCAAAATCGCCGCTGTTGTCGATTTCAAAATCGCAGTGGCTGCTGAATTCATCCTCAGAAAGCTGATTTGCCATGATTTCGCGAACTTTCTTCTCGGAATAGCCGCGTCCTTCGATCAATCGCTCCTTCCGGACTTCTTCATCCGCATAAATATACCACAGTTCATCACAAATTTCATCATATTTTTCTTCGATTAAGAGTGCGGCCTCCACAAAGACGTATTCCGTCCCTGCTTTTTCCGCGGCTGCAATGGCTTTTTTGATATACCGTTTTACCGCCGGATGAACGATCGCATTCAGGGCTTTTAACTTTTCTTCGTCCTGAAAAACGATCTCAGCAATCCGTTTCCGGTCAAGTTCGCCGGTCTCTGTGGTGATCTGTCTGCCGAACAGCTTCACAATCTCTCCATAGCATTCGCCGCCCGGCAGCATCACAAGGTAACCTGCCTCGTCCGCCTGGATCACCGTTGCATCATAATTCTGTCCAAGGTACGTGAGCACTTCGCTTTTTCCGGCGCCCACGCCGCCTGTAATTCCAAAAACTTTCATTCTTTTGTATCCTTTCGCTCCTGGTATGAGTGCACTATTTCGCCTCGTACCAGTTGTTTCCTGTGTGCATATCGATCTCGAGTTTGACAGCCAGATGTGCTGCCCCGGTCATCTCCTCTTCCAGGATCTGTTCTGCCTTTTCGAGCTCGTCTTCCGGCACTTCCAGCAGCAGCTCATCGTGTACCTGAAGAAGAAGTCTGGTCTTTAACTGCTCCTCTTTCAGCCGTTTCGCCACGCGGATCATCGCTATTTTAATAATATCCGCCGCCGTTCCCTGGATCGGCGCATTCATCGCAACGCGCTCGCCGAATGACCGCTGCATAAAGTTGCTCGATTTCAGCTCCGGCATCGGCCGTCTGCGTCCGAACATCGTCACGGAATAGCCTTTCTCTTTGGCATCCTCTACGCAGCGGTTCAAAAACTCATGGATACCCGGATACGTCTCGAAATACTGCTGGATATAGGCCTCTGCCTCTTTCCGGCTGATGCCGAGATCCTGGCCCAGACCGAACGAACTGATGCCGTATACGATACCGAAGTTGACCGCCTTCGCATTTCTTCTCTGCAGCGGTGTTACCTCTTCAAGCGGCACATGGAACACTTTCGATGCCGTCATGCGGTGGATATCCTCCGCCTCGCGGTACGCCTCGATCAGGTTTTCATCGCCCGACATATGGGCCAGCACGCGGAGCTCAATCTGGGAATAGTCGGCATCCAGAAAGACACAGCCAGGCTTTGGCACGAAGGCTTTCCGGATCAAACGGCCAAGCTCCATCCGCACCGGAATGTTCTGCAGATTCGGATCGGTACTGCTGATGCGGCCGGTCGCGGTGATGGTCTGGTTAAATGTCGAATGGATTCTTCCATCTTTCCCGATCACGGCCTGCAGACCGTCGGCGTACGTCGATTTCAGTTTGGCAAGCTGGCGGTACTCCAGAATATCGGCAACGAGTTTGTGATCCGGTGCGAGCTTTTCGAGCACATCGGCGGCGGTGGAATAACCCGTCTTGGTCTTTTTGCCGCCCGGAAGCTGCAGCTTTTCAAACAGAATCACGCCGAGCTGCTTCGGGGAATTGATGTTGAACTCCTCGCCGGCCTCCTCGTAGATCTGTGCCTCCAGCTCTCCGATCCGCTCCGCCAGCTCAGCTCCGTAAACGGAAAGTGCTTCTTTTTCTGCGGCGATTCCATCCGCTTCCATCTGACGGAGCGTAAACACCAGCGGAATCTCCACATTCCGGTACAGATCCCACATGCCCTGCTCCTTCAGCAGCTTTTCCATGTTTTCCTGTGCGGCAAATACAGCATACGCCTGATGACCTGCATACGACTCCTGCTGTTCCGGCGTCATCTTTCCTGCGGCCGGAATCTTGCTTCCGCCGAAGATCTCTTCCACTGCCGGCACATAGCGGTGTACGTACTCTTTTACGATATCATCGTACGAATACTGTGATTTCAATGGATTTAATAAATACGCGGCAATTCCGGCATCAAACAGATGGGCTTCATCGGCGTCCGGCATATCCTTCAGAAATTCTTTTCCGTCCATGACGCAGAAAAACGGAATCTGCTTCTGCAGCTCAGTCAATTTTTCTTTTAAATAATCTCCGGTCAGGAAACCTTCTGCTGGGAAGTAAACAACATCCGGCTCTCCGCTTCCATACGCAACTGCCATACCGACAAGTGAACGGCTCCGATCTGCCATCGGTCCGTCCTTCGGGGTTTCTTCTGTCAGAAGAGCGGCTCCTGCCTTCTCCTCCTTCGCGATGGTTCCAAAGAGTTCTTCCGCCTCGGAAAAATCCGTTACGGTACGCAGAAAGACGGCATCCTCTGGTTCTGCATTCGTCTCCTCGAAGCGGCCCAGCAGGTTTTTAAACTCCAGACGTTTGAACATCTCATACGCTTTTGGTGTATAAAAATTCGAGAGTGCCGCTTTTTCACAGTCGAGCTCCACCGGCGCATCGGTATCAATCGTTGCAAGTTTTTTGCTTAATTCCGCCAGATCATAATGATCACGCATCGCCTCTTTTGCCTTGTTCGGTTTGATCTCCTCGAAATGTGCATGCGCATTTTCCAGTGTCTCGTACTGCAGCAGGATTTTCGTCGCGGTTTTCTCGCCGACACCCGGCAGACCCGGGATATTGTCTGCGGTATCGCCCATCAGCGCTTTCAGATCGATGATCTGTTTCGGGAGAAGACTGTATTTTTCCAACACCTCTGCCGTGTGGTAATTTTCAATCGTCGTCACACGCTTTACGGTCTTTGGAATCCGGATCAGAATGTGGTCCGTTGCAAGCTGCAGCAGGTCGCGGTCTCCGGATACGATCGTAACTTCCATCCCTTCCGCCTCGCATTTGCGGCCGAGCGTTCCTAAGATATCATCCGCCTCATAGCCCTCTTTTGTGACAATCTCAATGTCCATTGCTGCGAGCACTTCCTGGATCACCGGGACCTGTTCGCGCAATTCCTGCGGCATCGGCTTTCTCGTTCCCTTGTACTGGTCATACATTTTGTGGCGGAATGTCGGTGCATGGAGGTCAAACGCCACGGCAAGATACTGCGGCTGCTCCTCATCGAGAATTTTAAACAGAATATTCAGGAATCCATATACGGCGTTCGTGTGCAGTCCTTCTGCATTGGACAGATCCGGTACGCCGTAAAAAGCCCGGTTCAGAATACTGTGTCCGTCCAGTAATACGATTTTATCACTCATAATAATCCTTTCAGCCAGGGTAATTCTATCACTTCAAAATAGTGCAGAGCCAGGAGCACCAGAAACAGAACGAGAATCAGCATCAGCACCCGGAAAAACGTATCTTTGTACCGGCGGTGTCTCGCTTCTTCCTCTTTTTTCTCCAGATCGCGTTCCAGAAGTCCTGTCAGATTGTAGGAATCGGGCGCGTCATCCTCGAAATATGCCATCGCACGGTTCACAATAAAATATGTCTCCAGTTCCTCGTGGCATGTATGGCATTTCCGGATATGGGAAATAAACGGTTCCATCTCTTTCTCCGGCATATTTCCCTGCACGTATGGCTGTATTAATTTTTCTGCTTCTTTACAGTCCATAAAATCCTGCTCTCCTTTTGTATCCGGCCAAATCACTTTTCCCGGCCGTTTTTTCTGCTATCTATCATCATACACTATTTTCTCATAATTTAAAAGAGACAACCCGCCGAAAATGGGTTGTCTCTTGTTCTCTTATAAGATAACTGTTTTCTAGTGGATTTCCATTATGCACGGACAATGTTCGGGGTCTCTTTTCCTGCCTCGAAATCCAGCGCATTCTGCAGTGTGGTCTCTGCAATCGCACGCAGTGCTTCCTCGGTGAAGAATCCCTGATGTGAAGTGATCATAACGTTCGGGAAGGACAGGAGACGTGCTGTGGTGGAGTGCTCCAGAATCTCATCGGAACGGTCCTCGAATACGTTCGGGGTTTCCTCCTCGTATACGTCAAGGCCGACGCCGAAGAATTTTCTTGCACGGATTCCCTCGATCAGGTCGTCTGTCTTTACCAGACCTCCGCGGGACGTATTAACCAGGATCACGCCGTCTTTCATCTTTTTGATGCTCTCGCGGTTGATCATGTGGTATGTGCTGTCCATCAGCGGGCAGTGCAGGGAGATCAGATCACTCTGTGCCAGCAGTTCATCAAGAGTTACGTACGTAACAAAATCTTTTAAGGATTCATTCTGGTATACATCGTAAGCAATAACTTTCATGCCGAAACCGCGGCAGATTCTTGCCATAGCCGCACCGATTTTTCCGGTTCCGACGATTCCGGCGGTCTTCTGATAGAAGTTAAATCCCATCAGTCCGCCCAGGCTGAAGTCGTTTTCTCTTACTTTCGTATATGCTTTGTGCATGTGGCGGTTGACCGTCATGGCCAGTGTCATCGCATGCTCAGCTACAGCCTCCGGGGAATAACCCGGTACACGGCGTACATCAATGCCGTATTTTGCAGCTGTCTTTAAATCTACGTTGTTGAAGCCTGCGCAGCGCATCAGGATCAGCTTGACGCCTGCCTCATGCAGTGCTTCTACGGTTTTTGTTCCGACATCGGAGTTTACGAAGGCGCACACGGCATCGTAGCCCTTTGCCAGGGAAGCGGTTCTTGCAGCAAGTCCGGTTTTTAAATATTCCACTTCAATTTCCGGAAACTGCTCTTTGGTTCGGTCGAAAGATTCTCTGTCGTAGCTCTGGGTATCGTAAAATAAAATTTTCATAATGTTTTTCCTCCTCGCTTTGCGGTCATCTTATTGTTCCCGCTTACAGGTATTACTATACTTTATTGTTAAAACTTTGTCAATGTATTATTTGTTAAAATTTTATCAATTAGTAAATTTATTTTCAACATCTTTCACAACAGTACAAATTTACTGGATCACCTCGTCCAGGAACCGGGACGGCTCGACTTTCTTTTCAAACCGTTCCTCCACATAACAGAGCGTCAGCTCTTTCCGGGCGCGCGTCATTCCGACGTAGAACATCCGCCGCTCCTCCTCGATCGCCTCCGCAAGGACTGCTTTCTGATACGGCATTACGCCCTCGTTGACGTCAAGAAGATAGACCTTGTCGTACTCGAGTCCCTTGACGCTGTGCAGGGTGGAAACCATAACTCCTTCCGCACTCTCTGCGCGCTGCTTCTGTTTTTCCTTCATCTTCTGCTGGTATTCCTCAATATGTGCAAACCAGCCCTCGATGCTTTTCTGGCTCTTTGCCGCCTCCTGCAGCTCGTCCAAAACGGAAATCAGATCATCCTCTTTCAGATGGCGGTATGCAGCATATTCCTTCACATACTGTTCATAGCCGATCGCATAGCGGATGTAATTGACCGCGCCGAACGGCGATAAATGCGTCAGTGTCGTGATATCCTGCTCCAGTTTGCGGATCCGCTGGCACATCCAGTCTTTTTCTTCGTAATATTCCAGAAGTGCATCGAACGAAACAGTCGCCTCCTCAAAGGCATCCCGCGACAAATAACGGTTCGGGCGGTTGGCAATCTTTAAAAACTCGCCGCGCTTCCGGCTTCCCATCGCAAGATTCAGATACGTCAGCAGATCTTTCGCAATCCAGTGGTCATAGAGATCCGGCAGGGCATCCCGCATCTGGAACGGGATCTGTGCTTCCATCAGTTCCTCTACTGCTGTCCGGCAGCCAAGATTCGTGCGGAACAAAAGCGCCATCTCTTCATATGGACAGCCGTTTTTCTCCGCCTCCCGCAGCTCCTCGGCAACGGCACGCATCTCCTCGCGCGGGTTCTTATATCCCCGGATTGCAACCGGAGCGCCTTTCTCGTTGTCGGTGGAAATCGCCTTTTCATACCGCTTTTTGTTGTGGTGGATCAGGCATTGGGACCGCTTCACAATAAATTCCGTACTACGGTAATTTTTATCGAGCACTACCTGCGCCGCGCCCGGGTAATCTTTCGGAAAATTCAGCATGATCTCCGGCTTGGCCCCGCGGAACTGATAAATCGACTGATCGTCATCCCCGACAATAAAGAGGTTATTTTCCGGCAGCGCCAGCATCCGCACAATCTCATACTGCACGGGGCTGATGTCCTGAAACTCGTCAATCAGGATATACTGAAATTTCTGCTGCCAGGCGCGAAGGACCTCCGGCCGCTCCAGAAAGAGACGTTTGCACTGCACCATCAGATCGTCGAAATCGAGTTTTTTGTTCTCCTTCCGCCATTTCTCATACGCCTCATAGATTTCGCGGAACTTTTCCTGCGGCATACAGGCGGAATAGTAATGTTCCAGCGGGATCTGATTGTTCTTCACAGTGCTGATTTCGCGCGCCAGATTTTCCTCGAGATCCTCTTCCTCCAGGTCTCTGGCATAGTGGTTGACCAGCTCGCGCATCAGCCGCTTTTTCTCTTCCTCGCTTAAAATATTGTTGCCGGACATGCGGTACGTATGGCGCAGAATCGCGTAGAATACCCCGTGGAACGTTCCAAAGGTGACCTGGGTACTCGTCTTTCCCATCGCCTTCAAATACCGCTCCTTCATCTCTTTTGCCGCCGCACGCGTAAATGTTACGACAAGAATACGAGAGGCGGAAATGCCGCTCGTTACAAGCTGGCAGGTCCGCCCCGTAATCACTGCGGTTTTCCCCGACCCCGGTCCGGCAAGGACCATCATGGGGCCGGTGGTATGCATCACCGCTTTTTTCTGTGAATTATTATATATCATTTGGATAATTTCTCAATCGCTTTGTCGATGCGGGCAAGAGACTCCTCTTTTCCCAGAACCTCAAGGATTTCCGTTGCGCCGGCCGGTGTCATCTGTTTTCCGGAAAGAGCGGTACGGATCGGCCACATAATATAACCGGTCTTGTATCCTTTTTCTTTTCCGAATGCGCTGAGCATCTCAAAGAGAGCATCATTGCTGAAATCTTCCTGCGCTGCCAGCAGCGGTTTTACTTCCTGAAGAAGTGCAAGGGAGGTCTCCTCGTTTGTCTTCATCTTTTTGTGAGTGTACATCGAAGCGTCGTACTCCGGAACTTCCTCGAAGAAGTCGATGAGGTCTGCAATATCCGGGAATACTTCGATTCTTGTTTTTACCATGGCTGCAATTTTCTTAAAATCGAGCGGACGGTGGATTGTCTTCTGGATATACGGAAGCGCCATCTCATAGAACTTCTCGTCGTCCATTGCCTTCATGTACTCGCCGTTCATCCAGCGGAGTTTTGTCATATCGAAAACGGCCGGAGATTTGCTGATGTGGTGGTAATCGAAGATTTTTACCAGCTCCTCGAGAGAATAGATCTCGCGGTTTCCTTCCGGGCTCCATCCAAGAAGGGCTACGAAGTTGACAATGGCATCTTTTAAGAAGCCCTGATCGATCAGGTCTTCATAAGAAGAATGGCCGCAGCGTTTGGACAGCTTCTGATGCTCCTCGTTGGTGATCAGCGGACAGTGTACGTAAACCGGAACTTCCCAGCCGAATGCCTCGTAAATACGGTTGTATTTCGGGGATGAGGACAGATACTCATTACCGCGGACAACGTGGGTTACACCCATCAGATGGTCGTCGATGACGTTTGCGAAGTTGTAGGTCGGATATCCGTCGGATTTGATCAGGATCAGGTCTTCCAGCTCCTCGTTGTTTACGGTGATGTCTCCGTAGATCTCATCGTGGAAGGTTGTGGTTCCTTCGGTCGGCATATTGAAACGGATGACGTACGGTTTGCCGGCTGCCAGATTGGCCTCTACTTCCTCTTTGGAAAGACCAAGGCAGTGTTTGTCGTAGATCGAGATTTCTTTTCCGCCTACGTTACGCTTGCACTGGCTCAGGCGCTCTGCGTCACAGAAGCAGTAATAAGCGTCACCCTGCTCTACCAGCTGTTTTGCGTATTTCAGGTACAGACCTGCTGCATTACGCTCGCTCTGTACGTACGGGCCGCAGCCGCCGTCTTTGTCCGGTCCCTCGTCGTGTACCAGGCCGGTCTCTTTTAAGGTACGGTAGATGATATCAAGTGCGCCTTCCTGGAAACGCTCCTGGTCGGTATCCTCGATACGGAGCATAAAGGTTCCGTCATCATGTTTTGCGATCAGATACGCATACAGGGCAGTACGCAGGTTTCCTACATGCATCCGGCCTGTCGGGCTCGGTGCAAATCTTGTTTTTACATTGCTCATTTTTCTTTTCTCCTGATTTCTGGTTTTTCTGGAACAATCCTTTTGTCTGTTCCCTTCCACCATTTATTTAGAATGGAAAACAGCCCGGCGTTTCTTCCGAGCTGCACCATCCTTCCACTTTTGCCAGCGGCAATGCTCTTTTTCAGACCTCTACGCCGTGCTGTTTCAAATATTCCATAAAGTCGCCGACGGTAGAAAGGTCTGTCAGTTCGTCGGTGTCGATTTCAATTCCGTACTCGTCTTCTAATGCCATAACCATCTCATAGAGATCCAGGGAATCTGCACCCAGGTCATCTTTAAAAGAGGTATCTTCGTTGATGCTGTCTGCATCACAGTTGAGCTGTTCTACTAAAATTTCTTTTATCTTTTCTAACATTATTCTGCTCCTTCCTGCCTCTACCCGGCAGCCAGTATTTCTTTCGAAAAAAGTGTATCTGTTATTCCGGCATTTGTCAATAGATTTTTCTACTTTTACTGTTCTTCCGCCTGTGCCTCTCCTTCTCCGCTCTTTCCATCCTGGAACACAATAAAGCGGGAGACGCACAGGGCAATGCCGATTTCCGTCAGGATAAAGAGCACCGATGTTCCTCCGTAACTGATAAATGGAAGGGTAATTCCCGTTGCCGGCATCAGTTTCAGAACGACGCACAGGTTCAGAATAACCTGAATGGAAATATGTGCAAAAACGCCGCTCACCATCAGCATTCCATACGCGTCCGGCGCATTCTGTGCAACCACAAACAGACGGTACAGCAAGTAGCCAAACAGCAGCAATACAAGAAGCGCGCCAAATATTCCAAGCTCCTCGCAGATGATCGAGAAGATCATATCGTTCTGTGCTTCCGGAATTGTTGTAATCTTCTGCGTACTGTTGCCAAGTCCTTTTCCGAGAAATCCACCGGAGCCAATCGCATAAAGTCCCTGCAGAATCTGATAGCTGCCTCCGGAAAGCCATTCATAGATACGGTTCGACCGGAAGTCACCGCCTATTCTTTCAAAGATCTGCAGATTATTTTTTAAAATGATAATCGCAAAAACGCCAATTACCGCCGCGCCCGGAATCACACGCGCATAAAATTTTACCTCCGGGTCCGCCAGAAACAAAATGACGCAGGCGATGAGTCCCAGAATAATGGCGGTACTCAGGTTGTCCGTCAGAATCCACGCAGCCAGCGCCTGCAGCACGCCAAGTCCGAGGACAATCGCTTTTGCGCGGATGGTACGCATATTTTTTCCCATCTTCAGGATAATGTATGGCAAATACAGAATCAGCCCCAGCTTTCCAATCTCCGCAGGCTGAAGACTGCCACCGCCGATCCGGAGCCATCTTCTCGCCCCGTAGGCTTCATAACCAAGCGGCGTAAACCTTACCGCCGCCATCAGAAGGAGACTTCCCCAGTATACCAGTGCTGCAATCCGCTGGAACCATACACTATGATAATTTACAAACTTCGACAATATCACAATCCCCACCAGAACAATAGCAGAAAGCCCCGCCTGATGCGTGAAATAATACATATCATTTCCCTTGAATGTACTGGCCGCCTCGTAGGCGCTCGCGCTGTACAGCATAATCAGTCCGAAGCTGACCAGCAAAATAGTGCAGGCCAGCAGGTTATAATCATAAAAATCCGAAGGAAGTTTTTTCTTCCTCTTTTTCTTCTTTTCTTTCTTCTGGGATGGCATGTTTACTTTCTCTGCCATGAAGTTTCCACCTCCATTGTTTTACTCCATTTATTTCAGTGCATAGCCAAGCAGACTGACAAAGCCCGGATTTCGGTCGGTCGTTCCGAGGATAACCTTACGCACCAGCTCCGGATCGTCCGTGATAATGTTGTCCACGCCGCAATTGACCATCCGCTGCATATCTCCCTGATAATTCAGCGTCCAGGCACAGACTTCTTTACCAAGACTGTGTGCATGCTCTACGAAGCCTTCTGTGATGTACGTATATTTTACGGAGAAGAAGTCCGCCGCGTCCATATCCTCCAGGCCTCCGTACGACATTTTCATCGTGTAGCCGGTTTTGATGTCCGGATTGATTTTCTTCGCCTGCTTGAGGAAATTGTAGTTCATGGAAGTCAGCACACACTGATCCACAAAGTCATTGTCCTCAATGATCTTGACCACTTTTTTGACAATATTCTGGTTGTGGCCGTTGTATTTTACTTCGATATTCAGGTTGATTTTTCCTTTCGCGTACGCGATGACTTCTTCCAGCTTCGGAATCTGCTCACCGCGGAATTTTTTGTTGAATCGTACACCGGCATCGAGCTGGCTGATTTCATCGTAGGTCAGGGTCCAGATGCTGGCATTCAGACCGGTTGTCCGCTTCAGATTTGTGTCGTGCATAAGGACAATCTCACCATCACTCGTCTCCTGTACATCGATCTCCGCGTAATCCGACATGCTGTCCACTGCATATTTGATCGCGCTCATCGTATTTTCCGGTGCTTTTCTGGCTCCGCCCCGGTGCGCTGACACCGAAATATACTGGGAGGAAGCCGTTGCCTCTGCACGTGTTGCGCGCATGGCATATACAAGATAAACCGTTTCTCCCACCAGCATGGCGATCGTGAGAACCACCGCCGTTACCGGACCGCAGAAGGTGCGTACCAGCTTCGAGCTCGGCTTTTTCGTTGTCCGGCTCTTCTGGTAGCCCTTTCGGGAGGAACGGATAAAAATCAGATACAGATACGTAATGCTTCCGACAAGGCCGAACGCTCCGCCGATCAGGCTCATCGTCGATTTGACCCAGTCACCGTAGACGATGACGGTACTGACAACGGTAGACGGCGTTTTCACCAGCTTTGCATAGGCAACGACAGCCGTTCCGAAAATCAGATACAAAACCCACGTAATCAGAAAAATCATCACCTGGAAAAAGACGTTGATGCCAAGCTCACGCAGCACGCGTTTTTCCAGTGTCTGGCGCACCCGCAGATGGGTATTTTTCTCTTTTTCCGTCATCATGCACCGGAACGGGATGGTGTAGGAAAACACAAACGAGAACGCGACAAGCAGAATCGTCAGCACCACCGGGATCCAGTATGCCGGGAAGGCATTGAAAATCTTCGTCAGGGAAACCTGAAGCAGTTTCATACTGCGGATGGCGCTGTAGCTGCTGTGCAGCCAAAGGTACGGGAAGCTCGCTGCCATGTAGAAAAACCAGGTCCACGGGCGGGCACGCACAAACTGTGCAGCTCCTCTTCCGCCGGCAAGCATCATGACAGGAACGGAAATCCGTTTTCGTTTCCAGGAGGCCTCCAGAGCCGCCATGACAGCATAGATTTCAAACAGCATGCAGAAAAAGAAAACAAGCAGAATTCCAAAAATCAGCAGAAGGGTCAGCGGATGCAGCATGATCTTGTTGAAGTTTTCCGATGTCATATAACTCGTTCCCAGCTGTTTTAAGGAAAAGTTGATCGCCGCATTGGCGAGTCTTGAAACCAGCTGGCTGGAAAACAGGCGGTAGACCGTCTCAAATATCACGATGCTAAGCAGGTTTTTCTGCAAAAGTTTCCATGCCATATTCAGATAAATTCGTATCATTCCTGCATTTTTTACTGCCTTTTTTCTCATCTGCTGTTGTTCTCTCCTGTCAGCCGCAATTCCCCCCGATGAATCTGTATGCAAAAATTACCTTTATTTTTTCTCTTTTGTATTTTACATTTGACACTTCGAGTCTTTTTTGAAGCTCTTTTTCTTTCTGTTCATTTTAAACTATCTTCCAGTATAACACAAAACCGGGTCTTTGAGTATTCTTTTTTCTATTTCTGGTTGCACCACTTCTGCAGTTTTTTTACCATGGCGGATGGGCCGCTTACTGTGCCGTCGATCGGCGTGCCGAGTTTTTTCTGCCAGGCGAGGATTGTCTGCGGACCGATATAGCCGTCCATGCCGGCCGATGCCCATTTCTGCATTTCTTTTACAAGGGCCGATCCGCCTTTTGGCGTACTGTCCCATTCGGCGGCTGTGATGCCATCACAGAATTTCCGGTTGACGGCCAGCTGATTGCTGATTTTTCCATCCTGCGGTGTGCCGAAAAGTTCCTGCAGACGGCGCGTCAGATTTTCGCCCCAGATTCCGTCCTCTGCGACTGTCTTTCCGGATGACTTTGCTGTCTCTGCCGATTTTTCTTTTGCGGGACCGGCATAACGGCAATACGCTGTATGGCAGTTGACCCAGCCTGCCCCTGAGAGAAGCCGTCCCCAGCTTGTGTTCTGGATTTCCGTCACCGTGTAGCTTCCCTGATCCCGGATCGTTCCGGCAATCCTGCTGTCCGCATCCGGTGCCTGACGGATGTTGAGGGCCGCTGTCTGCACCTGATAGATCCCGGGCGCATACTTTTTTCCTGTTCCGCTGCCTGCTGTTCCCGTTCCTGTGCTCCCTGCACCGCTTCCGATCATCCGCTTCATGCGGTCCCAGTCACCGCGGTTCATGATCTGGCTCGGACAGTATTTGCTGCAGATGTCATAATGACGATAGACTCTTTCCAGCGGAATCCCCGTCTCCCGCATGATCTCCCGCACCAGTGCCGCAGTATTCTCAAATGCTTTTTCATAATTATACCCGGCCTGCACACACATCTCCACACCGATGCTGTTCTTGTTGCCGTACTGCTGAAACAGATTTTTTCCGCCGTAATTAATGCCGACATGCCAGCACCCCCGGCTGTGCGGTGCCGCCTGGTAGGCTGTGTCACCGTCATCGACGTAATAGTGTGCGGAAATGTTCTGGAAATTCCCGTCATGCTGTGCTCTCGCATGTGCCCGCGCATCGGCACCTGCTGCGAAGTTGTCGGTGTTGTGGACTACGATACATTTGGGATTGTTTTCCGCATACGTATTCTGATTGCCAAGATACGACCGATCAATTCTCATATTCTCCCCTTTCTGACGGTTCCGACTGCTCCGGCATAACACAGATTTTTTGAAGCGCCGTTCACTCCGGCTTATGGATCTGCTTGATAATCTGATTCACATAATTGCTCAGCCCCGCCACCAGAATCCCCTGCGTGACCGCCGTAAAAACCGCCATCGCCCCCTCCTTCGCCGTCTCAATCTCACTCGTCGCCATCACCCAAACCGCACACAGCACCATGCTGATGCCGCCTAAGATCAGCGGAATGTACTTATTCTTCACCGCCTGCGCCTGCCGCAAAGCAACACCGAAAAAATACAGCACGAACGCAACGACGATGAGTTCGGGCTTTACATAATTCATTGCTTCCATGGAACATCCTTTCTGACTTTTCTGTTTTTGAAAGTCTTTTTTCTATATTATGATGGGATAATGATTTACGACTGGATAAGATTTTCTTACTGTAAACCCAAAAAATCCCACCTGTTTTTCAGATGGGATTTTCCAGTGGTGTGCTGTTCTTTGATTTTTAATTTACTATCTTGTGCAGCAATTCCCCTGACCTGCCCCTGGCTGCGGTGCCGCACAGAAAGTCTTTGCATCAAACGACGGATTAAACGCATAAAAGTTCTTCGAATTCAATTCATCCTGTACAGAACGCAGTGCTTCACCAAAACGCTGGAAATGCACAACTTCACGCGCCCGCAGGAAACGAATCGGATCTGCAACTTCAGGATCTTTTACCAAACGAAGGATGTTATCATACGTTGACCGGGCTTTCTGCTCCGCAGCGAGGTCTTCGAACAAATCTGTCAAAGGATCACCTTTCGACTGGAACTCACAAGAATTAAACGGAACTCCGCCAGCCGCCTGCGGCCAGATTCCGGCTGTGTGGTCTACATAGTAATTGGCAAAACCAGAGTTCTGAATTTCTTCCAGAGAAAGATTGCAGGTGAGCTGATGAACGATCGTTGAAACCATCTCAAGGTGTGCGAGTTCTTCTGTCCCAACATCATTCAACACCCCTGCTACAATTCGGTTCGGTGCTGTGAAACGCTGAGAGAGATACCGCATGGATGCGCCCATCTCTCCATCCGGTCCACCGGAATGCAATAACAGATGATATGCTGTAACTGTCAATATTTCGATGATACAATATGTTTTCCCGGGTAATTTTCCCGGGATTTTTCATATAAAAAAATCCTATCAATCTTTTGACTGACAGGATTCCACTTAACTATTATATTGCCATTAAACAAGAAGCTGTTTGGCAGGCGTACCATTCTCCTGCGTCTCTCGGGTTTCCCCTGTCAAGCCATCGGCGTGTGGACGGGTACGAAATCCTCCACCTCAAACAGCCTCTTGTCTTATGGTATTTAAATAATAACACTTTTATTCTCTTTTGTAAAGAATTCGTTTATTTCGAATCAAACGGCTCCATTCTTTTTCATTTATTTTCATAAAGGTAATAATGGAATTCTTAAAAACCTTATTATCTTTTGATGTTTTCAATCTGAGAATCGTTTTGAACTGCCTTTCATCTGATTCAATAATTTCTTTCAAAATTAAAGCTGTATTGGGTTTATTCGCTTCTATAATATAGTCTGGATCTTCAACAACTGTTTTCAGATACGCATAATATTGTTCATAGTCATTCGGATGTCTCTCCACTATATGCTGGATTCTTTCTTCTGTAATAATTACTTCATCAGTCGTGATGTCATCCGTTATGCATTCATATATTTTTCGATCTATCCTTCCGACTATATGCATATCTGTTCCTTCTTTCTTATCTTCTTTGGTCATTATAGCAAAACCAAGTGTTTTTTCAATATGTTTCTTCATATATTCTTTATTTTTGCCCCGGGGATCTCCGGGGCTTTTTTGTTGGCCGATTACTGCCGATTACACCACTCCTGCAGGGCGCGAACCATCGCGGATGGATTGCTGATCACACCATCAACCTGTGTGCCGAGCTTGCGCTGCATCGCGCGGATGGTCTGTGGTCCGATGTATCCGTCAGCAGTTACCCCCGACCATTTCTGGATGGCCTTGATCAGAGCTGATCCGCCGGACAGATGATTGCTCCACTCGGCCGCTGTGATACCGACGCAGTATTTCTTGTTTGTCGTGGGCTGGTTACTGATTTTCCCGTCCACGCCGGTCCCGAAGATCTCCTGCAGGCGGCGGGTAAGCTCCGGACCCCATACGCCATCAATTGAGATCGCTTTTGCGGTCGGTTTCTGCTCCTCTTTCGGAGCTGCGCCGCCATAAGTGCAATACTTAGTATGGCAGTTAATCCAGCCAGCGCCAGAGAGCAGCCGTCCCCAACTCGTATTCTGGATCTCCGTCACCGTGTAGCTGCCCTTATCCCGGATCACTCCGACAATTTCGCTGTCAACGTTCGGCCTCTTACGGATGTTGAGCGCTGCATCGTTGACTTTATAGATTCCAGGCTCGTATTTCGTATTTTCCGGCTGCTTCGGCGTGTTGGATGCACCGCTGATCAACTTCTTGAAGCGACCCCAGTCATCCCTTTCCATAATCTGGCTAGGGCAGTGCTTGCTGCAGATATCATAGTGCCGATATACCATGGATGCCGGGATTCCGGTTTCTCTCATGATCTCCTTGACCACCGCAACGGTATTACGGAAAGCCTTCTCATAGTCATATCCGCTCTGCACACACATTTCCACGCCGATGCTGCTCCGATTGCCATAGCGTCCAAACAGGTTAGCACCGCCATAGTTGACTCCGACGTGCCAGCATCCTCTGCTGTGCGGCGCTGCCTGGTATGCTGTTTCTCCATCATCAACGTAATAGTGGGCAGACATATTGGACAGCTCACCATTATGCTGCGCTTCTGCATGTGTGCGGGCATCGGCACCCGCACGGAAATTGTCCGTGTTGTGGACTACGATGCACCGCGGATCGTTCTCTTCGTATGTGTTCTGGTTGCTGATAAAAGATCTGTCAATTCTCATGATACTTCCCTTTCTCCGGCAGATTTGCGCCGGCGCAATTATTTAAAAATGGGTATAAAAAGAGGGCCTGTCAACACTTCATTATTCATGACCAAGTGCCAACGCCCTCTTATACTTTAATTAAATATGTTTCTCTTTTCTTTTAGATCTTTCTTCACGGATTCCATGTACTTTCCCGAGATTGTAAAATACAGATGCCGCAAAAGGATCGCATTTACGGTTCAGAGCCTGCTCAAATGCTTCGTATAAATCGCCAAGTGGTGTATCTTTGAAAAATACGACTGGCTGATTTGCTGAAATCTTCAGTTCTTTTTCGATGTCATATGTCGTCTGATTCATGCCCGGACACCTCCCCACAGATTTCCCTGTGCATTTCTGTACTGTACCTGGTCGGCAAGTACGTAGGGAAGCTGATAGCCTGAGATTATCTCAACCGCCATATCGCACTGGTTCCGCTTGATGGCTTTGTATGTAGTGACGCCAAACTGCCGTTTCAGTTCCCGGTAGATGTCATTGTAGACTTTTCCACGGAGAGATCTGTCTGCATATGCCTCGCTGTTCTTTCCACCAAGGCACTCCACGCCTTTCTTTTTCGCTGCCGCCGTGATTCGGTCGATCTCGATGCCGAGAATCGGAAGATCATATTCCAGACGTTCTATTTTCTTATCAAGCGTATCTACTTTCTGGTTCAGTTCCACATTGCCCATCGCAAGAAGCTGGATCTGCTCCGGGATCGTCATGGGGACGGCATGGCGTACAGTCTCTTTCAACTTTTCTTCCACTTTAAGGAAATACTGACGAGCCTGCTCACCTTTTGCTGTTTTGGACTGCATGGAGAGTTTCTTGGCAAAGCTGGCTGTAAGTTTATAGTCTTCACGCTGAATTACGCCGCCTGTCGGCGTCTCGACATTCATGTCGAGTCGCAAATAATCCTCATTTTCTACTGCAAAATCATTTTCTGTAATATTTCTTTTACACCATCTTGAAAATTGTCCTTGTGCAAGTCCAAGGAATTCATAAAGTTTTCTTGCCGTGGTCATTCCGTCCTTATCAATTCCAAGTGCAATCTCAATAGGTGTCTGATTCATTACGTTTACTAATTCCTGCATAATAAATTCCCCTTTCAAATTTAATTCTTGAAAGAAGTTTCTATCTGTATTATAATATTTACAGAAGGAAACTTCTAGGTGTGAGATTCGTCCGGCTGTGGTAGGTGTGGACGAATCTCTATTTTTTGTTTTCGGCATAAACCTTTTTGATGCCTTCCATGACAACCTGATACTGTGTCTTGTTTGTTATCTCACAGCATTTTTCCAACAATTCTTTGTCCTGTTTGGTTGCTCTGATTTTAATTTGCTCTGATTTAGGGTTATCAATTTTAGGTCTGCCTGTTCTTGGACTCATTCATTTCTCACCTCACTTTTCGAGTACACAATAAATATATTACCGTGTACCCAAAAAGTCAAGAGGTATTTTTATTTTTTTCGCCCTACCTGCGAACAAAAATAAGACACAGCCTTTCGCCATGTCTTCCGTTTCTTCGGGGAGGTCAGGAGCATACCCTGACAGGACTTCTCCCCATATTCAATTACTTTCATCGCATTTTCTCCCCAAAAAGGCATAAAAATAACACGCATCTTTGCGTGCCTGTATCGTTTCTTTTGCGCCGGCGCAAAAGAAGGACGGTCTTCGGCCGCCCTTACTCTGGTTTCTGTGTCTGTTTAATAATCTGATTCACATAGTTGCTCAGCCCTGCGACGAGGATTCCCTGCGTGACCGCTGTAAAGACTGCCATCGCCGCCTGCTGGCCGGTGCAGACCTCGCTGGTGGCCAGTACCCAAACGGCGCACAGGACGATGCTCACGCCGCCGAGAATCAGAGGAATATACTTATCCTTTACAGCCTGTGCCTGTTTCAGTCCCATGCCAAGGAAGTACAGGACAATAGCTACAATGATCAGTTCCGGTTTTACATAATTCATAATCTGTTCCATGTCAATCGCCTTTCTTTTTTAAGTGTAATTCATCAATTTCCTGCTTCATCTTTGTGATCATACCGTTTCCACCAAGCACATGATAGGCTTCGTACATCTCGCAGAAGTTCTGGTATGCATAGGATGGGATATCTCCAAGCTGTGTGTACTTGCTGTGGTACTCAATCAGCTGGACTCTGAGTAGTAACATAGTTCCCTTACTGTTCGCGTCTCGATCCCTTTTCTGATTTTTTAAGAGCCAGACGATGTAGCCCAGCAGCACTGGAAGTGCTATCGTATATGTCTGCATTAATATTTCATTCACTGCTCTGTCTCTCTTTCCCACTATTGAACGCAGAAGAAGGACCGTTTCCGGCCCTACTCAGTTTTTTCCTTTTCTTCCAGCTCTGCAGTGTACTTATCATACTCATCCCAGATGTCGTTCTCGAATTTGTCAACAACATCATCGATATCCTTTTTATTGGCACGATACTTTCTACCGTTGTTGATGTAGCGATTGATGATTGGAACATCCGGATGTTTTGCATCCATATTGGCGTCCATAGACACAACGGTCTCGCCGTCAACTGTGATGATTCCAGAATAATGAATGTCCTTTGTGTAAGTTGCTTCTACTGCCATAGTTTTGCCCTCCTAAAAATTAATTTGTATCTCCAGAGATATTATCTCTCATGGATTCAAGTTCACTTCTTAGATCCGCAACCTCTATTTCAAGGTTCGATCTTCTTTCTTTTTCGAGCTGTAGCTCATGCGTTATTACCGCAATCAAATTGGTATATACCATACTATAGGTATCAATATAGCCATCCTCAGTGTTCTTCCTGTCGTGGTGTACCAGATCCAGCTCGTCTTCTCGGATTCCGAGTTCTCGCATGGCTTCTACGACATCCTGTGCGACGAATCCATAACAAATGCGCCCATCACCGTCAATCATCCGATACTGAACTGGTTTTAAGCGATCGAACAGCTCTGAATGAATATCCGTCTTATTGATCTTGCTCTCACCGAGTGGAAATATGTTTGTTTTGGCGCGGCGATCGGATGTGACCTGTGGGGAGTTTTTAACAATCAAACGCTCCCATACTCTTCCACTATCTCCTAACATAATCTTTTCGGAGTACGCCTTGGTCGGTGCGAACGCTCCAGTATACACTCCTCCAGACCAGCCACAGCCATAAAATTCGACCTCTGCCTGATAACCTTTCTTCTTTGATTCAAGAATAATGCTACCGTTACCAATATCGAAGTTTGCTTTGTTGTTGGCATCCGAGTAAGTATTTACAACAAAAGAATCGTCAACAGCTCCGGCTATACAGCTTCCAGAAGAACTTGATGTCTCCAATACAGATTCATGGACACCTTTAATATCTACATATTCGCTCTGGATTGACAGAGCCGCATTGCCGGATTTTGTTTCAACCAAAATCTTACCGACACCGCCACATAACTCAATAACCGCATCTTTTGCGTTCTTTCCAAGCTGGATCAACTTATCACCATAATATGCGAGTGTCGTTCCTGCCCGGTTAAGAATCTCAAATGCTGATGCTGAAATCTTAGTCCGATAGCCAGACCAAGATCCGCTGGTTTTATTACCAACTTCCAATCCGGTCCCATCAGTAAACTGCATAAAGTTGGTGGCTGTTTTTGCTGCTTGTAAAGGATTCGCATTAATTGAACCAGATGGTAAAGAAGCTAATTTAGTTGATGTCCACGTCACTGTATATGGGCCAGAACCTTGAGTATAGTTAAATACTCTCAGATGTCCCCACGATTCATTTAATCTTGTTATAAGGCCCCACGTTGAAGTAGTCTTTTTATAAATCCATAACGACCATTCGCCTGAAGATCTTAGAAAATCCAATCCAGGATCTGAGTTATTTGCAGAGATAAAACTAAACTGGACATCTGTTGTCTCAAAACCTCTGCCGCCAAGTTTAAATGTTGTTGGCTGATTTGCATACGAACCTGTGATCTTTATTGTAGCAAATTCGACATAAAGATTTGACTCACCGTTTCCATTTACCGTATGCACTACCTGATTTGCGTCCTTACCTGCAGCGCCCTGTGGACCTTGAGGACCTGTTGCGCCGGTTGCACCTTTATCTCCCTGAGGACCTTTATCGCCTTTTACACCTTGAGGACCTTGTGGTCCCTGAGGACCAGTTGCTCCTTTATCCCCTTTATCTCCTTTGGCACCGGTTGCACCTTTATCTCCTTTACTTCCCGTGACGCAAACTGCTGTTGTCGTTGAAGTCGTGTTGTCAGTATAGGTAATCACTGATCTCGTCCAAATATATTTACTGTTCTCCCATCCAGGATAAGTCGTGCTCCACGATCCGCCGGACATGGCTGTTGCTGACGTTGATTTGTAATACTGTTCTACAATAGATTTAACGCCTTTACCGGTTGCACCAGTCCCTCCAGTATCTCCTTTATCACCTTTGGCTCCGGTTGCTCCCTGTGCTCCTGCAATGCAAACTCCATTTTGATTTGGCGAATACGTTCTGTTACCAGCTCCGTCCGTTGTTACCGTACGGCTCCACATATACTTTCCATTAACCCATGTCGGCGCTGTCGTCGACCATGATCCTCCAGAAAGAGAAGTCGGCGATGTCGAAAGATAATACTCCACGTCAACAAAAGACACATAATCCTCAGGTGCTGGAGTCCAGTCAGTTGCCGTATTGCCTTTTTCGATCTTAAGGTTTTTAAACTGATATGAGACCCCAACATTACTGTTCATTCCGGTAAAATATGTATTCTGTGAAGTTCCGCTAGGCAATGTTGCTGCTGATTTTACAACCCATACCAGTTTTGTCCATACATTCGCAACTGTTTTGTTGTTTACGGCTTTACATGATTGTATCAACATGTTTGAACCGTCATCATGTCTAAAGCCTGGATTCATCGATGTAGAAACACTTGCTTTGACATCTACGGATACGGTATAATTAGTGTCAGCCTCCCATTTTGTGCGTCCAATATAAGAAAACTGTATTACAGACCATCCGGATTGTTTTACCGAATCTCGTGTAAGCTTACATGTATTAACCCCAGTTTCGGATACAGATTCTTTGGAATAGCCGCCAGTTTGCATTGACCAACTCCATCCGGTTGTTCCTTTATTGGTATTGGTCGCCAAATTTCGTCCGCCGACGACAATTCCTTCCGGTGTACTACCAACGTTGTAAGCAGTTGAAGTTGTATTATCCGTATAGGTGATGATCGTACGAGTCCAGAAATATGGTTTGTCCGCACTTGTCGCCGGAGGAGTTGCTGACCATACTCCAGTAGGGATCGTAGTTCCAGACGAACTTGCCTGATATGTAACCGCTGTGGATTTAACGCCTTTTCCAGTTGCCCCGGTATCGCCTTTATCCCCCTTACTACCTGTAGCTCCTGTTGCACCCCTCGGGATAATTGTATGGCTTATGCATAAACCTTTCAGATCTCCAGATGCAGTATTACTCCGATAATAAGCAACATGAGCATTTTTTGTATCTGTTGCCGTTCCAACGATCGCGAACATATCCCCGATTCGGCAGCCATTACGGATACCAGATGTACTAGACCAAGTTTCTTCGTGATTAATAGTTCCGTATGCCGTCCACTGAGACTCGGTGAAGGCATCTCTGACTACATTTGCTACAAGACTATATCCCTGTGAACCAGTGGCACCAGTAGCACCTTTGTTACCATATACACCGATAACTCGTTTTGTTGTGTCTACAGTTGTCCCATTTGTATAAGTAATTGTCTCGTAGTTCCAGAGATATTTATTGCTCTCTGTCATTGTCGGAACCGTAGACGACCATGAGGTAGGAACAGTCGAATTTGACGCGGAGACTGCATAATGCTCGGTAATACTCTTAATACCATTTCCGGTTGATCCGGTATCACCTTTATCCCCTTTACTTCCCCGATCACCGTATGATCCAATGATGCAAGGCGCAGTTGTACTCGCCACGGTTCCGTCGGTATACTTCACAACCTCATAATTCCAAAGATACTTCTTAGCCGCAGACACCGACTGGACAGCTGTTGTCCATCCACTCGTCGCCGTTGTAACTCCGCTGGAAGATGCCGTTGCCAGGTAATAATTGACTACTGATCCAATACTCTTTCCATTGGTGCCATTTGCACCATTGGTTCCCATACGGCCGACACTATATATCGTGGATGTTGTGTCGTCAGTGTAAGTGATGATTGTACGTGTCCACAGATACTGCCCCGCGGATGCAGATGGCACAGACCCAGACCATGTGCCAGTTGGAACTGTTGTTCCGGAAGTTGAAACCTGGTATGCAACAGATGTCGATTTAACCCCCTTACCCGTATCACCCTTATCACCTTTGGCTCCAGCCTCGCCTTTGATTTTCGCCCACTTATACGTTCCGACACTTGTAGGATCATCTTTTGCATAGTCCACGCATGTTCCGATATAAGCGCCAATATCCTCACCACTGTTCCCGGTGAATGTCTTCCCACCGTCATTGCTATATTTGATGTGCAGATAACTGGTTTTCCCGTCTGCTCCATTGGTACCTGAAATTCCCTGTTTTCCCTGTGGCCCCTGCGAACCTTCCAGCTGCTGCCAGCTGTACTTCTTCGGATCATCCGAATCCGTCTGTGTAAAATCCACATACGTTCCAATGTATTTTGACGGTGTCTCTGTCATCTGAGACGCAGAGGTCGGATTCGAAACCGCAGAATATTTGATGTGAAAATACGTCGTTTTTCCATCTTTTCCGTCAGCGCCTTTGGGTCCCTGGATTCCCTGATCACCCTTATCGCCCTGCAGGCCGCGCAGTCCTTGCTCGCCCGGATCTCCCTTATCTCCTTTCGGCCCCTGAAATTTGCTCCAATGATACTTCGCCGGATTGGCGCTGTCAGCCTTGGTAAAATCCACGTATTGGCCTATATACGTTTTATCGACGGCGTTGGTTGTCGAAAAGCCTGTCTTTCCATCCGCGCTTGTTGCATAAGCGATATGCAGATAACTGGTTTCACCATTCGCACCGTTTTCTCCAGGGGTTCCATCGGCGCCGTCCTCTCCGTCATCGCCCTGAAATTTTCGCCAGGTGTACTTGGTCGGATCTGTACTGTCCTCCAATATATAGTCCACGTAGGTACCGATATATTTTCCTGTATCCTTCCGCAACTGATTTGCTGTCGGGTTCGGAACATCAGCATATCTCACATGGAAGAAACTAGTCAGACCATTCTTTCCGGGCTCTCCCGCAATTCCCTGCTCTCCAACAACCTTTACCCAGGTATAGATGCTCGGGTCTGTAAGTACCGGCTGTTTTGTCGTCTGATTGTATGCGATACCCATGTATGTCTTTCCAGCTGATTTGAGCGATATTCCGCCGCCCGTTTCCGTATCAGCAAACACAACCCAAGTGTAAAACGTCCGGTTCTTTGCCAGTTTTTCAAACTGTGCAGCCAGGCTCTCCATCTTTTCTGAAATTCCACTCGATTTCAGCTTGTATTCGCCCAGCGTTGCCGTGTACTCATCATTGCAAATGGAGGACTCCAGTTTCATGATTCTTGCAGACAAATACAGTTCTCCGGTATCGTCTACAATATTCACCGTATCGCCGATTTTAATCCCATCCGGCAGATACGCCAGCTCTACTTCATAGGAAACAGCCGCATCGTAGATCTTTTTCAGCTTTGAAACTGCCCTGTTGCAGAGTTCTGACTTGCTGGTAGTATCGTAAGTGTACGACTGGACGATATGTCCCGTACCACTTCCTTTTTCGGAAAGATACCGGCTCCATTTGGCCACTGCGCTCCGGGAATAAATCGTACTGCCGGACAGATATATATCGCCGTCATCATACTTATACCCTTTCAGATTGATCGGCGTTTCACTGTCTTCCGGATATCCGCCGGTAACGGAAAGTGCCGTAGCCAGATCTTCTACTGAACTTTTTACAATGATATTTTTCACTTCCCGGTTGATCCGAAGTTCTCGCCCCTGATCTACGCCGCGCTTCTTATGCAGGTTGATATATTTGTGCTTGATTTTCAACCGGTCGATTTCAAAAGTATAGGAAACTTCCGCGTCAAACTGCGTGGCAACGCTCAAAATACGCTCAGAAGCGGTGGTCTCACCCTCCCAGGACAGTTTCCGGTTATAATTGCTGACCTCATTGATTCCAATTTCAAAGCCGGAATCGTCGCTGAATTTTTCAACATAGTAGCTCGCTGGATATGCCTTGTCTGCTTTGTATTCGCCAACTGTCTCGTTCAGGAGATCCATACCGGCATCCTCGGCATAGATTTCTACTTCCTGTTTGAAAATATTTTCTTCGCTGGTAATGATCGTATAAAATTCCTGCTCATCGCCATTCTTCCGAAGAATATAATTGCCAACAGAACCATACTGTTTCGCATCATTCCGCGTGCTCGCCGTGTAATTCAGCGTAAATTCTAGTGTAGCAACACCTGCTTCCACCTCTTCTGTTTTCAGATCATCAGAAATGTACAATCCCTTCGGTAGCTCTGTGCTTGCCTGCCCAAGGACATTCATATGTCGGTCCGCAAAATATAAAATCATAGAAACACCTCCCTGTATTTCATTGTGTATGTTGGCTGTGTTGCCCAGTCCGATGCAATGCATTGGATCTGATTCATTCCAGGCTGCAGGCAAAAGTTCTCCCAATCGTTGCCCAACGCACCAAGATCCTGTCTCGGAAGTCCCTGTAACATGACCTCTCCATTGCTACAGTCAGCTGTCAAAACCTGATTTACCGAAAATTTATTCGGAATATCACGCCATTTTTCTACATTGTCAATTCTCACGAAGATGCCGCGGAAATAATTTCTGGTGACAAGCTGATTTCCTGTATTTCGACTTCCCCACTGTCCCAAATACAATTTCACTGTTGCCACTTTCACATTTTTTAATTCTGGAACTGTAAATTCCGGATAACTGCCCTTCCAGAAAAAACGTATTTTCTCTCCATGTTTCATCATGTCGCTTGCGCCATACGTTTGGCTGTATGGGTTTGCATCTTTTCGATGGCAAGGTTCAAAAGTATATGTTTTGACGATACGCGGGTTGTTTCCACCTACCCACATATTCATGTGCGCTGTGTTTCCGATCGTATCGGTTTTGTATATCTCCTGGCAGCAGATCATTTTTCCGTTCGCATCGCAGAAAGCAATCGCCTGGCAGCCCGTCTGCCCCATAAGACCAGTTTCAAACCAGCTGTTCATGTAACAATAGAGGTGCGTCGCTCCCTTTGCTCCATTGGAATCTACCACATCAATAGATTTCATAGCTCCATTCCAGCCGTTTGTGTTTGGACTTACATATCCACTGCTGGCCAGATACAGACCTTTGATGCTGTCTACGCTCATGACACCCAGCTTTCCAGCCGTCTTGCTGTTACTGTATAAGAAGTTGCTCCCTGTATCATCTTTCCACGCCGCATCCTGTGACCAGACATATTGGTCAGCATAGCTTGTTATCAGTTCGCTTTTTTTGTATGTTTCTCCGTTCAACTCATCCGGATCACCGAACTGAAGAATTTTCTTGGAGTCATTTACAAAACCTACTACTCCATTTTCACTGTGCATTACTGCCTGAAGCTTTGGAAAGGCCCGATAAGTGCCGTTGTACGACACAATGAACGTTTTTCCGTCATCCGCAGTCGGATTCACCGTAAATTCTTCCACCGAATACTTGAATGGATCCGCGCAGTAAAATTCCAGCTCCGCAGTGATCGCATTTCTTCCCGCCGGCACTTCACTCGTTCCCTGCTTTGTTCCGATATAATATTTGTCCGGTTCATCTGCAAAAATAAGGGTTGCCTGTTCTGCATCCAGAAGAGCATTCAGTTTGTTGTAAGCACTGCGAAAAGCTGCATTATCTTTGGCTACCAGCTGATATCCCACCACAATAGTCCTTGGCTGATAACGCTTTCGTCGATACTTTGTACCGTCAGACACGCCTGTTTCCAGATCTGTAATCTCCGTACCCAAAATTTCCCGGCCGGACACATAAAGTGTCCGATAGCCGGGAATTACGTTCTCAAGATAACTTCCATTAAACATGAGAGCCTCCGAAGGCAGGTTCTGCCCTGGGTATCGCTCTGTGGTATCTACAAAGTTATACATTTATTCGCCTGCCTTTCTTTCGGTTCTCCCTTGTCTCCTGTTTCTCAATTTCTTCTCGTGTATACGTTGCAGTCGCTTTTCCAATCTCTCTTCCGTCCAGATTAACAGGTACATAGATGGTATATTTTCCATTGCTGCTGTACTGGTAGCTGTCGTCGTTCAGATCTTCATAGCCAGACCGGAGGCTCATTCCGATTTCCGGCGCAGGTGTAAGTTCCGGAACCTGTATCAATTCCATGGCGGCCTGCCTCGCCTCCTGCACATGATCCATAATGCCGTTGACCCAGCCGATACCGAAATAATTGCCGAGTTTATCTGTCACCCGTGATGGGCTGTGGATCTGTGCTCTCGCCCGGATCGCCGCCTCTGCAGCCGCCGCAAGCTGTGCCGCCACTGCTCTTACATGTCCAACCTGGCTTGCCATACCATTTGCAAGTCCCATTCCGATGTATGCGCCGCTGTTATAGGCACCGCCTGCCGATGATCGCATGGTAATTACAATCGAATTTGACATTGTTCCGGCCGTAGAGACCGCCTTTGACATTCCTGCTGAAACGCCATTGTTGAAATTATTTCCAACCGCTTTTCCAGAAGTTTTTGCCTTGCTTTCTCCCTGAGAAAACTGCTTAATTAATGCACTGATAGCGTTTTTTGCTTTGTTCCCCAATGCATCCAATCCGGAATTTACAACATTGACGCTCGATTTCATGCTCGTGAGCGATTTTTCTGCGCTCTTTGCATTTCCAGCAATTGACTTCATGCTGGAATTTACTGATTTCAGAGCAACTACCATAAGACCGGTTCCTGCGGCTCCGGCCACCATTGCCGCTGCAAATACACCAACTGTTACAGCTGCCGCGCCAGAAGATCCTGCCAAAATCACAAAAACCGCACTGGCCGCAGTACCTGATCCAAGTAATGCCGCCAATCCGGCTGCACTGACCTTTGCACCAGCCGCTACAAGTGGAAATGCTGCTCCCATAATTGTCAAACCTGCACCTGCCATCACAAGCGAAGCTCCAAGCACCGCTGCTCCGGCGGCCAATACAATTACTCCTGCGGCTGCAACCAGCGCAGTTACACCGACCAACGCAAGACCAACTCCGAGCGCGGTTGCGCCAATTCCTCCAACAGCAGCTCCGGTGCCAAAAACAATCATGCTTGCACCAAGCTGAGCAATAGCTACCGCTCCCTGGCTTCCATATTGTACGATCGAAGGAAGAACAGCAGACACAACCGCCAATGCCGCGCTGGCAATCAACGCACCTGCTGCCACCAAAACAATAGCGGCTCCAAATGCAATAAAGCCAACTGCTCCCACTGTCAATGCTGATCCAAGAGCAGCCGCTCCCACTGCCAGCAAAGCGATTGCCGCAACCATACCAACCATACATCCAATGGCCAGGGGACCGGCATTTGCAAGATTAATAGCCGCCAGGGATAACAATCCGATTCCAGCTGCCGCAATTAATACCGAGGCCCCAAACGCAACAAATCCAACTGCTCCGGCCGAAAGTGTTGGTGCTACATTTTTCGCTACCAACATCAAACCGGCAAGCGCTACGACCATTCCTGCCATACATCCAATGGCCAACGGACCAGCATTCGCCAACTGAATTGAAGAATACGCCAGCAGTGCCAAACCTGCGCTAATCATTAATACAGCCGCTCCCAATGCCAGAAGCGCCGGTGTCATCGCTGTTAATTTCTTCGACCCGCCAGACATAGACGAAAGCATCTTTGTCATACCAACTGCAAGTCCTACTACAACACCAATCAAACCACCAAAAACAGCGATTGCCCCTGGGCCAGCGTTGGTTACTGCAATTGCAGACTGCGCAAGCAAATAGAACCCAGCACTAATCGCCAGTACCCCGACACCCATCATCATAAAGGCCTTGGCGGATGCTACCATTTTCTTTGCACTGCCACCGCTTGATTTGCCAACCGCTTCCTGCCCTTTTGACACTTTAAATAAGCCAGGTGCAATTTTCCCAAGACCAGCCTTTGCCAGTCCTCCAACAGCTCCCGTAAATGCGCCAACAAACGGTGCTACAGCTTTAACAATTTTAAAGCCTTTGTACGCAATCAAAAGTTTCGGAAGTGTTACCACCAACTTTGCAATTACATCCGAATGTTTTTCCAAAAATCCCGAAACTGCTACAGTTCCATCTTTAACCTTTCCCAAAATGGTTGAGAAATTTTCAATACTTTCTGTGCTGCCAAAAGAACCTGAAAGTTTCTTGATATCTCCTATGATCGCCCCAGCCGCATCGCCCAGCGCTGTTCCTGCTTCCACTGCATCCGTTTTGAAAATATCCCAATATGGTTTTGCTTTCTCAACCATTGCTTCTATTTTATCGACAGCCTTTTCGATCCCTTTTCCGCTGGCAAGCTTCTCATCGATTTTTCCAACCGCCTCAGTTGCGATGCCAACCAAACCTCTCATTTTTCCGCCAACCTGGTTGAATGCGGTAATTCCAAGTCCTTCCATAGCAGACTGCAGTTTCACGACATCGTGCTGCAGATTATCCATTTTTATTTCTGCCATTTCTTTGGCTGCACCATCGCTGTTATAAATGGCGTTTGTTAACTTGTCAAAATCCTCTGGTGCCGCACTCACGATTGAAAGCAGACCTGACATACCCTCTTTTCCAGCTAATGTAGCAGCATATTTGGCCTTTAACGCTCCCTCTGCTCCATAAGCCTTTTCCGTTAAATCTGCTAATGCTTCATTATACTTCTTTTCTGTCAGCTCTCCATTGGCATACTTTTCGTCAAGTTTTGCAAGATTCTCTTGGAACTGATCCATTGGCATTTTACATTGTCCAAATGCACCTCGCAAATCCGTTACAATGTCCATCAGAGACTTCATAGAGCCATCACCATTCTGCAAGGATATGCCCAAATAATCCATTGCGTCACTGATATCATCTGTTGGCTTGGCAAGATTTGTCAGGATAGTTCGGAGGCTGCTACCAGCCATACTGCTTTTCAACCCTGACGACGCCATGAGTCCGAGGGCAATGGCTGTATCTTCTACGCTGTATCCTAACGATCCAGCTACGGGAGCCGCATATTTAAAAGATTCGCCCAGCATAGCAACGTTGGTGTTAGAATTTGCCGAAGCTGCTGCCAGAACATCAGCAAAATGTGAAGCGTTGGAGACTTCTTTTGTAAAACCATCTTTGATAATTTTGGTGGTGCCATCCGCCGATAAACCGAAAGCTGTCATAGCATCTGTTACGATGTCGGAAACGCCAGCCAAATCTTCTCCCGATGCAGCGGCCAGATCCATTACGCCTTCGATTCCATTTAACATATCCTCAGTTTTCCAGCCGGCCATTGCCATGTACTCCATCGCAGAAGCTGTCTCACTTGCGGTGTACTGTGTGGATTTTCCGAGCTGTTTCGCCTTTTCAGACAGCCGATCAAAGTCAGATCCTGTAGCCCCGGAAATAGCTGCTACAGATGACATAGCATTCTCAAAATTCGCACCAGCGCTTATTGCTCCTGTAGTCAGACTTTTTAATCCACTTCCGACTGCCGATACTGCCTTGGATCCGATCGCCGCCATAGCGCCGAATCCAATTCCACTTGTAAGCGTATTTTTCAGATTTTCAGCATAACTGCTGCATGATTTCATCATTGAGGAGAAGTTCTTATCTTCCGCGCATAAAACCGCCTTTACGCTATAAGATTCTGCCATCTGTTCACTCTCCTCTCTTTAACAATTTGGATATTCCGGCGAATCGTGGATCACCCTTCTTGCGCTTCTTTTCCTTCACATTTTTTAATTCTTTTTCATAGTCAAAGAAATTACGGAATCGCTTGTATACTGGCACTGTTTTCTTTCCGGATTTTTTTGCGCTTGGGCCGCAAAATTCAGAAAGGCCTGCCGATGTGCCCTGTATTCGTCGTCTACTATTCGATATCTCAGCGCTTCCATCATAATTTCGTACTGTGCAATCGTCAGACGATCAACCTGCTCAAACGATGTGAATCCCAGATACCGGAAGCAGCTGATTGCAACTTCCCGGTATTGTTCTTCGAAACTCACCTCTTCATGGGCTACGCCACCTACTTCTTCGCTTTTTCTTCCTCGATCGTCTTCTCGAGATTCTGGACGCATTTCTTCGTAGCATTTGCATTCTTTAAGAAACCCATCGTATCTTCGAAGAGCTGATTGATATCGGTATCCGGATCATCAATATATTCATCCAGAATTTCTGTAGTTGCTCTCGGATTCTGCCCTTTATTCGCTACGAGTAACAGATCCTCAAGAGCCTCTACATCTCCGTCCATGATCCCTGCCACAGCGTATCTCAGGCCAATATTCTTCTTGGCATCTTTTACTCCGTCTACCGGCATGCTTACTTTCTTGTTCATTTCTCTCATGAATCCCATGCCAAAATTAAACTGATACACCTGTCCGTTGATTGTAAGTTCCATATCATTTTTCTCCTTTACTATTCAAACTGAGGACGATTTCTCGCCCTCAGTATTTTTACGCTCCTGTTTTTGTCGTATCTGTAAATACGTAAGCTGCTATTTCCTGCTGCGCGGTCGTTACGGTTACATCACCTTTCTGACCGGTTCCATTGACACCAAAGGTAAGAGACACCTCCACCATATCTTCGGCGTTTGAAGTCTTTTCTACCTCCGTCACATAGCCCTGGAAGTATTTTCCCTTAAATTTATTGCTTCCGCTGGATGCTGGATCATCCAGATTTGCTTCCCAGATCTCGACCAGTTCATCGTTGATCATGGCATCTTCAAGAGAGTCGATCAGTGTGTCGCCCTTGGCAAGAATACTGGTTGCCGTAATCTCAACCTCGGCTGCTCCCGGGGTACGGATCGTGCCATCCTTTGTCTCTGTGGTATCGGCATCTTTGCTTGTCGTTCTGCCGTTCTCTGTCGTAAACGCTAATGCTGTAGCTGCATTTTTAGCCGCATCTTTTTTAAGGCGGTACAGATAAACGATCTTTTTACCACGTACCGCATCTGCGAATAACTGTAAATCAATTGTTTTTCTCATGCTGTTCTCCTAACTAAATAAAAAAGTCACTTCCACGATACCGTGAAGAAGTGGCTGGTTGGTGGTTGTGTCCGGCAATATTCTCTGATTTAAGCTCTGCACGGACCAGGAAAAGTTGCCGGTATGTTCCAGATGTCTGCAAACCTGCTTGATCTGCAGAAGCATCTGTGAAACTGTGCCGCGCTGCCGCGGATTGTCGTGCCAAACGTGGATTGTCTGACTTACAGTGCCGAATACAGCCGTTTTGTTGGCCCGATCATTCAAGTCACTGTCCGCCAGATAGATAAACGGGTATGGCGTACCTTCCGGCGGTAAAAACGTGTCATACACACCGTCTGGATACTGTTTTTTTAATTCCAGAAGCAACGCACTGAATAATTCCTGCTGTGGGTCCATGATGTCACCTCGTAAGCTTTTTCAAATCGGATTTGAACTTCTCTTTCTGCGCTGTGTAGGAAGGACGCATATATGGCTGTGCACTCATGTACCGAGTTCCATACTCCACGTATGCCGCATATTCTGCTGTTGGCTCCACTTCAGCCGTAAGACCGCCATCTCGGATCTCAAGACCAATACTCCGTTTCAGTGTACCGGTATCCACTGGCGCTTTTCTCTGTGACGCCTCCTGCAAAGCTTTTCCGTTTTCCTTTACCACCCGCTTAATATCACTCATCTGCACGTTTTTCTTCAATTTGACCTGCAGTTTCTCCATTCCTTCCAGCTTGATTTTCGGCATCAGACCACCTCCGACAGAATAAAAGTCTGTTTCACGCGAAGTTTCCGCGTATAGTCCACTCTATAGGTTGTGTTCCCGATCCGGATCCGGTCAAACGGCTTCTGGTAATGATTTTGAAGCTGTACGGTCACGCTGCCCTGACGGATTCCTCCGTATACGATCTGCATGATCTCTGCCCTCGTATCCATCACAGAAGCCATTTTCTGCACCTCTGTGACCTGGTCTGCAGCATAGTTTCCGGTTTTCGAATCATATTCGCCCGGCAGGACCCGTTGGAAGAAAACTGGTGTATCATATCTCACAGAAACTTTACCTTTCCCTTTCTTGCCTCCCGCTGGCTGTCCAGATAGGACTGAATATCATCCATGTACCCGGCAAAATCATTTTCTGACCAGGAAAGGCTTTCGCCCTCAACACTGTGAGAGGAGAGCCCTTCCGAGCCGATCCGGTTGAATCGAATGACTGAAACATCCAATATGATGTATTCCATCTCTTCCGGCGGCTCCAGACCGCCAAGAAGAAATTTCAGCCGCTGTTTTGTGGCATTCAGAATCAGCTGTAACTGCTGTTCTGTCTTTTTGTCTGTATCTTCCAGTCCAAGAAGCAGTTTCAGATCTTCGATCATAGGCTGCCTCCTACTCTGCCAAGGAATCTACTGCCTTATTCTTGCTTTTCCCTTTGCCTGCCTTTTCCGGCTCCACCAGCTCGATCAGCGGGATACCACGCAGATTTTCAGCAGATGCAAGCTCTGCCAGTCGGGCTTCGGATACCTTAAGCCCCTCACGCGGGAAGATATCGCCTGTTCTGTATTCATGGTCATCGTCCTGCAAATCAGTAAAATACTCGATTACTCTGTACATATACCATCACCCTTTCTCAGCTTTTCACAGCTACTGTTACGTCGCCAGAACGAACTGCTTTGTAGTTCTGGTCGCACTCAACCAATGTGATATGATGGCCAGCGGTAGATGCGATCTCGGATTCTCCATCCCATTTGCTCCAGTTTTTCACATCATCACCATATTTTACCGCGGTCGCAGATGCTGCATCTTTGTACTTCCAGTAGTTATTCATGGACATGATCTGCTCTTTTACGGAAATCTTCGTCTTTCCAGCTTCTGTTCCTGCTTCAGATGTTACATTCAGAGTTCCAAGTGTCTGCGTATCAGATCCGCCAACGGAAATGCAAGCAATTGCATCCAGATATTCGCAGAACAGACGCAGGCCCATGATAGCGAACATGTCAGAAATTGCTCTCTCGTAGGTGCCCTGCGCATGGAAGCCGATAAAATGAGTAGTCGGATCCGTTGTGTAGCTAAGGCCAGCCTTCACGAACTCAGAATCGCCCGGATCAACATAATATCCGACGATATTATTGAGCGGGGTAGCGATAACAACGTTTTCCGGGATTTCAGAGCTTACGAACACAACCTCTGCACCCAGGAATTTCTTCATGTACTCAAAGCCGAACGCCGTCTGCAGTGTAATGTCAGCAGCACCAACGTATTTATACACATCCAGTGTATTCACCCACACTGCTACGCCTGTAGCCGTTCTTTTCATTTTTTTAAATTTGTCTTTGACTTTTCCGATCGCCATAGCAACCGCCATCTGCCAAGTACTTTCGTGATCAGTCAGAGAACCCGCCTTCAACTGTGTATACAGCTTATCCATGACAACGTTCTGCAGATCGCTTTTAAACTCTTCGTCTGTGTCCTGTACTGCGGCATCGTATCCTTTCTCTGCGATCGCCTCCAGGGTTACGCCCTTGCGGTATTTGTTGATCCTGATGGTATCGAACGGGATCTCTTCCACAGCGTACTGAGAGTACGGGATTTCTTCGCCCTCTGCGACCTCACCGGACTGCAGGGTTCCTGTTACCTTTTTTGTCTTTAAAACAGTATTGTTATCTTTCTTGATCATTCGGATAATGCCCAGGACATCAAGCAGCGCCTGAATGTTTTTGCCGAAAGATGTTACAAAGTCAATCTCGCGGGCCTTTACCTGGATCTGTTCCTGCCCCGTCATGTTATCCGGTGCTGCAAACACCTGCAGCCCTAATTTTCCAATTTTATGCATGTGTATTCCTCCTACTGAAATAATGCGATGTTTTCCGCAATCAGCCGCTGCCGCTCAATCGGGTTGCTGATTGTAAGAATCTGTTCTTTTGTAACAGCGCCCTTTCCGCCGGATCCGCCCTTTGGTGCATTACCCTTCAAAGCATCTTTTACGGCAGCCTGCACTGCGTCCTTGTACATCTTTCCGAAAGCTTCCACAGCCGTCTTGGTATCTTCAGCGCTTTCCGATACCAGATGTGCCAGAAGTTCATCCGGGATGTTGATTTCTTCATCTGCCAGCATCTTTCTGGCTGTTTTTGACATCTCCGAAATCGCGTTCTGCCGTTTCAGATCCGCCAGTTCTTTCTCCAGCTTACGATTCTTGTACTCTGCTTTCTCTTCCTTGGTCATCTTCGCGAGCTTTTCCGCTTCTGAAAGTTTGTCATCAGTCAGCGCCTGCCACTTTTCCTGTGCTTTGGTCACTGCTGTATTTACCGCCTTTTGGACCCTGCGGTCGAACTCTGCACGATTCTCTGCCTGTCCAAGAAAATCATCAAATGACATCTCATTGCCGCTATCTCCAGAACCTGCTCCAGTTCCGTCCTCGTTTCCGTCTCCGGCTCCGCTGCCGTCTCCTTCGCCGTCTGCAAATACCTGCAGGTTGATCATCGGGATTCTCCAATGATAATGGTTGTTTTTGCACTTCATTATTTTTCTGTCCTTTCTGCCCCGTCCCGTTCTGTAATAGCCCCGTGCCGTTGCTCCGGAATCATAGTTTAACGACATTTCGGTCACATCGGTTACACGATCCGGACATGCTCCGGAAATTCATCGGCCATCAGATAGATGCCGACAAAAAAGGAATCCACCAGAGTTCTTGCTCTCTCTGATAGATTCCCATACTGTATATCAACCCAGCCGGGCGATACTTCGTATTCTATTTCATCCCTTGTCAGATCCTCGATCGAGCGGATCAGCGTCCGCACGAGGCTGGAAACGCCTGCGCAGACAATGTCCTGCCCGTGCGGTGCATACATTGCATGGCCGGATACCTTGATTTCGTTCTTACGAACGGATACTTCAATCACTCTTTGATCCTCTCTTTCTTAAATGGGCATAAAAATACCACCGGCCTCTCGACTAGTGGTAACTATGAAATAATCGCGCCAAGTAATGCAGACAATATCACGTTGAATGTTTCAGTACAATATTCTTTTGCTTTCTGCATGCGGCTGTTTTCTTCCAGGAACTGTACGCCCTCAAACGTAATCTCAAATGGTCTGTCTGTTTGGAGCATTGGCGCGTCTTTTGTTTTGTCAACGACCACAAATCCTGTAATATATCCCTTCCTTACAAGCGTTGCAATGATCTTGCACCAATAGCTTTGCGGAATATCAAATAATTTTGAATTCCACGCGAACTGTTCGAGTTCTGGTTCTACACCGAGTTTCATGCATTCGTACAGATACCTTAGTATTTTATACATGATTACTTCCATGTCATTCTTTGCCATTATCGTTTTTACTCCTTAAACAGTTTTATACGAACGGAACCATCTCTTTTACGTCATTCAACGTCTTTTTTGCCTTTTCAAGCAACGAATTTTCGAACAGATAGGAAATACCCTTTGGTGTGATAATGGCATCCGGCAGATCGCCTAAAAGAACGCCATCTTTCGTATGATTAACAGCAATGCCTTTTACATATTCTTCCGTAATCAGGCTTAAAATGATATACTGCCAATAATTCTCATGAATATTATAAGCCGATGCTGTAAGGTAACACGCTTCTGGTTTTTCACCCTTTTTCAAGCATTCATACAGATATTTCAGTACCTGGTATACAATCACGAAATAATCATTCTGAGCCATTTGTCCTGTCTCCTTATCATCAGTTGATAATTAACTGATTCTTGCAAGAATCACAGTAAAAAGTATTGGTTTTTTCACGGTCGCCAACAGGAATCATAATTCCTTTTTTGCATTTCTTGCACAGAACTTTTTCGCCTTTTCTCAAAAGTTTTACCCTCTCATGAGGCGGCATATTCAGAGTATTCGTCATAAACAATCACTCCCATTTCAAATTCGGATATTTATCATTTATATGATTAATTATATCCTGGACAACTTTCTCTGTCAATTCAATGTTTTGATGTCTGTACTCGTTCATATAGCATTGTAACTCTTGATTTTTGGTGTTTGGCTTGTTGATTTTGGCATGTGTGGCCTCGTGAATCACTGTAATAGCTGTCTCACGAACCGTTTTGGTGTTATCAGCATAAATGTTGATTTCACCATCTTCGAAAAGTCCGTCCAGTCCCTCGTCGACATCAACTCCGTACCATACCTTTATTTGAATATCATTTTCCTGAAGATATTCCAACATTTCCGTTCCGATGCTGGACTTTTTCATTTCTTTCATGATATTTCGAGGTTTGATAACGTCTCGCCCCTTTGATCTGCCATCCAATGTTTGGAATATGCCTTCGTTGTCTTTGTATCTCGCCTTTCTGTTTTTCGAAGCTTCCCATTCTTCTGTGGTACCACCCTGCTCCAGAAATTTCAACCATTTCTCATACTCTGTGCTGTCTTCATAGGCCGCCGTAGAGCAGTGGCATCGCGGATGCATCGGCGGCGCATTTGTCCCTGGCATCATATCCTGCACCCTAAAATGCTTACCGTCCAACGCCTGGCACCGCTCGCAGACATCTGCATTCCCGCAGGCAACGTATGTATACTCTTCGAATCCATTTCGGATATAGGACTGTTTCTGAGCTTCTGTCTGGACTCTGGCAAGCTCCGTGACCATGAGCCGCTCTGCATCCTCCCGGCTTGCACCGAAGCGTTTCTGCAGGTGCACCGCAAGCTCCCGCGGGTTCTTACCCTGGATTAGCCCTGTTTTCAGCAGCTTGTCCAGCTCTGCTTTCAGCATATCCTGATACATCCAAATCCGGTCGGAATAGGTGGCGTTATGGAATGACGCATCGACGATTGCCCGCGCCATTTTCCCGTTTTCCTGCACAGAATTGCCAAGAATGCCCGCCTGCCTGCGAAATTCTTCTATTGTCTGCTGTGTCAGCGTCTGATCAAAGTATTTCTGCAGTTCGTCGAAGCCGGATACCATTTCCAGCCCGATATTGGCTTTCAGCAGCTCCAGGCGATTGATTTTCATGGTCGCATTGTACAACCGCATCTCTTCATTCGCCTGATCAGAAAAATCTTTTTCTTTGACGTATTTTGCGGCTTTCCTTCCATATTCTTCGATGTCAAGCTTGGAAACTCTCCTTTTTGCCTCCGCCAGCGAGATTCCCTCTTTTGTGGCGTACTTTGCATAAAATCCATCGATCTCCTTCTGGATCTGGTCTGCCATATATGCATAGGTCTTCCGGATCTCTTCTGCATAGGCCTGCTCCGCCATCTTATTCTTCTTAGCATGCTCCGTCTCACGCTTCTGCCAGTATTCCTTACTCGTCATCCTGTCCACCGCCGCCAAACATCTGCTCCATCACAAGATCCGCTCTCATCTTATCCTGATCAGCATCGATTTTCTTAATCTCGTCCTGTGCATTATCCACGATAGACAGCACGCCCAGCTGTGTTTCCTGGCTGACAACGCCTTCCAGATTCTTCGCGATCTCTGCCTCTTCCTGCAGGTTTGCCGGGAAGTTCGGCGTAAAGTGTGGATGGATCTTCACCCAGTCATCTTTTTTCATCCCCGAGACCGGATTTGAGAAGATCAGACGGTACCGCCGGTTCATACCGCTGGTAAATTTCCGTTCCTTCGTCTTTTCCAGGTTGCTCATCGCCTGCAGCTTATACTTCATGGCGATACCGGAGCTGGTACCAAAATTCTCATCCGAGATATTGGCTACCATGCTGATATGGAAGATGAGCTTTTCCAGTCGATCGATCAGATGCTCCTGTGTAGTGTCTCCATCTGGCTTCTGAAGAAATTCAACGATCAACCGCTCGGTATCTCCATCAAAGTTAATGATTCTGTCGTCCCGGATATGCGCCACATCATCTTCTTCCAGCTTGGATCCAAGAACTTTCAGATAAGCATCCGCGAAATAGTCAACATCATTGGCCTTCTCGCTGATCGCCTTATTGTATGCGTTGATCATCGTAAGCACCGGTTCGAAGATTCCCATCCGCTCCTTGTTTTCTACGTACTCAGATGCCGGAACGCCATCAAAGCCGTGTATCTTCTCGTCTGCATCCCAGATCAGCTTTCCCTTTATTGTGAACCATCGAACCTTCGTCTCATCTGAAACGCTGCCATGAAGGATCTGATTCGAATCGTAATACAGCCGCACGAAATACCGTTCCCTTTCCAGCACGGAATCATCGTAGATCATGAATGCATCCAGCGGGCTCAGATAGGTGATACCGATATTTCCGTTCTCATCTACGTAATACATTTCATAGCCTTTACCGAAGATACTGCAGATCTTGGACAGTTCGGCATTGTTATCGTCCTGATCATTATACTGATCCAGAAAATCAACATATTTCTCAACCGCTTCGTTTCCATCGTCTACCTGCAGTTTGATCGGATGCCCGATGAAGAAGCCGTTCATCGTATCCACGATGTATTTCGCAAAGTTGACCATGATCCGGTTGTCCGGCTTCCACTTGGGCTTTAACGGCTCATGCAGGAGCGGGTAATCCGTCTCGTAGGCCTCCTGCAGCATGCTGTATCTAAATGCGCACTCTCCGGAATGCCGCATGATAAATTCGTTCAATTTGGCATCTGTCAGCGTCTCTTCCGACGGTAGCCTATACAAATTCGTTCGCACTTCTATATCCCTCCTTTCACCTTTCTGTTCAGCCGTGGTTTCGCCTTGCGTTCTTCCTCAATGGAGTATCGAAGCATCGCCATGGCATCATCAAAAAATGGAACTGGCTCTTCGAGATAAGTGTTGGTATGCTCATCCTTCTTCCACTTCCATTGCTGAATTTCTTTTATTGTATTGACGCAGGACGGGTAGATATGGATCCTGTGCTGTTTCAAATAGTCTATCTGGGCATGCACGCTGTTCGGCTCTTTCTGCACACCTTTTGCGCGGTATCCCGCCTTCTGCCACATCTTGATACGGTCCGGCTCCGCAGAATCGCACCACATACGCAGGCGCTTGCTGAACTGCCCTTCCGCCAGCCGGATGATCTCGTCCGTGTCCATCTCATACACGTACAGTTCCCGGCATAGATACAACTCACCATCCTTAAAGCCAACCTCACCGATGCAATTGGCGTGATTGAATCCGAAATCCTGTGCATTGACCATGTAATCGAATCGTTCCGGTGAACAGTCAAATTCTTCGACAACATAGTTTTTGAGGATCAGTCCGGCGACCTCGCCCCATTCCCCCAGGCCATACACCCGATACCCCTCTGGATCCACTTCCTTACGCCGCATCATACGTCTTCGGTAGGCATCATCGATAAAGCGGTTCTGCTCGTAGGTTGACTGATGTGTCAGAACATCCGGATCTGACCGGTCAAAGAACACACGCTTAATCCAGTGATACGCCGATACCGGGTTGAACGTCATCCGGATCTGATAGAACTGTCCATCCGGCAGTTCACCACGGAGACGGTCATCAATGATCTCGAAGTCCGCCTGCGTAATTTCCGTTGCTTCTTCAATCCACACATCGGTCAACTTTCCACGCTTGAAAGTAATGGATTTCAGCTTTTCACGCTGTTTCTCATCATTGACTCCACGGAAAATGATCTGATTCCGGTTGATCTTACACTCCATAATCATGTTGGAGCTGTTGATGTGCCAATATCTCTTATACTGCTCCCCAAACATACGAAAAATAGCACCCTGCAATTCTGCAAAAGTGCTATCCCTGTTGGTCACATCCGCCTTTCGGACGCACAAAAGATTTCTTCCCGGATCCTGCATCAACCGCAGGATATAATTCTGCGCCGTATCAACGCTCTTCCCCGAGCCGGCAGAGCCTTTCATGACAATATACCGTTTGCAGCTACGATCAACTTCTTTGAATCCCGGATTCATCTGGACGTTTATATTCATCCGGAATCGTCCTCCCCGTAGTCAATCGTGATGTTGAGATCCATATCTGCATCCAGCTCAACTTTATCCTTGAACATACCAAGGTGTTTTCCAAGAAGCTCCAGCGCTCTCATCTTATCATTTAATCGAACTTCTCTTTCAACTGACGATCCTTTTTCACCATCCATAGTTTTAACTTTCACCGACTGAACGCAAGCCAAATCATCTTCTGTGGCATCTGTTCGAATAGAAGCATCTTCAGAATTGATTACATTTTGCGGATTCACAAAAGCTATTCTTGCCAGTTCCTGAATCACCCGATCCTGATTAATACCAGTCCGTCTTGACCGTTCCGCCATTGATTTATCAACAGCTTCTCGAATTCTAGTATTTTCTAGTAATTTATTTGCATTGGTGTCTGTGTACTCTGTTTTCTTATAACCTGCTCTGATCGCGGCCTGCGTTGCATTCAGGTCGATCAGATACTCATCAACAAATTTTTGCTGCTTTGCAGTCAATTTTGCCATCCTGCAACACCGCCTTTCTGTCTCAAATTTCTGCACGCAAAAATTCCCCGCATCTCTGCGAGGAATCCTTGTATAAGAGTAACAAATCGGAGAATCTCCATCCACTGGAGAGTCGGAACATCACGAGTCGAACGTGAATCCGGGGAGCGGCCCCGTCCATCTGCCGTTGATGGTATGTTCCGATAGGTGCAGAGATCTGCCTGCCACTGCACCATGACATCATTTGAACGTGTACACCGCCCAGGCTGATGCCTGCCCCAATCAGCGGCCAGGCTGTGACACCTTGCCGCCGAAGCTCTATCAAAACACATCGAAAGGAGGCCTTGAATAAAATGCCGTTTCCCTCATCCATTCTTTGGCTCTTACACTATATCACAGGTGCAATAAGCAAAAAAAGGAACTCTTTTCTAAAGCCTAAAATGTACCAGTGCTTTTCCATGAATTTTCGTTATGTTCCGCAAACTGTACCCCATTCTCTCTGCGATCTGCTCCCACTTCATCCAGCGAATGTACCGCAGCCGCAACACGGTCTTTTCCGTTTCATCCGGCATCTCTTCGATTTTCTGCGTGATTTCTTTTCTCAGCCGGATCTGCTGCTCCATCTGTGCTTTCAGGTTGTCCATCAGTTCTTCCAGCTGGACTACGTAGGCTGACAGATCCCCGCAGCTGCTCCCGTGCGGCATTCCATCCTGGATCAGTGCCGGAAACATTTTATTCATTCGCAGATCATCAATCTCTTCTCGAATTTCTCGTTCCGCAAGTTCTGCCGCATGGTATCTTCTCAGGTATTCTTTTTTCTTCTCGTTCTCCTCTTTGTGCTGATCCACTGGTATCACCTCCCCACTTGTGTTCTCTTCCGGTTGTCCGGTCTCTCATTTTGATCTCCACCAACTCCAAATGTGACACATTCAGGACTTCTCGCACGGCCTTGACCACACTCCAGATCTGTCTCGGCAGGTGGGTAGCGTTTCGAATTGCCCTGTCTGCAGTCGGATCACGATATCCTTCACCATTCATTGTTTTTCACCTCATCCAAACTCCAGCTGTCCGTCATCGACGAATTTTGTTTTTTTCAAGCTTAACTTATCCCCCTGCTGTTTTAACCGATCGACACGTGCCTGCTGTTTCAGGTTTGCCATATAATTATCGTCTACTTCCGGCGGAATCTTCAAAAAATATTCTTCCGGAAGTGACATTCCAGCTTTTTCACATAACTCTGCAATATCTCTCTTGTAAGAAATAATATGATTTCTCGTCAGATTCATATTGCAGCCATCCGGCCAGAACGGATCATTACAGCCATTTTCGTTTATGTAGTTCCAATGATCGCGTTCGCGGATTATCTGACTACAAAGCAAATCTAACTGCTGTTCCGGTGTATTTTCTTTCATAACATCACCTCTGGACGATCAAATAATTTATACCGTCATTTTTGAACCACATTTCGGGCAATATTTCCACTTTACCTTCGTGTATTCTGCGCTGCATCTACCCGTTTCAACCGCTTCGATACTCTCGACCTGGAATCCGCACTTAGAGCATTCGGCGTGGATGTAATCGTTATGTTCTGCCCTGTTCTTCCACCTTGCGGGATATTCAAAACTCTTTCTCTTCATCGTAAGCGCATACTCTTCATCCAGGAACTCAAGTGTGTACTGACCATCCGCCGGGCATACATCTTCAAATTTTTCTACAAACCACTCGAATACGGCTCTGACAGCCGTCTCTGTCACATCCTCTTTGCCGCCGATCCATTCATCCCCGCGGAGGTTTCCGTAATAGATCCGGCCGGTAACCGGGCTTACGCCCATTGCTTTTTTAATCTCTTTTTTCATGCTTTCTTCTCCATTCTGTAAGATATTCTTCCTGCTCCCGGTCCTCTTCCGGATCCTTCGGACGCTCTGGCCGGTTCAGTAACCAGGCAAACAGGCCAACCAACACACCGCAGAACACGATAATTCCAACTACTGCCATCTACTCCTCCTCTCTGCCCTTCCAGCAGCGTTCCAGTTCTTCCAGGACTGCCATGCATACCCGGTCTACAAAATCCCCATTACCGAATGATTTCGCAAGCTGAGAGCATTCCTGGACGCTCTCAGTATAGTCCTGTTCTTTTCCTGGCCGATTATAATACTTCTTGAAAAATCGCCAGACCTCTGTAAAGAATTTAAAATAATTCATCATGGTAGCTCCTCAATCCGGATATAGATACCAGGCTTCTCCGCCCAAAACTTTTCAGTAATTTCAGATGCCACCAGCGCATCATCCTTCCAAAAGCCTACCAACGTCATGCAGTCTTTTAACATCTTCTGCAGGTTATCGGTGTCAGGCTTTGTGATCCTGTACTCTCCGTCCTTATGTCCATTCTTCGGGAAACACCACTTGGTAATCAGCCTTACGCCCGTTCTGTACGGTGCCATAATGCGATACTTGTACAAGTTGCCAATCAATTTCTCCTTAGCAGCTTTCAGTTCCGGCGGATCATAGAACACAGGTCTGCCATTCACGATTGTGACCTTGTGCTCCTGGTGTGTTATTGTTGGCGGTTCCATCGCCATAAAAAACTCTGTCATTTTTCATCATTCCTTTCCTGCGCGTCTGTGCTGGGTGGGTATGCTCCTAACCCGTTGTGGGGGCGTACTCAATCGCCCCACACTTAGGGTGGGCATGCCCGCACATTCCCGCCCGATTAGGGTATATATTTATATACAGGTGCCGGGCGGGCATTCCTGTCACCTAAAAAACATGGTGTCGGGCAACTTTCTGCCCGATGCCCGTTACCATGATCGCGGGCATTCCCGTTACCTATGTTGTTTTAGGTGTCGGGCATTTGCCCATGACCTAAAATGTTTCAGGTATCGGGCAAATACAACGTGTATCTTTATTTACCATAAATCCGATTTCTTTTAATGAATTTCGAACCGTTTTTTCCTCCGGATATTTCTCGCCGGTTGCTTCTGCATCCGATTTCAGGACTTCATACAGCTCCTTTACCGTCGGATATTTGTCCTCATGCGTAAACCGGAAATTTTCTATTGCCATCTTATATTTTTCCTTTTTGGCTTTACGCGCTTGCTCTCCTTGTTTCTTTCTGGCTTCTCTACCTTTCTGCCATGCCGGTTTGTCTGCTTCCAGTTCAAGATCTTTCAGCACGCCGATCTGATCCAGGCAGTGAACCGGATACTCAAACCACATGTTGACCGGTTCGAACTTTGGAAATTCCCGAAGTGTCCCTTCGATTCTCCATGCCGTATGGGCCTGTACTGCCGCTTTTGTCTCGGTGATCTGCTTATCCAGGGCTATCTTCTGCCACCGGTCCAGATGCGCCTCGCAGTAGCTCATCATCTGCGCACTGCTCAGTAAATCGTCCTGTGAAAGATCATCCTCCCACTTGAAATGCGCATCCAGATAGTCCATACACGCCTTGCAGATCGCTTTGTTTTCTTCCTGTTTCATCAGTGCTTCCGTAGGTTCCAGTTCGATCAGATCCAGCAGGGCATCCGGATCACGGGCAAATACACCGGAGCCAGAAGCACGGTCCATAGATTTCTTTCCGCCCTGGTTTCCTTTACTGTGATGATGGCAATAAATCACCGCGCATCCAAGCTCTGTGCAGACTTTATCAAATTGGTTACAGAAATTCGCCATCTGATCCGCGCTGTTTTCATCTCCCGTTATGACTTTATAAATCGGATCAATAATAATAGCCACATAGTTCTTCTTCGCAGCACGCCGGATCAGCTTTGGTGCCAGCTTATCCATAGGGACTGATTTACCACGCAGGTTCCAGATATCAATATTCTGCAGATTATCCGGCGTAAAGCCCATTGCTTCGTATACATCCTTAAAACGGTGCAGGCAGCTTGCCCGGTCAAGCTCCAGATTGACGTACATGACACGTCCCTGTGCGCAATTCCACTGCAGCCACTTCTTTCCTTCTGCTATGGCTATACACAGCTCAATCTGCAGGAATGACTTTCCCGCCTTGGATGGACCGGAAATGAGCATCTTGTGGCCTTTTCTCAGGATCCCATCAATCAGACACGGCGACAGCTCGGGGAGGTTATCCCATACACTTTCCAGCCCTTCCGGCTCCGGCAGATCATCGTTGACACCCTCAATCCATTCGTACCATTCATTCCAGGACTGTTTTCCGATGTTGGTATCTACGATGAACTGTTTCTTTTCACCACGCTGCACTCCTGGCATTCTGGAAAGTCTCGATGGATTCCGGTTCTGTGTATCCACGTCGATTCCGTTTTTCTGGCAGACTTCATACAGATAATCAACCCGTTTTCGATACTCGTTGTAATCTGCCGCATCTATCCGCACAATAGCATGCAGGCTCTTTTTTCCGGAATATACCAGGCAGGCGATCGGAAGTTCTAGCTCCCGCAGGATAGCATTCTGCTGTTCCAGCTCCATATGATCTGACTCTACTAAAGCATACCGGTACTCTGTTACATTTTCATTTTTACAGCCGTTTCCGTCCAACGGATTGAAGCGGATCCACGCCCCCGCTTCCGGATTGTAGTCACCAAGTACTGCGCCAATGTCCCCTTTACAGTCGTTCAGCAATTCAATCAACTGTCCGGCAGTACGGTCCCAGCTGCCTTTTTGTGGCAGCCAGCGCGTACCTTTTTCATCTGTCTTTTCCCAGCTTCCAGTGACGTATCCTACGTTTTCTCCTGCTTCAAACAGTGTTTCCAGATACGTGATCAGCTGCTCCGCCGGATTCCAGTTGGAAGGCTCCTGTATCTCTTTCCCTTCCAGCCAGTTTTTATCCACAACAACACGATCACTGTCCACCGCGATACTGTCGTTCCAATCCAGTTCATGGCCCTTCTCCGGAACCCATCCATGATCCAGGGCAAGCTGTACGATCGTGCCGCCGGTTACCGGTGAGGATGAGCCGGAAAAGGTTCTCCATTTTTTCTCACATTCATTTGTATGATATCTGCCGTAATCTTTCTGGCTCCAGGCATCCCACACAGAAACCGGATACCCTTCCTGTTTCAGAGCCATTCCAACAGAACACCATTCCTGATAAGTAAGCTCGGATGGATTGATATGTTCTATAATTTCTGTAAGGCTCGTCCTCTGTTCCATACTCTTTAAGCTCCTTTATATTCTCTCGGGTTGATATCCATTGGAATCCGCCAGCCATTCGCTGCGATCCTGTCGATCAGATTCTTTGCTGTTTCAAACTGCCAGGTTCCTACATGCTCAAATCCCCTGCTTTCCAGAAAACGGATCTGTTTTGGTGTCGTCAGCCCCTCCGTGCGTCTTTTACTCAATCGATCCAAGATCTTTTCTGCTTTTCCTGCATTCTCGATTTCATCCGGCATAATGCCCAGCTTTTCCAGTGTCTTTTTCTGCTTCTCAGATGGCGGTCCCATTTCCCACCCAAAAGAGGGAACATAGCTGGACAGGTCTTCCGCCTGGATGGACATCTCAAACTGCAGCGGATCCACCAGTTTCTTTTTGCGCTTCTTCATTTCTGCAAGCTGCTTTGCTAAAGCTTCTTCTCTTTGTGCTACGACATCCTCAGATGCTTTCTGTTCTGCTTCTTCTAAGTCAACCGGCATGCCTGCTTCTTTTTCCAGATTTTCTGTCATCTGCTGGGCTACTTCTTCATTTTCGCAGATCAGGCTCGCCGGATGGCACAGCTCATGCCGCTCTGTGTGCCACAAAAAATCAAGCAACAGTAGATGGTCTTTTCCTGTTTCCGGGGACAATCGGGTACCGCGCCCCACCATCTGACAATACAGGCTCCGCACCTTGGTTGGTCTGAGAACCACAATACAATTCACAGACGGGCAATCCCAGCCCTCTGTCAGGAGCATCGAATTGCACAGCACGTTATACTTCCCGGCATCAAAATCTTTCAGAATTTCAGCTCTGTCCTGGCTGTCTCCATTTACTTCTGCCGCCCTAAATCCATACTGATTCAGCAAGTCACGGAATTTCTGGCTGGTCTTTACCAGCGGAAGGAATACCACTGTTTTCTTATCCATGCAGTATTTCTGCATTTCTTCTGCGATCCCCTGCAGATATGGATCCAGTGCGGTGCCGATTTCGCTTGCTTTAAAGTCTCCAGCCTGCACTGATACACTACTCATATCAATTTTGAGCGGAATAGTCAGTGCCTTGATTGGGGACAGATACCCTTCTTTGATTGCTTTTGGAAGCGTATATTCATAGGCCAGCGATTCAAAATAAACTCCAAGATTCCGCATATCGCCGCGGTCCGGTGTCGCTGTTACTCCCAATACATGCGCATGCGGGAAATGCTGCAGCACTCTCTGGTAGCTGTCCGAAATACAGTGATGGGCTTCGTCGATGATGATTGTATTAAAATAAAAAGGATCAAAGCTGTTCAGGCGTTTTTCTCTCATCAGTGTCTGCACAGAGCCAACTACCACGCGGAACCAGCTCCCCTGACAGGAACTCTCTGCCTTTTCAAGCGCACAGCCAAGACCGGTTGTCTTCATCAGCTTATCTGCCGCCTGTTCCAGCAGTTCCCCTCTGTGTGCCAGGATCAGGACACGATCACCCTGCCGGACACACTCTTCTGTTACTTTAGCAAAAACTACTGTCTTTCCACATCCAGTAGGAAGGACCAGCAGGGTTTTTAACACCCCGCTGTCCCACTGTTCAAAAATAGCTTCTTTTGCTTCTTTCTGATACGGTCTCAGTTCCATTTAAAATCTCCCTGGCGTAAATGCTGGCTTATCCGAGTCTTTCGGATACAGCTTTTCGATGTAATTGAACTTCTTATTTGGATCTTTGATTCCCGGCTTCACGCCGATTTTTGCTCTTGCCGTTTTTCCCGGAAGTGAATTCCAGTCCATTCTGAGCTCTTCGCCCTCTTTTTTCAGGCCAACACCACGGAACAACTCCGACAGCTTCCATTCCAGACTGCTATGTAAGATATAGTTCTCGCGAATTGTAATCTCACGGTCTTGTCCGTGTACAATAAAGTACACGACTGCCATATTGCATGGCGGGAGCTTTCCTTCTCCTTTGGATCTGCTGCGGTCATATTTCTCGATGGTTACGTTGTAATCCCCCTCCGGGATTGGATCAAAGTTCTGGGAATCCTGTTTAATAGAATCATCCCATCCAAGTTCTCTTCCTTCTACTGACATAATCGTTTTCCTCCTTAATTAAATGGAATTTCCTGTTTTTCTTTCATTTCTTTGATTGCAGCATAGACCTGGTCCCAGCAGGCTACCAGAAGCCCCTCGATAATGCCAGGATTTACGACATCGTAATCTTTGATCTTTGTGCCGACCGGAACATACCCTTTCGCTTCTACGACGTTCTCCACGTCCCATTCATCTACGTGATAAGTTTCCATCAGGTCTCGCAGTGCCTTCGGGATTTCCGGATCCAGACTGTTCTCCCCTGCAGGATCCGGCGTTTTAGGCGGCTCATCCAGTGGAAGATTCATCTGTTCCCCAGTTACTTCTTCTGGCGTTGTCGGCTTCGGAGCTTCCGGAACGGGCTCAGGAGCTGACGCCGTTTTAGGTACTTCTGCAGCTTTGTACGGTTTCATATCTGCGGAAGCTTTTCCCTGTTCTATAATGCTCTGAATGACTTTGTAGTCAAACGGAACCTCATCCGGCAGACCGAAACGGTTCTTTGCATCCCAGCAGGCGTTATGTGACGTGTACATGACACGCTCACCGCCCTGCGCTTTCCTCTTCTTTCCCTTGTCATCAACTGCAATGGAAAACGTTTTGTAGTTGGCAAACAGCAGCATGTCCGCCCATTCCTTGATCAGCGGCGATGTCTGGGATGTTGTTTTCTTTCCAAGCTTCAGTTCCCATCGGTCATAAGCTCCCAGCTCATCCGGCTGTTCAAATTTTTTAATCTGCGCATGTGCTGTAAGAACCACGTTGACGCCCGCTTCCACAACTTCTGAAAGCCGATTCAGGAACCGGCCAATCTCCTCTTTTACATAGGTATAGCCGTTTCCATACCCGAAATCCTCGATTCCAAACTTCCGATGCTTATCGCAGATAAACTGGATGCACATAGACTCCGCCCAGTCGATCGTGTCAACCACAAGCGTTTTACACACGTCCGGATGCGTCCGGATGTAGTCCACCTGGTCAAGAAGGTTCTGCCAGCTTGTAGCTTTTGGCAACCGGGCAACATCCATTGAGTTCGTGCTACCCTCAGTATCAATGAACACCGGATCCGGGAATTTACTGGCAAACGTAGATTTGCCAATTCCTTCCGGACCATAAACCACAACTTTTTTTGCACAGGGAATTACACCTTTGATAATTTCCATTAAAATACACCTGCCTTCCATGATTTTTGCTGTGGCTGTTCAGCCTGCGCCTGTCCAACCACATAACCGTCTTCGATTATGATGCTGCACTCATCACCGGTACTTACCCTGGTAGCGATCGCCTGCAGACCTTCGTGCTCCAGCCAGGAGCCAAACTCCTGCAGTGTCTGCAGATCCATCTGCTCCAGCTTATCCAGAAGGACAAAGCCACACTCTGGATTTAATTTCCGGACAATGGCTGTTGATACCATCAATCGTTCAGAACCGGACATGTTGTCCCATTTCTGTCCTTTATACACCAGCTCGCCTTCCTTTACAGAAAGCCCCGGAAGCGGCAGTTCCGCCGATGAAAGCAGATTGGCTTTCTTTTCCCGGACAGAAGTAATTTTCTCCGAAAGCTGATCATACTGACGGCGGTATTCTTTTGCATCATCCTCCGCCTTCTCCTTGTCCAGATTTGCGCGTACCATTCGATTGATTTCCTCAATATTGGAAATGCTGTCTTCCAGTTCCTTGGTGGACTGATCCACCAGATCAGCGGCCGACTTTTCGGCAGTTTCCAGATCTTTTACCAGCTGCAGGTGATGCTGCTTTGCAGCCTCCAGCTGTTCAGACAACCGTTTCACTTCGTCATAAGCGCGTTTGGTCTCTTCCCGGATCTTTCCTGCCTATTCTCTTTTCCGTTGATTCTCGCCATTCTGAGCAAGGATGTCCTGCTGCTGTCGGATCAGCTCCGAGGCTGACACCAGATCTTTCGGAGCATCCGGATAATACGGCTGTTCTTTTGCAAACTTCTCTTTCTGATCCGCGGTCCGGCCGATGTACAGCCGGTCCTGGTACAGCTCTTTCTCGTCATTCTCCAGTTCAGCCAACTGATTACCAACGCCGATGATCTGCAGCAGCGTCTGTGCCTTTTCCTTTCCGGAGCTCTCCATGAACTTCGGAAGATTCAACGCCAGAGATTCGACAAAAGTGTTCAGCAACGACTGTCCGGCTTTCTGACCACTTGGATCTGTTACCTTCAACGCGCTGTTTTTGCCTTTACGCTCAACGATCAAACCGTTATTTAATACGATTTTTAAGTTGGGCGGAATGATGGATCCCTCACGCGTTGCATCTGATGGTCTGAAGTTTTCGCCACCCAGTGCCCATGCGATGGAATCCAGCACCGATGTCTTACCCTGGTTGTTTCTGCCGCCGATGACGGTCAGACCGTTTGCCGTCGGTTCCAGTTTTACTGCCTTGATTCGCTTGACATTTTCAATTTCAAGCTTATTGATTTTCACTGACATCTTTCTTATCCTCCTTGCCTTTGTTAAAGTAATTCCACACGGTCCCCGCACTGCAGCCCATTTCGTCTGCAATCTTTTCATAGGACCATCCGGCATTTCGAAGCGCCGTCATTTTGCCGGTATCCAATTTTTTCTTACGGCCCTGTCCTGCAGGGCGCTTCGGGGGGGCGTTGGTTTTGCCTCTGCTTTTGGATCCGGCTCTTTCTTTGGCCGTTCTTCCGACTTGGTCTGCATTACCGCAAACACAGCACCAGCCTCAGCGGCCGCGCGCACATCCTGCATGGTCATACTGCTGATGGCAACCGGATGCATGACGTAGATATCATCACGCATTCCGTGCATCGTCAGATCCACGGCCTCCGTATATTCAACAATCTGCATCATTCTCACCCTTCTTTCAACGACCCTGAGCGGATCCACGCCGCAAACACCTCGTCCCGGCGCTCTTCTTCCCGCTCTTCCTGCTCCTCGCGGCACTCTTCGACGTAATCGCCGATCTTCTTTGCCACGAGCGCCAGAAGGAACATTCCAGCTCCCAGGGCGGCGCGTCCCCACAGGTCGGAATCCACGCCGCCGATGTAGATCCATGTACCAACCGCGCCGATTGCCAACGCAGCTCTATCTGATGCTTTCATTCCTTACTCCTTTCATACCCCATCGACTCCACCGCGGCTTCCATCCGCTGGCGAACGATCTCTTTTGCTTTCTCTTCTCCGAGTTCCTCTGCTGTATACTGCTGTCCTCCGATTGTGATCCGAGTAACAACCATGATTTCTTTCATAAGGCACCACCTCTTCCTTATCGTATGCAACCCGTCTCCGTAATGATTTTCTATTGATTCATAACCATTTTTGAGCTATTATGTAGTTGCAAATTGTTTTTTTGTATTCGTCCCATGGGAATTGGTCCTTCCTGTGGGACTTTTTCTTTTTATTGACTTTTTACTGCTCCACTCCTATTCTGGTTATACAAGGCACTGCCATGCCCGAGTATTTCAGAAAGGAGATCATCGTGAATAGCTCTGTTATTGTTTCTGTAATCACTGTAATTGGGTCGTTTACCCTTGTTTATCTAAACTCGATAAAAGACTCATCCGACAGAAAATACAACGTCAGAAAAGAACAGCTTTTAAAATTTTATGTCCCGTTTTATCAGAGATATCGCATGGGATTCTTCCCTCAAAATCAGTTGAGCACTATGTCTATTGAAGTACGTTCCACATTTTTGGATATAATGACTCAAAACATCCATCTCATGGAACCACTATCTCAGGCAATGTATTCTGATTTCTATTTTGCATTCCTAAACTTGGCGGAAGCTGAAAATGGCAATCCAGAATATCCATATGAAAAATGTGCTCAAAAAATGGACGAGGTTTTTGAGGACCTGTCAAAAGCAATCTTCATCGAGTACAGACAAATATTAAAGAAATGCCATCTGCCAGTGCCTTTAAAATAAGGCCTGTGCGTTTCTTTTCTTTTGAATAGCACAATGCGGAAAGCATATTCATTCCAAGTACAATAATTACTATTGCTATTTCGAACATCAGCATCACTTAACGCTTGCCTCTCCAAAATGTGAGCGGATAAATTTCGCCGTTTCTCCAGAAGAGATCTGCATATCTTTTTCCAGCTCTCTTCTGGAAGAATCAAATTGCATATCAATTCCTTCTCTCAGCTTTACCCACTGCGGATACGTGATCTCGTCCAGAGCTTCAATATACTCACTCAATTTTTTCTGACTCATTCTCTGCCGCCTCCTTCTTCAGATATTTATTCAGGAAATGCTGCTGGCCTTTTCCAGTTACCTTTGTAGTCTTGGTCATCCGCACGCTGCCGTCCGGATTAGAAATCACAGTCTCTTTGATCTGGAAAAATCCATTTGCCACGTATTTCTGCTTTGGCATGTTCCGGCTGGATCCGGTTTTCATAAGATAGCCTTCATTACGGAGCTGTTCGAATAATCTTTTCTGTCCGGTATCTACGCCGTTCTGGCGCAGAATTTTCGCCAGATCTCCGATCAGAATGGAGCTGTCACTTGCCTTCACCGCATCGGCGAAGATCTCCTTTGGCTTCATACGCTCATTATCCTCGATCAGCTTCTTGTTCTCTTCTTTCAGAGTGTCGATGGTTCTGTCTGCGAGTTTCAGTGCTCTTGCCATCACCTGCTCCGGGGTGTTCCAGGCTTTCTCCAGATCAATGAAGTACTGACGGTACTGCTTGCCTTTCTCGGATCGCTGGATCATACAGATCTGCTTTGCCATGTCTACGGAAATCTGGTAGTCAACAGCTGGTCTGCCACCTGTTTCTGAGGTTTCTCCCAAAATTGGGAAAAACTCATTTCCCTCTGAAAATCCGTATTCCTTCATTCTTTCAAACCATGTTGTAAATTTTGTTCCAATTTCCAGACCTGCATATAATTCTCTTGCAGATACTGTCGGCTGTTCTGCCTCGTAATTGATTTTTAACAATTCTTTCATCTAATTCCTTCTTTCTATCTTTATTTGTGATTTTGTGTTATACTTTTTCAAAATACTTTACAAAGGAGAATCGCCATGAATAGTGATGTAACCATTATCCAATCACGCTTTCATTACACTGAAAAAGCATATGTGCCAAACACTTCGAACATCGTAGTTATCATCGACGAGCTGATTAAATTGATGGAACCACATTTTCGCAAACAAGCTCCTACATTCCGGCTTATAAATGATCTTCGCTTTGATCACCCAGAAACCGCTCCTACTTACGACAAAATTCATATCTGCTGTATGGACACTTCCTGGTCTCAAATAGCCTATCAATTTTCCCATGAATTCTGTCACCTTTTGATTGGAAGTCCAGTTCCACAAAAGATGCGATGGTTTGAAGAAAGCATTTGCGAACTTTCCTCTTTGTTTTTCATGGAACAGCTGGCCATTGTTTGGGCGAAAAGTGGAATCCTCGGTCATCCCGAATACGCGGGATCTTTTATCTCCTACTGCGATAATCGCATGAATTCCGTATCTAACCTTCAAAATCTTTTGGATGTCTCCGATCCATCTTCTAATATTTGGGTTCATGCTGTTTCCGAATGCTATGACAGAAATTTCAATTTGCAAATTGCCAAATTACTTCTACCAATTTTTCGCAAATACCCTGCATTATGGGAAACTGTTCCCCTTTTAAGCAGGTTACCAGAAGATGAACGCTCACTTACTCGGTATTTAAGTTATTGGAGCATCCTTTCTGGAGAATCATTCCGGCAGCCTTTTGTAGAACTCGCTGAAACTCTTCATTGTTCCATATAAGACCAATTTACCCACTGATTCTCACGCCATAACCAAAACTCAGCCGCGCCACCGTTGTAATAGATATAAACTTTATATCCTGTTACCTCTGGTGGCTCTGGTTTCCCGCCAAGCAAGATCTCTTCTCTTTTCGCCATGAACTGATGCATAGCAAAAGAAATTGTTTTTTCAAGCTGTGCATAGTCAACGCCCATAGCTCCCGGTGCTCCCTTAGGGCATCCGTAATTCTTGAACGTGTTCATGTAACTCACCTTCTTTCTTTTTTCTGTCATCCTGTTTCTGGCTTACCATGGCTTCTCCCATACCCAAGAGATAACCCTTATCAAATTCGGACATCTTCGGGATCGCGGTCGCGATTGTCTCGAGAATCTAAAAATTTGTTTACGAAATAAGTCTGTCCTCTCCCCGTCACTTTGGTCGTGCGGTTGATCCTTACAGATCCGTCCGGGTTGTTGACCGTAGACTCTTTTACCTCAAAAAGCTTCATGTTCATGGCTTTCTGGGTCGGCATGTTCCAATCAGATCCCTTTCTTTTGATCAGATAGCCTTTTTCTCTCATCCAATCAAAGAGACGTTTCTGACCGGTTTCAACGCCGTTCTGTTTTAAGAGCTTCGCCAGGTCACCGATCAGAATCGACGTGTGGCTTGTTTCTACCGCGTTGGCAAAAATCACCTTCGGTTTCATTCGTTCGATTGCCTTGCTCTGCTCCTCAATCGTCTTCTGTGCTTCCAGCACTGCCAGCGCAAGCAGTTCTTTTCCCTGCGGTGCCTGATAGCTACCAGTTTTCCGGATGGCTGGAAGAACCTCGGATGTCACCCAGTGCTTGAAGCGCTGCGCGCTGTCCAGTTTACTTCCGAAAATCAAGGCGTATAAGCCGGATTCGTTGATAGTTACCAATTTTTGGCGTCCCGAGGGGGTGTCCATTTCGTTCACCCCTCTGTCTTCTTCCAATACATGATCACGAACTGCTTTTTGCGGATAGCTATATCCCAATGCCAGCGCAACATCTTTTCCCACGAACCATGGTTCACCATTAATAGTCACTGTTCGGACAGCTCCGAACTCTTCTGAATTGAAAATTTTTACTTTGTTCATTCTTCCTCCTATTATTTCCATTGTAATATTTTTGTTACAGTGTTAGAATTAGTCTGTACCCTTATATGGGCAATGAAAGGAGCTGGTTATATTGACCAAACTTTTGACTTTGCCCTGTTCCCTTTATGAGCTATCATAGTCTTTCTCATATTCGTCAGCTAATGGGCTAATCTTTTATTTGCAGAACTAAGACTGCGTAAGTGACGAAATATTTTATAGAAGCATTTGGCACTACAGATGTGATTGAACATGTATGCAACGGATCGGGGCTTCGGCAACGGTTGGGGGCTTAAGTGAACAATCTGCAAAATATATAGGGTAAACAAAATTAGGCAAAAACTGATAGAATAGTGCTTCTGTCAGTTTTTTGTTCACTTGTCAGTGTCTTTTTAAGACACTTTTGAATCAAAAAAAATTGCATCCACATCCTGTGCCGTTAAATTATATCTCTCTTTCATCATTCGTATTTCGCCCTGCGTAAACTCTGCACCTCTTGTTTCATTTAACTTATTTGAAAAAGTAGGCCGCGCAATGCCAAGATACTCTGCCAATGTCTGTCCCGTATCATCAAACAGTTTCATTACAGACTCTAATTTTTTCTTATTCATTTTTTTTCACCTCTTTCTGTTTCTTGAATGGTGTCTTTTTAAGACACTCAAATAATATCATAGCTACAGCTGTCTGTCAATACACTTTTTCGTCTTTTCAAGACACTTTTTAAGATTTTTATTGCATTATCATTAAAAATGTAGTAAAATTAAGACACTTCAAGGAGGTGCTATATATGTGTACAATGGCAATCAGAATCAAAAAATGTCGTTTGGAAAATAATTTAACGCAGGAAGAACTCGCTGAAAAGTTGGGATTAAAAAAATCCGCTGTTGCAAAATACGAAAATGGGCGTGTTGAGAATATAAAACGTTCCACCATCGAGGAAATGGCTCGCATATTCGATTGTACACCATCTTACTTAATGGGCTGGGATGATATGAACACTACTGTTGCTGCACATAAAGATGGGGATAATTTTACACCAGAAGAATTGCAAAAAATTGAAGAATACAAAAAATTGCTTATTGCAGCACGGCCGAAGGAGTGATTCTTTTGACTTATGAAGAAATGCAAAAATCACATAATGATTTGAATATTGTAGAACTTGATCTATCAGAAGTGTCTGGATTAAAAGGATTTTATTATGCAGGAAATATAGCTATAGAGAAAAAACTTTCATCTATTGAAAAATCTTGTGTTCTTGCTGAGGAACTTGGTCATCATTATACAAGCTATGGAGATATTATGGATCAGGATATTGTTCAGAACAGAAAACAGGAACTCCGTGCCCGTCTCCGCGGATATGACCTGCAGATCGGTTTGATCGGCATCGTCGAATGCTACAAACACCACTGCCGTTCTCTCTACGAGATGGCCGAATACCTACAGGTAACAGAAGAATACTTAAAAGAAGCTCTGGAATGCTACAGCAGAAAATATGGAGAGAATCTTGTTACAATAGATAACTATGCAATCCGGTTTGTTCCATCTTTACAGGTGATGGAATTCTGGAAATAAAATTTAACATGGAGCTAAAAATATGGGTAGAAAAATATCTCAAGAAGCTTTACGCAAGCACAAAGAAGAATCTTTAAAAACTCTCGAAACTTATATTGACTCTTTAATTAATGATGAAAATCCCAAAATTCAATCTAAAGCAGATAAATTAAGCTTTTGGCTTGAACATTGGACTACATTTCTTTCATTTGAATCAAAATTTCGCTCAACTTCTCTTCGTAGATACAAACGTGGGGAAATCATAAAAGTTCATCTCGGCTATAATATCGGAAGCGAGGAGGGAGGCTTGCATTACTGTGTCGTTGTTGAAAAAAATAATTCTATTAATTCTCCTGTGATAACTGTAGTCCCGTTGACTTCTGTTAAACCTGCCACTGATGTAGAACATTTAAAACCAGGATGCGTATATCTTGGGAATGAACTTTTTACCAGCTTAAATTCTAAAATTATTACGACTCAAAAACATCTTAGCTCTAATATTGCAAATGCTCAGGAACGTCTTGAGCATCTTAAGCAAATTGCACCATCTGATTATTCTTCTGAAAATTTTTCAGAATTGGATTCTTTGCAAAAAGATCTTGCAAATATGCGCAGGGAAAGTTCTCTTCACTCAAGAATGCAAGCTGAAATCAACAAAATGAAAAAAGGTAGTATTGCTTTGGTTGGGCAAATAACAACCATTAGTAAGATACGAATTTATGATCCTAAAACCAATTATGATATTTTAAGTAATGTTAAATTATCAAATGAGATGCTTGATCGCATTGATAACGAAATCATAAAAAAATTCACAGGTTTAAAAAAAATATAAATTTTTTTGCATATTTTATTGACATTTACATATATTTGGGTATAATGAATAGGAAAACAAAGCCGATATCCGGCAGTATAGAAGACATCGCCCTCAGGCAACTGACGGGCAACTATTCATTAGGAAGACCCTGTAGAAATACAGGGTCTTTTCCGTATTTGATTTTCAAAAAAGAAAAACCGCCTTGGTGTTCGCAGCACCAAGACGGCTCAGTAACATTCCGAAGAATGATACCGTTTCTCAACAAAACATATTGTATCATCTTCGGAGACACCAATCAATCAGAACGTTTGTTTTGGTGTTTTTCTTATACCCAAAATTAAAGAAGGTGATATTATGTCAGCACTTAAAAATGGTGCTCTCTACATCCGCGTCAGCACCGCGGATCAGACAGAACTCTCTCCGGATGCGCAGCAGCGTCTTCTCCTGGACTACGCGAAGAAGAACGGGATTGTCATCGCAAAAGAGTTCATCTTCGAGGAATCCGTCTCCGGCCGGCATGCCGACCGGCGGCCAAAATTTCAGGAGATGATCGCCCTTGCGAAGCAGGACTCCCACCCGATCGACGTGATCCTGGTCTGGAAATACAGCCGGTTTGCCCGTAATCAGGAAGAATCCATCGTCTACAAATCACTGCTGAAAAAGAGCAATGTAGATGTGATCAGTATCTCAGAGCCACTGATCGACGGTCCGTTTGGCACACTAATCGAACGGATCATTGAATGGATGGACGAATACTACTCCATCCGCCTCTCCGGCGAAGTGATCCGCGGCATGAAGGAAAAAGCCTTAAAGCACGGCTACCAGACATCTCCCTGCCTGGGCTATGATGCAGCCGGCGGCGGCAAGCCATTTGTAATCAACGAAGCAGAATACAATATTGTGAAGTTCATCATGGACCAGTACGATCTGGAACATCACGATCCGACTGCGATCGCCCGGAGCTGTAACGAGCTGGGGTACCACACCAAACGCGGCAACCTCATGGAACGCCGGTCGGTTGAACGGATCCTGCGGAATCCTTTTTATGCCGGCACTGTGATCTGGAACGGGATATCGTTCGAAGGTGCGCACGAAGCCAGGCTTGACCGGGAACGTTTCAACAGCCGGATCAAACGTATGGACGCTCGCAGAAGAACCCCGAAGAGCCGAAACCCGTCCTCCTGCAAGCACTGGCTGTCAGGGCTCTTAAAATGCCCCGTCTGCGGCGCTACCCTTACCATAACGGCCGGAAATACCTCCTGTCCCTATTTCCAGTGCTGGAAGTATGCAAAAGGGTTTCACAAGGGTTCCAACTCGATCACTGTTGCAAAAGCAGAGCGAACCGTCTTCCGGTACTTCGATGAAATTCTTGCCGGCGCGGATTTTTCCTACACAGTACGGAACAAAACGCTGGACGTAGAAAAGGATGACACCGTTGCCCGCCTCCGACAGGCGCTGGATCACTTATCCATGCGGGAATCCCGGATTAAACTTGCTTTCGAAAATGGGATTGATACGCTGGAAGAATACGGCGCCAACAAAAAAAGGCTCGCCGAAGAACGACAGAGCCTGCAGGAAGAACTGGACCGCGTTCTTACGCCCGCCGCCCCGCCGGAAACAATCTCGAAAGAAGATTTCCGAAAAGAGATAAAAAACATCAATGATATTCTGAAAAATCCAGAGGAACCAGCCGAGAAAAAAGGACTTCTGCTCCGCTCCATCGTGGATCGTATCGTCTATGAAAAGGCTTCCGGAACCATGTATTTCGACTTTTTCGTTTCCTGATTTTTGTTCCGAAAGTCCGCAAACCCGCATAAACACTGGATTTTTCCGTATCATCTGGTACGGAACTCCGGGCCACCATACTGACTCATGATAATTTGGGCGATTTTAGGGTTTGGTGTCGTGATGTTTACAGGATACTCGAGGCGTTTTTCATAATTCCACATCCGTCAGCACCCTCCTTTCCGGTTGACTTCCCACGGCCATGGCTGCATAACCCATTCGAAAGAACGGCTCATGCGGTCGTTGGCGGTATCGATCGTGAGCGGGCCGTACTGTTCGGCGTACTGTTTCAGTGCTTCTTTTCGAAGCTCCACTTTTTCCCGGAAAAAGGCAAGTGCATCTTCATCCTCCGGGTGGGTGTCGAGGTAAAGGTTCATTTCAACAACAGCAAAGCTGACCTGATCAATCCAGGCGAGCAGCTTTTCGCGGGATGGCATCTGCGGCATCATAGGCACTGTCCTCCTCCCTTTCCACAGAATGGTTTACAGAGTTCCGGGAATAAGGTTCCATTTTTTAATGCAGCGGAAAGATCATAGATCTGTTCAAACCGCTGCATCGGAACGTACGCCATTGCAGGTATCATATGATCTACATGCTGCATTTTCCGCGGGAAATTCCTTGATTCCATCTTCAGTTCCATATTGTTTGAAGCGGCGCGGCGGTTCTGCATATTGTTCGCACCGCAGCAGCCGCGATTCATACGGGATGAATCCATACCATGTTCCTCTTTCATTTTCTGTTCTTTATAGAGTATGAAGAAAATAAGAAAGTGTCAAAAAAGGCAGCGGTTTCTCTTCCGCTGCCTTTCTGTCATACTAATGAAATTTTCATCAAAACTGCATCTCATACAAATGCGCATAAATCCCGCCTTTCGCGAGCAGTTCCTTATGTGTGCCTTCCTCCGCAATTCCATTCTCCGTCAGCACCAGAATCCGCTTTGCATTCCGGATTGTGGACAGCCGGTGCGCAATCACGAAGGTTGTCCTGTCTTTCGCCAGAAGTTCCAAAGATTTCTGGACGACTTTTTCGCTTTCGTTGTCGAGCGCTGAGGTTGCCTCGTCGAAAATCAGGATCGGCGGGTTTTTGAGGAATACGCGGGCGATGGAAAGCCGTTGTTTCTGGCCACCGGAAAGTTTTACGCCGCGCTGGCCGATATCGGTGTCGTAGCCGTCCGCCAGCTCCATGATAAATTCATGTGCATTGGCCGCTTTCGCTGCGCGGATGACCTCCTCGTCGGTCGCATCCGGTCTGCCATAGCGGATGTTGTCGATGATCGTTCCCGCAAACAGGTACACATCCTGCTGCACAATACCGATTTCATCGCGCAGATCCTTCAATTTCACATCGCGGATATCCTTTCCATCCAGTAGAATCCTTCCTTCTGTCACATCGTAAAAACGCGGAATCAGAGAACAGAGCGTCGTCTTTCCGGCGCCAGAGCTTCCCACCAGCGCTACATAGTCTCCTGCCGGGACATGCAGATTCACATTGCTTAACACATTTTCCTTCGACTCCTCATAATGAAACGAAACGTTTTCAAATGTTACTTCACCCTGCACATTCTTCAGTGGCAACGCATCCTGCTTGTCCTGGATGTCCGGTGCGATGCTCATAATTTCCAGAAAACGTTCATAACCGGAATAACCATTCTGGAACTGTTCCGTAAAGTTCACCAGCTTTTTCACCGGATCTGTACAGTTGTTAATATACAGAAGAAATGTAACCAGATCCGCCGCCCCAAGCTTACCACCTGTCATCAGCAATGCGCCGACAATCAGCGAAATAACGGTAATCAGCGTCGAAAATGCTCCCATTCCCGAATTGTAAATTCCCATATAGCGGTAGCTGACCTTCTTCGAATCGACAAAACGGTCATTTCCCGCATTGAACTTACGCATCTCCTCTGTCTCATTTCCAAACGATTTGACAACACGGATCCCCGAAAGACTGTCCTCAATCTGACTGTTGATATCCGCAATTCTACGACGGTTTTCCTTGAATGCACTCTTCATGCGGCTGTTCATTACCAAGGCAAATAGCAGCATCACCACAATAACCACAAGCGGCACACATGCCAGCATCGGATTTACCACAAACAGGATGATCATCGCACCGATCAGTTTGATAAACGAAATGACAATATCCTCCGGCCCATGATGTAAAAGCTCACTGATATCGAACAGATCGCTTGTGATGCGCGACAACAGATGGCCGACCTTCTGGTTATCGAAAAAAGCAAACGAAAGCTTCTGATAATGGCCGAAGATCTCGTTCCGCATATCATGCTCAATCCGCGCCCCCATCACATGGCCGTAATAGGCAATATAAAAGTTACAGTACATTTCAACCAGAACCATAGCAATCATCAGAATACCGAGGCGGATAATCTCACCCGTTGCCTGCTCCAGCGGCTTTTCCACAACCGTACTCGTAATATACCGTACAATCAGTGGCATCACCAGTGTAATGGCTGCTCCAAGCATTGCAAAAAACATGTCGGTAAAAAACAATCCCTTATATGGAATGTAATACCGCGCCAGCTGGCGGATTCTTCTCTTCTCTTTTCCGGTTTCTTTTTCTTTACTCATCCTGTCCTCCCTTTCCGTTGGAAACCATTTTGTAATCTTTTCGGAACTCAGACGGTGATACGCCGCATGCCGTTTTAAATGATTTCATGAAATGCTTATCATTTTCAAATCCAACCTGTTTGGCAATTTCCGTAATTTTATCTTCTGTTTGAATCAACAGACGCTTTGCCTCCGCAATGCGGATCTCCTTCAGATAGTTCACAAAATTCACACCGGTATGTTCTTTAAACGCTGCTGAAAACAGCGAATAATTCATACAAATATGGTTAGATACCATTGCCATATTCAGATCTTTTGCATAATTTTCCCGAATATATGAAATTGCCTCTTCCATTTTTTCTTTTCCGGCTGTCTGACTTTTCAGGCTTTCCCTGTAAACGTGTATCCATTTTTCAAACGCATCCAGAAACAGATCTGCATCACGGTACTGCAGAGGGCGCGGACATTTTTCCTGTTTTTCCGCCACTCGATGAAAAAGATCCAGCTCTTTACAGATTGCTTCTGTTACTGCCAGAAGCTGATAGGGGGAAACCCTCTGATGTGCTGCCTCAAAATACCAGTTCCGCATTTTTCGCAGCACAGTATCTGCCCGGTCCGTTGGCACCTGCAGAATAAATTTTTCCTGAAACTGTGCCAGTTCCGGCTTTTCCTCAAAACATTTTTTCTGATATTCTTCCACAGGATTTTTCTGTATAAATGCCATTTCCCGGGCCAGCAGTGCTTCCTGGTATGCCTCTGGAATTTCCATCACAGAATGATGTTCTTTTCCCACTCCGAGACAAAATCTCTCATCTTTTTCTTTCATGATCCGCTCTGCCTCCGGTTCCGGCAAAAGATACAGAACTCCTCCTTCTACGCCTTCCAGCAGAATTCCGCTGCATTTCGAAAACCGTTCCCCATTTGCCTTGCTGGTCAGCAGGATCCGGAAGCTGTCGTTTCCGATGTATCGCCGGATCCTGCTTTCCATATCCATCCATTCGTTTTCTTCGGCCATTTCTGCATTCATCATCAGATAACGGAGCTGATTTAAAAAGCACCGTTCTTCCTCTTCTTCCGTTTCCCGGGTCTCCGAAAGCTCTCGTTCCAGATTTTCCAGAAGCTGTTCTATCGTCTCCCGCTTGATCGGTTTTAAAATATAGTCCCGAACTCCATGCTTCATCATTTCAACCGCATAGGAAAATTCATCATAGCCGCTTAAAACAATAACAACAGGTTTCTGTGACAACTCCTCCATTTTGTTGACCAGTGTCAGACCATCCATTTTGGGCATACGGATATCAGTGAACATGACGTCCACCCTCTGTTTTCTCAAAATCTCCAATGCCTCTTCTCCGTTTCGACACTCCAGAATCTCCTCCACCGGCACGCTGCTTCGCCGGATCATCGCCACGATTCCCTGTCGAATTAATTTTTCATCTTCTACAACCAGCAGTGTATTCATTTTCTTTTTCTTCCTCTTTCTCGTCACCCTCTTGATCCATCAGAGAATATTTCCCCCTCGTGATGGGAAGATGAATACTCACCTTCGTATAGCAATGCTCTTTTGTATAGACCGACAGCCCATACTCTGTTCCAAATTGAATGTGGATTCTGTCCTGTACATTCCGAAGCCCGATTCCATGTTTCGGCTGTGTATCTGAATTCAGGCGCATTCTTAGTTTACGTCTCAGAATTGCAAGCTGCTTTTCTGACATGCCTGTTCCGGAATCTGTGATTTCAATCTCAAAGCTCTTTTCATGCTCTATTCCTTTGATTTCAATGACAGCGTCTGCATCCAGCTCCTCAATTCCATGTGTAATTGCATTTTCCACAATCGGCTGAAGAGACATCTTCGGGATATCCTGCCGATATAAATTTTCCGGCATCTGAACGGACAGTGTTATTGTGAAATCATACCGCAGATTCATCAGTTCCACATAGTTCTGAATATAATTCATCTCATCCTGAACGGTTACCAGGAATTTATTCCAGCGCATATTGTAGTGCAGCATTTCACCAAGTGCTGTCACTGCATCGGAAATCGTATATTCTTCATTAATCTCAGCCATCATCTTGATGGATTCCAGAACATTATAAATAAAATGAGCGTTAATCTGGTTCTGCATTGCCCGGATTGCCGTATCTTTCAGCGCTGCCTCCCTTTTGATGCTTTCCTCGTTCTGTTTCTGAATTCTCTCCAGCATTCCGTTGATACCATAGCTCATTTCCCGCATCTCTTCTGCGCTGTAACAAACCTTTATCTTTGTTGTTCCATTGTCAATCTGACGCATCTCACACAGGACGTCATAAAACTCCTTCAGCAGGCCACGCACAATCAGATTGACCACCACAATCAGAAGCAGCCCGAAGCCGGCAAATTCAAGCAGCATTCTCTGCTGCTGTTTGATCATGTTTCCGGTTGCATCATCCAAATTGGTCAGTGTTACAAACATTCCATTGAGTTTATCGACTTTCCGAAGCACAATTGCAACGTTTTTCCGGTCAATCACCGCGCTCTGCTGACTCTCTTTTCTGTCACGGATTCCTGCCCGGAACAGAATCAGCCCCCGATAGGACTGCCATTTGCAGGCTGCCGCTGTTTTTCCGCAGTCATATAAATTCCAATTTTCATCAACAAAGCAGGCCCAGCTGCTGTCACCGGATCGATAAATTTCGGGAAATATGTCTGCCATACGCATGGATACCTCGATCACGCCAAGCCTTCCTCCGCTTTGATCCCGCAGTTCCCGTACATAAGTCATCAAATGGGAACCTTCTTTTTTTGTACCGGAGATAATATTTTTTTCCTGTATGTCAAAAAACCACTGTCCTCCGCCCTGATAGCTTCGGTACCAGGCGCAGTTTTTCATCTTTTCCTTCTGGTACAGGATCGGCTGCTGCTCCAGAAAACCATCTGCCATGGCAAAAATATGGATCTGGTACAGATCCGGCATTGCCTCCTGCATTTTATCGATTATGCTGATGCTGTTGTTCCGAAATTGCTGATAATAGCTCTCCGAGATCTCCTCTCCCCTCCTGAGATGAAGAAGATATTTTTCCAGTGGTTCATACTCCTGCAGCGTATCTACAACCATTGAGCAGGCATTCGCTTTTGCATTCACCTCCGCACAGGTAAGATCTATTGCTGTTACTGCTTCATTTACCCCATGATCTATGGCATTCTTTTTGATACTCCTAAACCCAAAGCACATCATGCCAAAAAGCGGAATAAAAATAAAGATCAACGTTGTTACGGTAAATTTTTCGTTCAGTTTCAGTCCGCGAAACCAGTTTCGCATTTTTCATCCCCCAGTTTTCTTTTCGGTTCTGTAACCTTACTAATTTTACCAGTTTTTTCTTTAAAAAGCAATTTTTTCGGAAAAATTATTGACAAAAAGAGAAGACGGTACACTTTTTTTCCGTGCACCGTCTCTCTTTTCGCAAGACTCATATATGACGCAAAGCATGATTCCAGGGAAACAGCTTTCGTACCATTGTTATACTGTTGTCAGATCCCACGGTTCATAAATCTTTGGAACATCGCTGATCAGACGTTTGGTATACGCTGCTGTCGGGTGAAGAATTACTTCTTCTGCCGGTCCCGATTCCACAAATTTTCCATGCTCCATAATATAAACATTATCGGATACATAGTAAGCAAGACCAATATCGTGGGTGATGAAGATAATCGTCATATTGATCTCATCACGCAGCTTCAGCAGCATATCCAGGATTGTTGCACGTGAGCAGGCATCAATCATAGACGTCGGCTCATCGGCAAGCAGAATCTTTGGTTTCAGAAGGAAAATACGTGCAATCATCAGTCGCTGCATCTGGCCTCCTGACAGCTCAAATGGATATTTGTTTGTCAGTTCTGCGTATTTTAAGTTTACAAAGCTGCAGGCCTCTGTCATCAGACGTTCTTTTTCTTCTTTCGGCAGATTTTTGTCACCGCGCATATTAATGCAATCCAGCAGAACAGAATCTACACGTTTGAACATATTGTAGGAAGCGAACGGATCCTGGAAAATCGCCTGAATTCCCTTCCAGTACTCTTTTTTCTTCTTTCCGTTCGAGATGTCTCTTGGTTTACCCTGGAAATCAATTTCGCCTTCCGTTACGCTGATCAGCCCGAGCAACATCTTCGAAAGGGTTGTTTTTCCGGATCCGGATTCTCCTACGATAGAAACAAATTCACCTTCATGAAAATCGAAATCAACATGGTCTACAGCGACCGTTTTTGCATCGCCAAAGCCAAACACTTTCGTTACGCCTCTTCCGGAGAGGCATGGTTTTAATTCTTTACCATCACGCATTTGCATACACCTCCCGAATCTTTCTCTCAGACATCAGGCAGCGGTACTCTCTTCCGTTCGGCAGTTCGATGACCTCTGGTTTCATACCGCGGCAGGTTGGCTGTGCATAAGGACAGCGGTCTGCGAAACGGCAGCCCTCCGGCGGATGCTTCAGGTTTGGCGGAGTTCCCGGAATTGCAGTCAGCTTCTGTTCTCTTACACCTTCCTCCGGAACGATGATCGATCCCATCAGACCTTTGGAATATGGATGCAACGGATCGAATACCATTTCTTTTGCGGTACCTTTTTCTACAATCTGTCCAGCATACATAACCATAATATCATCGGTTACGTTGTAAAGAAGCGGCAGCTCGTGTGTGATGAAGATCATGGATTTGATAAATCCTTTTTCCATCAGATCACGCATCATTTTAATAACCATTTTCTGGGAAGTTACATCCAGCGCGGACGATGGCTCATCGGCGATCAGTACCTTCGGAGAAAGGATGGTGGAAATTGCAATTACCGTTCTCTGTTTCATACCACCGGAAAGTTCTACGGCGTGTTTCTGCAGAACCTCTTCCGGCAATCCCAGGATTTCAAAACGCTCTTTTGCCAGATCATAAATGTCTTTTTTCGGCATTTTCGGATCATGCGCATGAATAACATCTTCCACAAATCGAATGATTTTCTGTGTCGGATTTAGAGCATTCATTGCCGCCTGCGGAATGTAGGCAATCTCATTACCAAGGATATTTTTTCTTACATCATCCGGTTTCATTCCGGAAATCTTTCTTCCATCTACAATGATGTCACCGCTGATGTAATGCAGTGGCGCGAAATAATAGCCCATCAGGGACAGCGCCAGTGTTGATTTACCACAGCCGGACTCTCCGGCTACACCAAGGGATTTTCCCTCTTCAATTTTCAGGGAGACTCCGTCTACGGCGTATACATCTTCATGAAAACGAGTTACATATTTCGTTTTCAGATTGTTTACTTCCAGCATTACTTTTCCCATAGCTGCCTCCTTAGTCTCTTAACTGCGGGTTGAATACCTGGTCAAGACCGGTGTTCATCAGGTTAAGAGAGAATGAAATAAGTGCGATTACAAGAATAACCGGGAAATATGCCCACCATGCACCGTTTAAGTGTGCATTGTACTGGGTTGCCCATTGCATCATAAGACCAAGTGTTGCAGTCTTTGTGGTTGCCGGTCCAAGTCCGATCATAGAAAGCTGTGCCTCTGCCAGAATTCCGGAGGAAATCTGGAGAATGAAGGCCATAACAACGTAGGATGCAACGTACGGAAGGATGTCGGTAAGGACAATCCGCAGCATGCTGTGGCCGGACAGTTTGGAAAGGTTTACATGGTCACGGTTTCGAAGAGAAATAACCTGGGAACGTACAGAACGTGTTGTCCACGGCCATGCGGTAATTCCGATCAGGAGTGCCACCATCATGATTCCCCTCTGAGACTCACCTACGCTGTAGGAGATGAGGATCAGGAGAACGAAGGATGGGATAACGGTGAACAAGTTGGTAAAGAACAGAATCAGGTTGTCCACAAAACCTCCAAGGTAACCTGCAAGAAGTCCGAGGAACAGTCCGATCACAGTTGCAATGATTCCCGCAACCAGACCAATTTTCAGGGATGAACCTGTTGCAGAGATCAGCTCAGTCAAAACATCACGACCAAAGTTATCTGTACCAAGAACAAAGTTCTGACGGTTAATGACATCTTTTTCATTGATGTACTGCTTGCTGTCGATGCTCTGAACCTCTTCCAGCTCACCGGTCTCTTCATTTTTCTCGGCAATAATGGTTGGAACATCCTCTAAAATACCGTCGATTTCGTTGTCAAGACGCTGATATTTTTTCTTTTTTGCTGCGATAAGGCCTTTCTGTTCTGCATTTGGGTCATATTTTTCCTCCCAGAGAGCAATCAGACCTTCTGCATCGGTAACATCGATTTCACTGGCATCTACACCGCCGTATTTTTCCAGCCATTCTGCCATCATAGAACGGTTGTCCATTGTCAGTTTGCTTTCAACGATGGATGCGGTTGCATCAACATTCATCTTATACGTTTTGCCGGAATTTACGGTGTCCTGAATCGAAAGATAGGTACCCGGTTTGAAAAAGTTTCCGTTTCCGATCATTGCCAGCGGATCTTTTGCCACAACAAGCGGATAGATGATAATAGTCAGGAGAATTGCCAAGAAGATTACAAATCCTGTCACGAATTTTCCTGAATGAAAAATCTGTTTGATTGTATTTTTCATAGCGTATTCTCCTTTCTAATCCTGCTGGGATGCTTTGACACGTGGGTCAATGACTGCATACAGAAGTTCAACAAGCAGGTTGGCCAGCAGAACCATGATAGTAATGATTAACGTACAGGCAGAAAGCAGCGGATAATCCTGGCCGGTAACTGCTGAGAGCATCGTTGTTCCAAGTCCCGGATAACTGAATACCATCTCAGCTACCAGGTTGCCGCCTATCATGGTACCAAGGGACATTGCAAGACCGGTGATCTGCGGAAGCATTGCGTTACGGAACACATATTTCACAATCGTATGATCCTTGATTCCAAGGAAACGACTGTATTTTACATAGTCGGCATTCAATTCATAAATTGACATTGAACGCATACCAATAGCCTGGCCGCCGATCGTGATGATTACGATAGACCAGAACGGCAACTGGTAATGTGAAAGCACAGATTTCATAAAAGCAAGGCTCATATGCGGAATCATACTGCTCGCATAGCCGCCTGCTGCAGGTGCAATATGTAATTTCAGTGAGAAAACAAATAAAAGTACGGTTGCCATACCAAAGGCAGGTACGTTACTGATAAACAGGAATGCCGGAAGGATTGCCTTGTCGAAAACACCTTTCATGTAAGCTGCAATTGCACCAAGCAGGTTACCAAGAATCCATCCAACAATAATGGCCGGAAGCTGTAAACATATGGTCCACAGAACCGAACTGGAAATAATATCGGATACGGTACGCGGATACTGGCTGAAAGAAATGCCGAAATCACCGCGAAGTGCATTTTTTACCCAGGTAAAAAACTGGACATACATTGGTTTGTTAATACCAAATTTCGCTGCATAGTCTTCATATACTTTCTGAATTGCAGTCGCATCGGTCATACCTTCTACCGATTTGGACGCAATAGTTGAAACCGGATCGCCCGGCATCAGACGCGGAAGAATGAAGTTCAGCAGCACTGCAAAGACTAACGTCAAAAGATACCACATGATCTTCTGCGTATAATACTTTTTCATTCCTTTCATAGAGGAACCCTCCTTCTGATTTTGTAAAAGCGGCCGGAGCACCCCGGCTCCGGCCGCCTCTGTTACAATTCAGTGTGTGCTTTCTTTCTGTTTGGCAAATCAGCCGTCAATCAGTTCCAGATTGTACAGTGCTGCTACGCCATAACCATCGGTGCAGTCCATCGGAGGAACATTGGTTCCATCGTCTTTCTGCGGATAGTTGGTCCATACGGACTCGTTTACTTCGTGGAATACCTGCGGTCTGTACATCAACGGTACACACGGGCAATCTTCCAGCATAATCTTGGAAAGTTCTGTATAGTAATCTTTCAGTTTTGCATCATCGGTCTCATGAGGAATTGCTGCAAGGATTTCATCTACACGGTCGTTCTGATAATGACCGAAGTTACCACTGAAGTTAACCTCAAGATCGTTGTAATCAGAGCTCATGAAGAAACGGCATCTCATGTACGGGTTGGCAACTGATGTACCAGGACCGGACTGCATGGTGATTTCGAAGTTTCCGGTGCTGTAATCGGTGCTAAAGTTTGCTGCTTCCGGGAAGTAGGTCTCAATGTTGATACCAATATTCTTTCCTGCTGCTGCTACGATTTCAAGGGTTGCATTCCAGTCAGACCATCCTGTCGGGCACTCAGCCTTATAGGAAAGGTTCTTTCCGTTGTACTCACGGATTCCGTCTCCGTCGGTGTCTACGATTCCGGCATCGTCCAGAAGCTTCTTAGCACCTTCTACATCGGCATTGGACCACTGATACTCTTTTAAGGCATCCTGATCCACCATAGCCTGCTCAGCATCGGTCGGGTTCATGACAGAACGTGGAACATCTGCGAAGGTAGGAGACTGTCCGGACATTGCTGAAGAAATAACCTGATCGTAGTCAACTGCCATAGCGATTGCCTTACGAACAGCTACCTGATCCAGTCCTTCTACTTCTGTATTAAAGAACAGGGTAGGCATTGTCATACACAGCTGATACGGTGCTTCATCAACATAGGTAGAAACCGGAAGATCCTGCTCTAACCACAATTTCTGAAGGTCTGTGATGAATATCTGTGCCACATCAATATCACCATTCTGGAATGCGGTGGTAGCTGCTGCGTTATCTTTAAAGATCGGGTGAGAAATATATTTCGGAACCGGAAGCTTACCCCACATGGAATCTGCCTGTCCCCAATAATTATCATCGCGGATCAGAACTACGTTCTGGTCATTGTCAAAGTATTTTTTGTACGGTCCGGAAGTTACCAGATCGTCCATCTTATCCATTTTAATTGCTTCAGCATCGTTGTTGTTTCTGTCAGCTACGGTCTTTAAATAATTTTCCTGCATGATGTAGAGCATCGGCAGATATCTTTCCGCAAGAACCGGGTTAACTGCTTCGCCGGAGTCATCGGTTGTCAGTTTGAAGACTACGGTACTGTCATCCTGTGCAACAACATCTGCAATGTAGCTCTTCATTTCAGCGCCGGTAGAAGAATTGTAATCTACATGTGCATGATAGGTAGCTGCTACATCTTTTGCAGTAACCGGTGTGCCGTCATTCCATTTTGCGTCAGCTTTGATCTTAACGGTAATTTCGGTACGGGCATCGTTCCAAACCGGATCTCCGTCTGCAAGCAACGGATACATTTTTGCATCCAGCGGATTCCACATATAAAGAGTTTCATAAACAAGTACACGTGAAGCATCGCCCTGTGCTATAACCATTGCATTGTTTGAGTTTGCGGACATTGGGTTGTAATCGTTGACGGTACCCCACTGCTGTCCTGCGAAGTAAAGAGTTTCATTTCTTGGAAGCTCTCCTACCACATCATCTGAACCTGTGGTATCTTCGCTGGAAGCATCTGCTGTGCTGGAAGATGCTGCTGTGGTATCGCTTGATGCATCTGCTGTTCCGCTGGAGGATGCTGTTGCTCCTCCGCTTGAACTAGTGCTTGTGCTTCCGCTGTCTCCACATCCGGCAAGCATCGTTCCTGCCATTGTCACTGTCATTAACAGTGCAAGGACTTTCATGTTACGCTTTTTCATACTTTTTACCTCCTTAAGGTTTTCGTTCTTGCTTGATGAATTCATTATACACAAAGACTGTTAGAAAAACAGTGTCTATTTTTTGTTTTTGGTGTTCTTTTTTTGTTTTATGTTGGTTAAATTGCTCATTTTACTCTTTTTAACTCCCTTTGTTCTGCTCATTTTTCACATATCCATTTTCGCAACATCTGCACTATTTCGTCATTATGATTATTTGTGCTATTTTTCCGTCTTTTCCGACATTTTTCCGTTCGCTTTTTCCATCTCTTTGTGCTATGATGAATATCGTATCAATTTCAGGAGGTTTTTTCTATTATGAATACTGTTTCTCATAAGTACCGACAGTCAGCGCTTCTGCTTCTGACCGCTGCGATCTGGGGTTCTGCCTTTGTCGCACAGCAGACCGGTATGGATTATGTCGGACCTTTTACGTTCAACGCGGCACGAAACCTGCTCGGCGGACTTACGCTTCTTCCGCTGATTGTCTTTTTCTCCTCGCGTAAAAAGCGAACCCTACCGCCGGATGCTTCGTCAGAAAATGGCACACAGCCAAAAACGCTCTGGGCGGGCGGTATTCTCTGCGGCATCGCACTGTTTGTCGCCTCAACTCTGCAGCAGATCGGCATCCAGTACACAACCGTCGGAAAGGCCGGTTTTATCACCGCACTTTACATCGTACTTGTTCCGGTCTGCGGTTTTTTTCTCCGAAAGCGTGTACAGCCGAAGGTCTGGCTCGCAGTTCTTATTGCCGTCGCTGGTCTCTATCTGCTCTGTATGACAGACGGCTCCTTCTCTTTGCAGAAGGGAGATTTTCTTGTGCTTGCCTGCGCGCTCGGATTTACCGTACATATTCTGGTTATTGATCATTTTTCTCCGCTTGTCAGCGGCATCAAAATGTCCTGCATTCAGTTTTTTACCTGTTCGATCCTGTCCGCTGTCTGTATGGTTCTCTTTGAAACCGTAAACTTCTCCGATCTTCTGCACGCCTGGATGCCGATTCTCTATGCCGGAATTCTCTCTTCAGGTGTTGGCTATACCCTGCAGATCATCGGGCAGAAAGGATTAAATCCTGCCACAGCTTCTCTGCTTATGAGCCTGGAATCCGTTTTTTCTGTTCTTGCCGGTTGGATTCTCCTTCATCAGGCTCTCTCCGCTCGCGAGCTCTCCGGCTGTATTCTGATGTTTGCAGCGATCGTGCTGGTACAGCTTCCGAACTTTCACAAAGCCAATGCTGTTTCCTGATGTTATTCCTTTTTCAGTGTAAGAAAGATTTCTGTTTTGCGAGCTTCTTTCTTACGGCAGCTTGCTTTGATGACATAATTCCCCTCCGCCGCAGCGTGATCCTGTCCGGAGGGCTTTTTTACGCCATCCGAAAATTTAACCGAATCAAGTAAGTCCCCGGCTTCCATTGCGAATATCCGCCTGCCTAACATTTTTATAGCATAAAAATACAAAATTCTGCATATTGATTGCAGGATTTTTTAATTCGTGCTACACTGTTTTTATTGTACCAATAAGCACTTATTTTTATTAGGAGGTTCTGTCATGCCCGTTTTTGATTTCAGCAATTCCCCGGAAAAAACAAAAGTTTCCGAATGTACGTATACTGTTTTCCGCACAAACGCACCGTTTACTTCTCCGGATCAGCCGATCCTAATTCTGGATACAAAAGAGAAGGCTTTCCCGCATCATCCCTGCGGTATTTTCACAAACCCATCCAAACGGACCTCGTTTGAATTTAAAGATGAAGAAGAATCCTTCATTGCCGACATTCTTCAGATCGATGCCCGTTTTGTCAGCCTTTTAAAATGGCTCGGTGAAAACCATATCAATGTCCGCCTTTCCGGTACACAAACATCCGACGGTTATGCAGTTTACAAAATCCGCGAGATCGCTTTCGGTGGCGGCGCAAAGCTTTCGGCTGAGGATGGATTTTTACAGTTTATGATTGAGCGTCTCCTCGCCAGCAATGCACCGGAAGAAGAAGTTGAGGATGAGGATCAGGAGGAAACCGGTGACAGCATGAAGCTCACCAGCATCCAATCCATCACTGATTTTATGAACTGTGCCGGAAGAACGCTGCCGGACAATATCCGCCTTTGGGCTCGTCGAAACCTCGCTGTTGCCCGTTCCCACGAAGTCTCTCCCGAAGAACGTCGTCACGCACAGCGCGCCCTCTCCATGATGATGAATATTCAATGGAAAAGCAACTATTTTGAAGCCATTGATCCAGTGGAAGCACGCCGGATCCTCGATGAAGAACTGTATGGCATGGAACGCGTGAAGCAGAGAATTATCGAAACCATCATTCAGATTAACCGGACTCATACGCTGCCGGCCTATGGTCTGTTACTGATCGGTCCTGCCGGAACCGGAAAATCGCAGATTGCTTATGCCGTTGCGCGTATCTTAAAACTGCCGTGGACAACACTCGATATGAGTTCAATCAATGACCCGGAACAGCTGACCGGAAGCTCCCGCATTTACGCAAACGCAAAACCGGGAATCATCATGGATGCTTTTTCCATGGCCGGCGAATCCAACCTCGTCTTTATCATCAACGAACTCGACAAGGCTGCCTCCGGCAAGGGTAATGGAAACCCGGCAGATGTTCTGCTGACCCTTCTTGATAATCTTGGTTTTACCGATAACTATATCGAATGTATGATCCCGACCGTCGGTGTATACCCGATTGCAACCGCAAACGACAAGGACCAGATCAGTGCTCCGCTGATGTCCCGCTTCGCTGTGATTGAAATTCCGGATTACACACCGGAAGAAAAGAAAATCATTTTCTCCCGCTATGCACTTCCAAAGGTGTTAAAACGTATCGGTATGAAAGAAAAGGAATGCATTCTGACACCGGAAGGACTCGATGCCGTAATCTCCTGCCACGAAAACACAAGCGGTATTCGTGATCTTGAGCAGGCTGCTGAGCATATCGCAGCAAATGCGTTATATCAGATAGAAGTCAACCATGTTTCCTCTGTTACCTTTGATGCAGAAATGGTACGTGAACTGCTCTTGTCCTGCTGATCTGCCTTATTTTCTATTTTGAAGGCGTATCAGGGTACGGCGAAAACCAGTGACGCAACAATTCACGCTCTGTGGTGCTGAAATTTTTTGTATTATTTTAGAGTGTGCTGTAAAATAGTTTCCTGTCCCATCAGTCTGTACTTTCGGGCAGGGAACTATTTTATTTCTCCAGATATTTTCATAAAAGAAAGCCCCTGACACTTTCATGTCAGGGGCTTCCTTTCGATCAATTCAGAAAATTTATTTCTGCGGGCCGGCGGAAACAAGTGCTTTACCAGCAGCGTTTCCTTCATATTTTGCAAAGTTCTTGATGAATCTTTCAGCCAGATCCAGTGCTTTGGTCTCCCACTCGGAAGCATCAGCATAGGTATCACGAGGATCCAGGATAGCCGGATCAACGCCCGGAAGTTCAGTCGGAACTTCGAAGTTGAAGTACGGAATAGTCTTCGTCGGAGCTTCGTTGATAGCACCGCTTAAGATTGCATCGATGATTCCACGGGTATCACGGATGGAGATACGTTTTCCGGTTCCGTTCCAGCCTGTGTTAACCAGGTATGCTTTTGCTCCGCTCTTCTCCATTTTCTTAACAAGCTCTTCTGCATATTTGGTTGGGTGCAGCTCCAGGAATGCCTGGCCGAAGCATGCAGAGAAGGTAGGAGTCGGCTCGGTAATTCCGCGCTCGGTTCCTGCAAGTTTTGCAGTAAATCCGGACAGGAAGTAGTACTGAGTCTGCTCTGGTGTCAGAACAGATACTGGCGGAAGTACGCCGAATGCATCTGCGGACAGGAAGATAACATTCTTAGCTGCCGGTGCAGAAGAAATCGGGCGAACGATGTTCTCAATGTGGTTGATCGGATAAGATACACGAGTATTCTCGGTTACGCTCTTATCATTGAAGTCAATTTTGCCTTCTGCATCAACAGTAACGTTCTCAAGCAGAGCGTCACGTCTGATTGCGTTGTAGATATCCGGCTCAGACTCTTTGTCCAGGTTGATAACTTTTGCATAGCAGCCGCCCTCGAAGTTGAATACTCCGTTGTCATCCCAGCCGTGCTCGTCATCACCGATCAGAAGACGTTTCGGGTCTGTGGAAAGTGTTGTTTTTCCTGTTCCGGAAAGTCCGAAGAAGATTGCGGTGTTCTCACCGTTCAGGTCTGTGTTTGCAGAGCAGTGCATGGAAGCGATGCCTTTCAGCGGCAGATAGTAGTTCATCATGGAGAACATACCTTTCTTCATCTCTCCGCCGTACCATGTGTTGATGATAACCTGCTCACGGCTTGTGATGTTGAATACTACTGCTGTCTCAGAGTTCAGACCCAGCTCTTTGTAGTTCTCAACTTTTGCTTTGGATGCGTTGTATACAACGAAATCCGGCTCGAAGTTCTCAAGCTCTTCTGCTGTAGGTTTGATGAACATGTTAGTTACGAAATGTGCCTGCCAAGCTACCTCAACGATGAAGCGGATAGCCATACGGGTATCTTTATTTGCACCGCAGAATGCATCTACAACGAACAGTCTTTTGTTGGAGAGCTCTTTTTTGGCGATCTCTTTTACTGCTGCCCATGCTTCCTGGGTTGCCGGATGGTTATCGTTTTTGTACTCATCAGAAGTCCACCATACAGTATCTTTCGAATTCTCGTCCACAACGATGTATTTGTCTTTCGGTGAACGGCCTGTATAGATACCGGTCATAACGTTAACTGCACCAAGCTCTGTCTCCCGGCCTTTTTCATAGCCTTCCAGCTCTGGTTTTGTCTCTTCCTCAAATAACTGCTCATAAGAAGGGTTGTACACAATTTCTGTGGTACCGGTGATGCCATACTTTGTTAAATCGATCTGTGCCATCTTGTAATTAACCTCTTTCCTTTGATAGTAATACTGCTTCATTCTGCAAAATGCAGAAATTTGAAGGTATCCTTTAGAAGAAACCGGACCAGCCGACCTCTTCTACTCTAATTATACATAAAAGGCCAAAAAAATCAACTGAAAATCTTCCGTTTTTTTACAGAACGTGTCCCAAAATCTGTAAAAATTTTATAAACTTCGATTTTTCGAAGTTTTCTGACAATTGCACTTTTGTACACTTCATCCTGCAAATTGACATTTTTTGATTTTTTATGTTATAATATTATAATTATGTTCGGAAAGAAGTTTCTTTATGTATTACGATCTGACCCGCGGAAAAATCTCCCGCTCTCTTATCCTGTTTGCCCTGCCGATGATCGCAGGAAATCTGTTGCAGCAGTTTTACAACATTGCCGACACCCTGATCGTCGGACGCGTTCTCGGAAGCAATGCGCTCGCCGCCGTCGGCTCCTCCTATACGCTGATGACGTTTCTGACTTCCATTTTTCTCGGCCTGTCGATGGGCGCCGGTGCGCTCTTTTCGATTTATCAGGGACGAAAAGATCTTTCTTCTTTAAAACTTTCGATTCTCCACGCGTTTCTGCTGATCCTTGCCGTTACACTCGTGCTGAATCTCGCTGTTTATGCAGGCATCGAGCCGATCCTTACATTTCTTCGCGTCCCGGATGAAGTCCGTCCCGGCATGCGGACGTATCTTCTGATTATCTTTGCCGGCCTTATTGCAACATCCGTATACAATTTCTTTTCCTGTATGCTGCGCGCGCTCGGAAACTCTTCTGTGCCGCTGATTTTTCTCGCTGTCTCTGCTGTGCTGAACATTGCACTGGATCTGCTCTTTGTCGCTGTACTGCCGTTCGGCATCGCAGGCGCGGCGCTCGCTACGGTTCTTGCGCAGTATGTATCCGCCGTCGGTATTCTGCTCTATGTGCTGCTCCGCTGCCGCATGTGGCTGCCGGCAAAAAAAGAATGGCGTTTCAGCCATTCCATTTTAAAAGAGATTCTGAATCTTTCTTCGATGACCTGCATTCAGCAGTCGGTCATGAATTTCGGCATTCTGATGGTACAGGGGCTCGTCAACAGCTTCGGTCCGGCGGTCATGGCGGCATTTGCGGCCGCGGTGAAAATTGATACCTTTGCCTATCTGCCGGTGCAGGATTTCGGAAATGCCTTCTCCACTTTTACCGCACAGAATTACGGGGCCGGAAATCACGAGCGGATCCGGCGCGGCACGAAAGATGCTTTTGTACTGAGCGCTGCTTTTTCCATCGTCATTTCTCTGCTTGTCAATCTGTTCGCGCATCCGCTGATGCAGATTTTCGTGAAAGCATCAGAAATGGAGGTCATCGCGATCGGCGTACAGTACCTGCGGCTGGAAGGCTCGTTCTATCTCGGCATCGGATGGCTGTTTCTGCTGTACGGGTATTACCGCGCTGTCAAACGCGCCGAGATGTCGGTTGTTCTGACCGTCATTTCGCTTGGCATGCGTGTGGCGCTGGCATACCTTTTCTCCGCCACGGCGCTTGGCGTTGCCGGAATCTGGATCGCCATTCCGGTCGGCTGGGCACTGGCTGATATGACCGGACTTTTCTTCCTGCGGCGTGCATTCCGATCGCAGAAGCCTGCATAAGTTCCGAATCTTATATCTCAGTACGGTTTTCTGCGGATAAACTGCGGAACTGCCCCGGCGTCTGGTGCATGCGTTCCTGGAAGACGCGGTTAAAATAGCTGATATTTCGGAATCCGCAGTCGCTCGCAATCTTGCTGATCGCCTCCTCTGTGGAAAGCAGCAGCCGGCAGCTCTCGGCAATCCGCAGGTTATTGACATACGTCACGGCGGAAATATGCATAATCGACTTAAAGAAGCGGCAGAAAGCGCTCTCACTCATATGAAACTGGCTCGCCAGTTCCGCGATTTCGAGATCCTCACAGAAATGAGCATTCATGTATGTGAGGATCTCTTTCATTCTACTGACACGGTAATTCGTCGAGGCATCCGTTTTTCCGCCGTTCTTTTCTGCCGCACTGTAATATCCCTGCCAGATTTTCAGAAGTTCCGCTTTTAACAGCAGCTCCCAGCCCGGTTCTTTTCTTTCCTGCAGATTTCGGATCTCCTGCATGGCCTGTGCCGTTTTTTCTGCAAGGCGTGTCCCCCGCTCTGTCTTGGATGGAAAACGGATCTCAGAGGACAGCACTGGTTCGATATACTGCTGCTGGATCCGGTCAAGCGATGTGCCGGACAGAAAACGCGGCTGGAATACAACGGCAAGAAACGTAAATTCCTGTCCGTCGATTCCCTCTACCTCATGCAGACGGTTTGCATTGACAAAGGCGGTCTCCCCTTCCCGCAGGAGAAAGGTCTCGGTATCCATATGAAAAACAGCTTCGCCCTTTACTGCATAAAAGAGCTCCACTTCCTCATGCCAGTGGCAGTACACCCGCACGGTACTCTGCAGGTCTGTCTCGAAAACGTGAATGCTCAGCGGAAAAAGCTCATCACCGTGGGGCTGTGTTTCTTTTCGGTAATTCATCTGTGAGAGCATATTTTTGTCTCCTCTCTTATTTTGCTCTGCTGTCCCAATTGTAACACGAACTTTGCGATTCCGGCAAGTTTCCATGTTCTGCCGGCGAATCGCCCTTCCATGACCGTATTTTTCCTTCTTAAATGATAATAATTATCATATTTTATCAGCTTATTGACATTTCTTTTCATCCGCGCTATATTTTAGATACCCCGATAGGGTATGTGATTTCAAATTTTTCATCAAACTCCAGGAATACAGTCCGGCACGCTTTCGTTTCGCTGTATTCCCGGAAGAAAGCAGGTATTGTATGATTAAAACAGTCTTAAAAATTGATGGTATGATGTGCGGCATGTGCGAATCCCATATGAATGATGTAGTCCGCAAGAGCTGCTCTCCAAAGAAAGTAAACTCTTCTGCAAAAAACGGCGAGACCGTTGTCATCAGCGAAGCGCCGCTCGATATTCCGTATCTGAAACAGCAGATCAAGGACATCGGATATGAGCTGGTTTCGTATACGAGTGAGCCGTATGAGAAAAAGGGATTTTTCCATTTCGAACGATAAGCGGATTTTATGCCTTTCCTTTTGCAGTTTGTGCGTCGGAAAAAAGCACCGTTTCAGAAGTTTATTTCCTTTTGGAAATCTGCCTCTGAAACGGTGTTTTCTATTTTTTATCTATGATTTGATCAGCCACAGCAGCATCCGCAGGACGGCGGCGTTTCTTTCTCCTCTTTTTTCGGAGATTCTGCGCCCAGATCGTACCAGGTCGGGTCGATGTCGAATCTGCGGTTGTTTCCAAGATAGATCGGATGGGTCGGGTCTGAGGACAGGTAGGCGCGCTCGGTCGAAACCTTCCACTGTGCATCCCAGTCAATCTTCGGAAGTGCCAAATCGTAGTGTGTGCTGGCGCGGAAGCCGTCTTCCTCTCCCTCAATTCTTCCCTGGCGGATGATGGCTGCAAAATCTGTGTGATGTGTAAATGCCGGGATCTCCCACAGCTCTTTTGCGTAGCCCCACAGGTTTTTGTAAGTGTAGAGCGGATGCTTCGTCTCGCCGAGCTGTGCGGTATAGCGGATGTCCAGACGGGCAAGTGTCACGTACAGGCGGATATCGGAATCGGTTACGTAATCACCGAAGAGAAAACGATTGGTTTCCAGCCGTTTTTCCAGGCGGTCCATCGCAGCGTAGAAGGTGTTCACACCGTCGAAATGGCCTTCGTTGCTTCTGGAGAAGGAACTGCGGTATACCGCGTTGTTGATATTATCGAAGAGCCAGAGATTCATCTTGTCAATCTCTTCCCGCAGCTCCACCGGATACAGCTCCGGCGCGCCTTTTTTGTGCCATGGGCGGAAGTTGATCTCGAAATAAGTGGTCAGCCAGTTGTAATCGTTGTTGACTACCTTTCCCGTCGTTGTGTCGATCAGCGCCGGAACGGTCGTTCTTCCCTGGTAATCATCATCAGCACGGTAATACGCCTCAGAGAGGAACTGATCACCGAGCATCGGGTCGATGTTGTTTTCATTGTAAACGTATTCCCAGCCAAGGTTTTTCTCATGCGGGGCATGTTCTACCATATTGACGGAAATCTGATCTTCCAGGCCCTCCAGCTCTCTTACGATCGCCGCGCGGTTGGACCAGTGGCACAGCTTTGCCCAGACGAGACGGTATCTCTTATTACCTTCTGCCTTCAGATCGTTTTCACCGTCGCCGAACGGAGTCGTGAAGTGATTCGGCTGTCTGCGGAAATAGCCGTTTTTGTCGATCTCCGATACGGTTTCTTTTGGTCTTACGCGGATTTTTCTTCCATTTACAATCTCATAACCATAATTCGCCATTGATTTTCTGCCTCTCTTTCGCGTGTTCTATCGAATGAATTTTCAAATAGGAAAGCTTTTGTTTTCCTATTATTTCGCTATGTTTTCTATTCATTTATCATACCATATCTGTCTGGTTACGTCTAATTGCTAATTCTTTGGAGTGGCTATAGGATTTTCTTATAGTAAAAGGCCAGTGCCGCATTCTCTGCAAATGGGCACTGGCCTTGTTTTCGGCGCTTTTTGTTTTTCAGATTTTTCCTTCCCGGCGCAGATACGCCAGAAAGCCGTTGCATCCCTCCACGACATCGCGATACGTCGCCTCAAAATCTCCCGTATACCACGGATCCGCAATATCGCGGCCGGAACCGGTGAAGGAAAGAAATTTGTAAACCTTTCCATCCGGATCATTTTTCAGCATCCGGTTCAGATTGCGGATATTCGCAGTATCCATGCCGATGATGTAGTCGGCGCGCTCGTAATCCTTCCATGTAATCTGCTTTGCGTGATGCGGCACGAGCGGAATGTGCTCCTCGCGCAGTTTATTGACTGTCCCGTAGTGCGGCGGATTGCCGATCTCCTCGCGGCTGGTGGCGAAGCTGTCGATTTCAAAATTGTGGGCAAGGCCGAGGGAATTTACTTTGTGGGTGAATACGCTCTCAGCAAGAGTCGAGCGGCAAATATTGCCGTGGCAGATAAAGAGTACTTTTATCATTGTTGCATAACCTCGCATTTCTTAGTTTTTCTTGGCTTTTCGGGCTTTGTAAGCCTTTGTAAATTTTTGCTTTCTGGCATAACCTGGTTTATTTTCGCATAATATCGTCAGCAAAAGGTGTAAAATAAGGTGTATATTTTTCTATTTTACACCTTGCTATTTTCAATTAAAAATCGTAATTACACAACCTGAATCCGGGCAACTTCTTCCCTGGC
>PPYE01758507.1_pt1 | contig 102248 bp, 67 predicted proteins | sample 1559881 | NCBI WGS metagenome assembly PPYE01 (sample SAMN08240022, study PRJNA423297) | Human gut metagenome, whole genome shotgun sequencing project.
AGAAAAAGATGAAAGTAGCTATTGTTGGCGTAAGCGGAGCCGTAGGACAAGAGTTCCTGCGCGTGCTCGATGAGAGAAATTTCCCGTTGGACGAGTTAGTTTTGTTCGGCTCTAAACGTAGTGCCGGGACCAAATATACTTTCCGCGGTAAACAGATCGAGGTCAAACTTCTGCAACACAACGATGACTTTAAAGGGGTGGACATTGCTTTCACTTCGGCCGGTGCAAGCACATCTAAGGAATTCGAGAAAACCATTACCCAATATGGTGCGGTAATGATCGATAATTCCAGCGCTTTCCGTATGGATGCAGATGTACCTTTGGTGGTGCCCGAAGTGAATGCAGCCGATGCTAAAGATCGTCCGCGCGGCGTGATCGCTAACCCGAATTGCACAACCATCCAGATGGTTGTCGCACTGAAAGCCATCGAAGAGCTTTCTCATATAAAAACCGTGCATGTATCTACTTATCAGGCAGCCAGTGGTGCCGGCGCAGCCGCTATGGACGAACTTTATGAACAGTATCGCCAGGTTTTGGCCAATGAACCTGTCACTGTTGAGAAGTTTGCATACCAACTGGCTTTCAATCTGATTCCTCAGATTGACGTATTTACAGAAAACGGATATACAAAAGAAGAAATGAAGATGTTTAACGAAACCCGCAAAATCATGCATTCTGACGTAAAGGTTAGTGCTACTTGCGTACGTGTTCCGGCACTTCGTGCACATTCCGAAAGCATCTGGGTAGAAACAGAACGTCCTATTTCCGTAGAAGAGGCTCGTGAAGCTTTTGCCAAAGGCGAAGGATTGGTACTTCAGGACAATCCGGCAGAAAAAGACTATCCGATGCCGCTGTTCCTGGCAGGCAAAGACCCTGTTTACGTTGGCCGTATCCGCAAAGACTTGACCAATGACTGCGGACTGACTTTCTGGATTGTAGGTGACCAGATTAAGAAAGGTGCCGCACTGAACGCTGTTCAGATTGCCGAATACCTGATTAAAGAAGGAAATATCGGATAAGCCAAAATATTCATATCAAAAAAGGGGAAGCAATTGCTTCCCCTTTTTATTTACTTATTCTCCCAACCGGGAGTTTGACTCAATTTATAGCCTTGATCGGCATACTGATCGATTTGTGCTTTGCCCACAGGAGCCAAATAACATTCATCGCCAAACACATCACGGGCTACCGCCTTCAGCGGAACAAAGAAGCCAACCATATCGTCAGCATTACTACCATCATAAGTAACCACGGTACCGTCCATCTTGCGAACCTGATAAGCAGTATACTTTCCGTCTTTACCCTGTTCCAGATAAGAAGGAAGTTCTTCTTTCAGGTTAATCCACAATCCTAACATCGTATCCGGGTATTTATTATTATCCATATAGTCGAGTTTCTTCCAACGTCTGATATCAGCCAAACGAGTATGCTCGTATACAAATTCCATACGGCGTTCACGACGGATCTCCCAAATCAAAGCAGGCACATCGGCATCACGATCGGGTGCAAAAGCTTCAGTGATATCGGCAAGTTTCATCGGAGCTGTTTTCTGTACCCCTTTAGCAATAGCCTCAGCGTCGAGATCTCTATTGCGAATCGCATTGATTGAAATATCAATATCACCTTGTGTGACTGCCGCTTCTCCCATGATTGCCAACTCTGCTTTAGCTTCTATCCAGTTCAAAAGCACTTCGGAATAACGCATAACAGGAGCATCGTTGGTGTTGGTCATGCTTCCGTACTGAGGTGGTATAGTTGCAGCATTCCAGTATGTTGGCCCGGTGCGGTCGATAAATTTGCAAGCGTATAAAAGCGTACTGGCCTGCACTCTCGGTTCATCCCAGAAGGTAGCTTCAAAACGGGGATCACGGGTTTTAACCATGTGTTTGATATCCAGCTTCGCGGCATCAGGCACTGCTGATGCTTCATACGGTTTACCATCATTACATAAGAATGACTTAGCCAATGCCAGATTAGGAGACGGGGACTGCCCCTCGTAACCATTCGAATAAGAAGCCACGTGATGTGTCGCATTCGCAGCATCATAGTGCCTGTACATCAACATCTCTTTGTGTCCCTTCAAGTCCTGAGAACCGAACAGGCTTCTGAAATCTCCGGAAATCGCATATTTCCCGGTACCAATCACATAATCACCCGCTTCCTTGGCAAATTCCAGATATTTTTTTGCCAATGCCTGATCTAAATTATGATATTTCTGCCAAGTGCCTTCATACAACATAATCCGGGTAATAAAGCCGGCTGCTATATCTTTATTCAAATACATCGCACCGTCTGACAAACGAAGATTCTCAAAAGCAAACTTCAAATCATCATAAACTTTCTCCATGACTTCAGCTCTCGGCGTCCTGTCTTTATACATTTGAGCTGCGTCTGTCTCCACAAAAACCTTATCAAAATAGGGGACGTCTCCAAAAGACCAGACCAAACGATGATATTCGAATGCCCGGAAGAAGCGGGCAACCCCCATCCAGTGATTGTATGCTTCTTCTGTCAGATTTACTTTGCCATACATATCAAGTCTGTCGATCATCGTATTAATTTTACGTACCCATGCAAAATTCCAAGTTGCACTTCCATACTTAGTCAACCAAAGGTCGCTACCGGTAGACAAGCTGCTCGATCCCCTGCTGGACGGAACGGCATTTTCCATCACAGACTGCTTCCCTGCCCATGCGTTATCATCCGAGAAATAATATCCACGCAACGGAGCATAATCCACTCCCCATGTATTGTTATAGCCAACAAAGTAATTAGGATAACATTCATTGGCATACAGACGGAAATCTGTTTCGCTTCGCCAATAGTTCGTATCAACCGGTTTCGTCAACTGAGGACGGTCTAACACATCATCGCAACTGGTGAAACTCAGTGCGGCAAGTGAAAGTAAAGTAAATATATATTTTTTCATATTGTTCTTTATTTTAGAAATTCAACTGAATACCAACGGACAAGCTCTTAAAAGTAGGAGTTCCGACACCGGTACGACCCGAATTATAATTATCTGTATTAAACATCGAAAATCCTTGTACCTCTTCCGGATCGATAGGCAGACCATTCAAATTATCCCAAGTCACAAAGTTCTCTAAAGACATATAGATACGCGCTTTCTGCATCCGCACTTTTCGTAGGATATCGGCAGGTATGGAGTAACCTATCGTGATATTTTTCATTCTCAAATAAGACATATCGAGAAGGTAACGCGACTGAGTTACCATATTCAAAGAGTTATTGGAACCGGCTAAATTGTAAGGACGCGGATAAAAAGCATCAGTACGGTCTTCCCGCCAATAATTTCCGGCAATAGCCTGAGGCATGGCACCATCCGAAGAGTTATATCCGGCAATGGCAAGAAAACCATTACCCCAAACTTCGCGTTTGCCAACACCTTGGAAGAATACAGAAAAATCAAACCCCTTATAGTCGGCTCCCAAACGGAAACCATATTCGTAGCGCGGAGTAGAATTACCGATTACTTTACGGTCACCCGGATCATCGACTGTTCCACTTCCGGAATCGATCAATCCGTCGCCATTCAAATCAGCAAATTTTACGTCACCCGGACCAAAAACAAAGTTGCCACTCTGCAAAAAGTCCTGATAAACAGGATTATCCCCTTTCAGTTTATTCACTTTTTTAGCACCTTTAGTTCCCTGAGCAACCTCTTTACCATTCAAAGCCCAAGTTGTTACAATCTGATCTCCATTATATACGAAATCATCTTTCTGATATAGACGTTCCGTCTGATATCCCCAGATCTCTCCATACTTTTTACCAACATACCAATCACTAACGACCCGGGTATCACTATATTTTGTAATCTCTGTTTCAGCATCAGACAGGGTAGCCATCGCATTTATACCTAATCCGTTAGAAAAACGGTGATTGTAATCAAGTGCGATTTCCCATCCTCTGGTTCTCAAAGAACCAAAATTTCCTTTCGGGGCTCCGGTACCAAACGCCAAAGTAACACCGGCACCCGGGACAATCATATTTTTTGTATCACGTTGATACCAGTCAACAGTTAAACCGAGTTCGCCATCCAGAAAACGTGCATCCAAGCCGACGTCGACAGTCTGAATGTCCTGCCAAGTGATGTTACTTGCCACTGCACTGGGTGTACTTACATAAACCAGCTTATTTCCACTCTCGTCCAGCCAATTCAGTTGACCGGTAGACATGGTGGGAATATATAAAGAATTGGATACAGTCTGGTCACCGATAATACCCCACGACCCTCTGAATTTCAATGATGTGACAGCAGGTTTCATCCACTGCATGAAAGCTTCTTCACTTGCACGCCATCCGGCTGAAAAAGATGGGAACCATCGCCATTGCAAGTTATCCGGAAATTTGGAAGTTGCATCATAACGGAGATTAGCCTCCAATAAGTATCTATCCTTTAAAGCGTAATTGATACGTCCGAAGAACCCGAGTTGACCCTCCCAATCGTATCCTCCACTTGCCTCTTGTAAACCTACAGCGAGGTCAAACTGTGGATTGGTAATATCAGATAAGTCACCTTTCCGCGACCAGTTGTATTCTTCATCATAAGTCACCCGGTTCATGCCGACCAAGAACTTAAACGCATTATTCTTATCCACTTTCCAGTCATATGTAGTAGAAATATTCCAAGTGTCCTGGTTCGTTGTCTCAGAACGTCGATACATATGGTCAGGATTCGCTCCATGAGCCGTATACTCTGTCATACCTAATTTATAGGCAGGCATTGCTCCCGGAGTTCCGGCAGCAACTGTTTCACCGGCTTCATTGACATAAATACGATTACCACTGGCATCATTTTTAGCTACTGCTCCACCCCATGAATTAAGAGCTGTATAGCGGGTACCAGGAGTTTTAAGTACATATTCATTGGCAGCATGTGTATAGTCAATATCCAACTTCCAGTTTTTCATAATATTGACCGTAGCCCCTACGTTTACATTTATATAGTTGTATGCACGTGATGCCGTATTGGCTTGAGCTACTTCCGAATGCGGGCTGCGGATAATATTTCCTTCATCATCATACCCCATCGGCATGTTCGGTCCCCAGCGGTATAAATACAACCAAGGATCAGCTGTAGTAGAGGAAGTAGCATAGGCGTATCTCTTTTCACGTTTAGAATACATGGCTCCAGCTCTCACTGTGACATATTTATTAATATCGGTACTGATTCTTAAAGAGCCATTATAGCGTTTAAAATCATCATCTTTCGCCGGTTTCATCAGTCCTGTTTGATCCAGATAACCGAAGCCAATATTATAAGTCGTACGTCCGCTTTTACCATTAACCGAGAGATTATGAGTCATTGAGGGAGTCCACTCTTTAATCATATAATCATATGGATCGAAAGTTCTCAAACCAATCTTACGGTTATTGGCGTCTACATACCAGTCACGACCATACACGTAAGGATCATTAGGACCTAACTTGCCACCATACTTTTGGTCCCACTCTTTGGCTTTGACAAGCCCCTCTTCAGTAATCTGAACAAATGCACCGGCTACGGTTCCTCCCACACGTTTAAAAGCTTCGACCGAATACTCCAAGGCATCAATGCCTCCCATCTCCATTTTCTTGGAAATATTCTGCCAAGAAAAGTTTCCGGAGTAGCTCACATTTATACTTTCCTGCTTAGCTCCTTTTTTAGTAGTAATCAATACAACACCAAACGCAGCTTTTGCACCATAAATAGAAGATGCTGCCGCATCTTTCAAAACTGAAATAGATTCAATATCGTCCGGATTGACCATCTGAATACTTGGAATCTCAACATTGTCCATTAAAATAAGCGGAGCGGAACCTCCGTTAATAGACCCAATCTGGCCACGGATCTTCATGGTAGGATCCGAACCAATTTCTCCACTCGGGATTACAACAGAAAGTCCTGGTGTCGTTCCTTGCAAGCCACGTCCAACATCCGCAATCGGACGGCTACTTAGTGTTTTATTCACATCTACTGAAGCCACTGCACCTGTCAGGTTCTCTTTCTTTTGAGTGCCATAACCTACAACGACAACTTCATCCAAAAGCTCACTGTCTTCTGTCAAAATGATTTTCATTGTTCTTGTAGCTTTCACTTCATGTGGCTTATAGCCCACAAATGTGACTTTCAAGACAGCCCCGGGTTTAACATTTAAACTGAATTTGCCATTAATATCTGTAATAGTACCATTTGTTGTCCCTTTCTCTGAAACACTGGCACCAATAACAGGCTCTCCGTTTGCATCAGTCACTACACCACTAATAGCTTGCGACTGTAATTGTTCTGTCACTTCATAAGCACTGCCGGAAGCAGTTGAAGCAGCCTCCGCATTACCACTGCCTATAAACAAAGCAGTTATTGCCACGGCCGTAAGGAGCTTGCTGTTTGCTAGTCCTCGTTTCTTGCGATCTTCATTCATAAAAGATAGATGATTAAATTGTTTGTTAATCGATTGATTTCTCAAAATGCAGGTAAGGTAAAATTAGGAAGTGGGAATCATCCCACCACAAGAGGTTGTTTATTCATCATAGGCTTCTTGTCATTTAAAGGTTTTAATTTTTATATTATCTCTATTATTGACTGAGTTAAAGTTCCATTAGAACTTTGGTTTTCGCCAGTTTAATTAATGTCAATTAGCTTTATGGTTCTTTTAAGAGATAAATTGTCCATTATTAACAAAGGTTCAAAACCCTTCCGAGTTTCATCATAGCAAAGATATATATTATTTTAATATCAAGAACAAATATTTATTATATTTTAGATTTATATCTATATATTCACATAGAGAGTGATTTGACTTTAAGAGTTTTGGCTCATACTGACAGATAAAAATGCGGTATTTAAGAGTTCGAAACTATTATTTAGATATAGCTGTGTATTTTTAAGGTTCTTCAATGTTCATTGAATGAAATTCAATTAAGCCATTCATTGGAGTTTCTTCTATAACGTCAATCTCCACTCCAAATTCTCTGGCTACTTTACGCAAAGTATCTGAATACGCATAGGCAAGTGATCCTACAAACCGAATAGGATAATTCATATAATCGTATTGGCACACGCTACGGTTAAAGAAGCTTCGCAGATTATTGGTTAACAAATTATATACGTATTCATTGTCCATATAATCTCCTAAAAAATATGCAATCGTACCTAAAAAACGGTTAGGGAAAGGTAAATTATATACAGATTCCATCACATCATTGGCAGATATGCGAAATTTTTCATGGAATTCACTCGCCAATTCTTTGGGAGCTAACCCTTTAAGAAGATCAGCTAAAAATAGTTTTCCGAGAACAGCTCCACTGCCTTCGTCACCGAGAATATATCCTGCAGCTTTCACATTTTTGACAACGATTTTACCATCGTAAAAACATGAGTTCGATCCGGTACCTAAAATACAGGCAATTCCAGATTCACATTTGAATAGTCCTCGAGCCGCTGCCAACAAGTCACTTTCAACTTGGATAGGAGTTTTAAACTGTGCTACTAAGGAAGCACCTAAAATGTTTTTCTTTTCATATGAACTACATCCGGCACCATAATAATATACTTGGTCCAGTTTCTTTTTGAAGAAAGACTCCGGTAATCCTAGTCTGACACTTCTGCTAATTTCTCTTCTGGTCTGAAAGAAAGGGTTTAACCCCTCGGTAAACACACGTTGTACGAGATGATTGTCTTCAACCAATGCCCACTCTGTTCTTGTAGAACCACTTTCCGCAATAAGTTTCATTTCGCAGTTTTTTTTGATTTGGATACAAATATATAACATTTTTTGTAATTTAATTTATTTTGATCGGAAAGTTTTTCTATAACGCAATAACCACCCCAAAACTTTATTTATAGTTGGTAGAAAAATCCATGTGTTTTTTCTGCATATGCCGAATATTTGAGATCGTCAAAAACAATATTATTTAATATACTCTTTTATCCATAACCTAATATCCGAGAATCTTTTATATATATAATAATGTGATGATTATCTATATGCAATAGAAGTCATCAGTTCATTAAAAGACACTTTGATTTAACATAACATTGATGTTATGACTTATTTTAAAACTATCAATATCAAAAAACAGGTTGCCAGATACTTACAGGACCTGTGTTGGATTGGACGCATATTATTAGTGCCAATTAGAAGATTCACTACCCAGAACAGATGCAGATATATAAGTACACTAATTTTCATATAAGTTCTAATGGGACTTATCAGGAAGTTGGCATAAAGAACATTGCCTCATATCCTCAAGCAAACAGTAAATGACTAAACCAACAGTTCTTATACCCATATGGAAGCTTTCCTTAAAGCAAATACTATCAAAGGATTAACTTCAAATGCCAACTATATATTTAACCTCAATAATACAGCCATTAAACCAGTAGATTGCCGACAGTGTATTGAAATTCCCAGGGAGAAAAAAATAAATACTTCTTCCCCCAACAGAAGTCAATGAAGATACAGAGTAGATCAGAACTCAGTACGTGACAATTCTCATGAACTAAATGCCCTAATGAAAGAAATATATCCGGCTATGTGAATACATTTTATGAACAACTCTTAGGATATGATAATGGCACAGGCTGCGAAGAATTATACTTTAAGACATTATCAATTGCGTAAAATCTGCAATTAAGCCTCAACATCCCCGGTTGGCAATCAGGGATACTCAGCAAAATACAAAGCCCATTCTATTCCTATAACGATTTGAACCATAGAAATAGGAAGAGTTTTATATTTTACCTTATAGCTTCAGACAAAGATTCAATTTGCAAATTATTGATTATAATACAAAATATATCTGAATATATGTTTTTGATATTAAAATAAAGACTATCTTTGCTACAAAGAAATTCCTGCTAATACTATTTTTATGAAAAAGATCCTACTTATACTCACTTTATTATGCAGTACTCTCTTTTGTCAGGCACAAAAGAAGGAGGTAATTGTAGGTGCCGAGCAAACCAATGAATACTTTCCTATCCTGAAAAATAAGCGAATAGCTATTTTTTCCAATCATACCGGAATGATAGGAAACAAGCATCTTCTGGATGTTTTGCTGGAAAACAAGTTCAATGTAGTCGCTATTTTCTCTCCCGAACATGGTTTCCGAGGGAATGCCGATGCCGGTGAGCATGTATCCAGTACAGTAGATTCAAAAACAGGGGTCCCCATTCTTTCTCTCTACGATGGAAAATCCAAGAAACCCAGTGAGAGTTCCATACGAAAGTTCGACATATTGATTGTAGACATACAAGATGTAGGGCTGCGCTTCTACACTTATTACATATCCATGGTACGGCTGATGGATGCCTGTTCTGAATACAACCGCAAGGTTCTTATCCTGGATCGCCCCAATCCGAACGGGCATTATGTCGATGGACCAATATTGGATATGAAATATAAATCAGGAGTAGGCGGATTACCTATTCCCATTGTACATGGAATGACACTGGGTGAGTTAGCCCTGATGGTCAACGGTGAGGGTTGGTTGCCCTCCTCACGGACTTGTGATGTGACAGTCATTCCTTGTAAGAACTACACTCACCAGACGATGTATCGCCTACCCATTCCTCCTTCACCTAACCTGCCGAATATGAAAGCGATCTACCTATATCCTTCTACCTGCTTCTTTGAAGCGACCCCGGTAAGTCTGGGACGTGGGACCAGTTTACCTTTCCAAGTTTACGGACATCCTAATATGACCGGATACAACTACAGTTTTACTCCTCGAAGTGTCCCAGGAGCGAAGAACCCACCACAACTCAATAAATTGTGTCATGGAGTAAATCTAAGCAATCTCAGCGACGAAGATATATGGAAAAAAGGAGTAAACCTAACCTACATAATCGATGCCTATCGTAATCTAAATATGGGGGACCATTTCTTCAGACCATTCTTTGAGTTGCTGATCGGTACGGACTATGTACGTAAAATGATAGAAGAGGGCAAAAATGCCGACGAAATAAAAGCAAGATGGAAAGAGGATGTGGAGAAGTTCAAAGTACAGCGAAAGCCTTATCTACTCTATCCAGACAATTGATTAACTCTTAACCGGAAATATTATATTCATTAATCTGAAAAGCATGACACCTATAGCGGTATTAATCACTATTGCTGCTTATTTCCTGATATTGTTTACCATTTCATACATTGCAGGAAGAAAAGCTGATAACGAAGGATTCTTTGTGGGTAACCGCAAGTCGGCTTGGTATGTGGTAGCCTTTGCCATGATTGGTTCCAGCATATCCGGAGTCACCTTTGTATCGGTTCCCGGCATGGTTGGAGTCAGTAATTTCTCATATTTGCAAATGGTACTTGGTTTTGTAACCGGACAAATCGTTATAGCCTTTGTTTTGATACCCTTGTTCTACCGGATGAATTTAGTATCCATTTATGAGTACTTGGAGAGCCGTTTCGGGACCTCTTCTTATAAGACAGGAGCATGGTTTTTCTTCATCTCCAAAATGCTGGGAGCAGCTGTACGGTTATTCCTCGTATGCCTCACATTACAATTTCTGGTTTTCGAACCTTTTCACATGCCTTTCATCCTGAATGTCATTCTCACAGTAACATTGGTCTGGCTCTACACATTCCGTGGAGGAGTGAAATCACTGATTTGGACTGATTCACTGAAAACATTCTGTCTGGTAGTATCCGTCGTATTATGTATTTACTACATTGCCACCGATCTGCGGCTCAGTTTCACAGAGATGATTTCCAGTATCTCCGACAGTTCCCTGTCACGTATGTTCTTTTTTGACGACGTAAATGACAAACGTTACTTCTTCAAGCAGTTTCTTGCCGGTGTGTTTACAATGATAGCCATGACAGGACTCGACCAAGATATGATGCAACGTAACCTAAGCTGCAAAAACTTCAAAGACTCACAAAAGAATATGATTACCAGCGGCATCTCCCAATTTTTCATCATCCTCTTATTTCTGATGCTGGGAGTACTGCTCTACATCTTCACGTCACGCCAGGGCATCGCAAATCCGGCAAAAAGTGACGAGCTTTTCCCTATGATCGCTACAGGTGGATATTTTCCAGCCATTGTGGGCATCTTGTTCATCATTGGGTTGATTTCAGCAGCTTATTCCGCAGCAGGATCAGCCCTGACAGCACTGACTACCTCGTTCACCGTAGACATACTGGGAAGCAAAGGGAAAACAGAAAAGACTGTACAAAAGATACGTAAACGAGTACATATCGGCATGGCGGTCGTGATGGGAATTGTCATCTTCGTATTCAATCTACTGAATAATACCAGCGTTATTGATGCTGTCTACATCCTTGCCAGCTATACATATGGCCCTATTTTAGGCCTGTTCGCCTTTGGCATTTTTACTAAAAAACAAGTACGTGACCGATATATCCCCCTGGTAGCCATCCTCTCACCCATCCTCTGTTTCATTTTGCAAAAGAACTCGGAGACCTGGTTCAATGGTTATCAATTCAGTTACGAACTACTGATATTTAATGCTTTGTTCACTTTTATAGGACTATGCCTCCTGATTAAGAAAACCAATTAACTTAACATCACAATGAAACCAATCCGCACTTCCCTGATTCTGCTGCTTGCAGCCGGCTTATTCCCACAAGCCGCAGCAGCGCAAGACCTGCCCAAAGACCTACGGTCCCAAGTAGGTGAGCTCCTGAATGAAACTGCCCGGAAAGAAGTTTCTATCGGGAAAATCCTTATCGATTCTATCAGTATGGAAAAAAACGAACTGATATTTTTCGCTAACATGAACTGTTCATACATTCCTTTCCGCGAAAACAACGTAGCCGAAATCTATCAGAGCGTAAAAGCGCTGCTCCCCCCAGAGTTGAGCAAACGGAAATTACAGATCCGGACAGACCACCATGCCATCGAAGAACTGATCCCCCTGGCACTTCGAAGTAAAAAGGGCAAGATGAAAACTCTGACATTCAGCCACAAAGTAGACAACCCCCTGATTACCCGGTTATCTGCTCCGTATGCCCCCACAAACGGATTACAGAACCGGCACATCGCTTTATGGCAAAGTCACGGCTTTTATTACGAACCGAAGCTAACCCGTTGGGAGTGGCAGCGTGCACGTATTTTTCAGACCGTAGAAGATCTCTACACTCAAAGCTATGTACTCCCTTTCCTTGTTCCGATGTTAGAAAATGCCGGAGCGACTGTCCTTCTTCCTCGTGAAAGAGACTGGCAGACAACTGAAATTATTGTCGACAACGATGGATGCAGAGACGGACACTCAATTTATACAGAACAAAACGGCAGTAAGGCATGGAGCAACGGAGCCAAAACAGGATTCGCCCACCTGAGGGCAACGTACAAAGACTTTGAGAATCCCTTTTGCGAAGGCAGTTACCGCCAGACAGAAACGATTAAGAAAGGAACCGCAAGCATTGCCGAATGGATCCCCGAAATTCCCCGGTCAGGCCGATATGCTGTTTATGTCTCCTATAAAACGGTGGGCAACAGTACAGACGATGCTCTATACACCGTCTATCACCAAGGCGGCACATCACAGTTCAAAGTAAACCAGCAGATGGGAGGAGGAACCTGGATCTACTTAGGCACTTTTAGTTTCAGTGCAGGCAAAACCGATCACAAAGTCGTCCTCAGCAACCAATCCTCCAAAGCGGGCCGTCTGGTGACAGCCGATGCTGTAAAAATAGGCGGTGGTTATGGAAACATCGCCCGCAGTATCTCTGAAGAAAGGGGTGTAGATTATCCCTATGAGATCAGTAACTACCCTCGTTTCTGCGAAGCAGCACGCTACTGGATGCAATGGGCAGGCATACCGGATAGCGTTTACTCAGACAGTCGCGGTAAGAACGATTATACCGATGACTATAAATCACGTGGAATTTGGGTGAACTATCTCGCCGGAGGTTCGGCTGCCAACCCCACTGAAAAAGGACTGAATATTCCCATAGACATGGCTTTCGCCTTCCATTCAGATGCCGGCACCACCTATGGTGACACCATTATCGGCACATTAGGTATTTTCCAAACCTCTGCCTATGACGGGATATATGCAAATGGCACTTCACGGTATGCCTCCCGGGACTTGTGCGACCTGATACAGTCCAACATCGTGAAAGACATCCGCACTTTGCATGAACCGGAATGGACCCGCCGCGGAATGTGGAACCAGTCCTATTATGAGGCCCGTGTGCCACGAGTACCAACCATGTTGCTTGAACTCCTGTCTCACCAGAACTTCGCCGACATGCGTTACGGACTGGATCCTCGTTTTCGTTTCACCGTCAGCCGTGCCATCTACAAAGGAATGCTGCAATTCCTCTGTTCCCAATATAAAATGGATTATGTGGTACAGCCTTTGCCCGTCGATTCTATAAGCCTGCGCTTCATAGAGGGCAACCGGATAATGCTTTCATGGCAACCGGTAGACGATCCGCTGGAACCTACCGCAAAAGCAGACCAATACATCGTATATACCCGCATTGGAGAAGGAGACTTTGATAATGGCGTGATTGTAGACACTCCGGATTACCAGACAAACATCCCTTCAGGCGTAGTTTGCAGTTTCAAAGTAACCGCCCTCAACAAGGGAGGTGAAAGTTTCCCGTCCGAAATTCTTTCTATCGGGAAAGCCCTCAACGAAAAGGGAACAGTACTGGTAGTGAACGGGTTTAGCCGAGTCAGTGGTCCGGCAGACTTTACGGCAGATGCAGACACCCTGGCCGGATTCCTTGACGAACTGGACCACGGAGTACCTTACCAGACAGACATCAGCTATATTGGTCCGATGAAAGAGTTTCGTCGACAGATCCCATGGATGGACGACGACGCCTCCGGATTCGGCGACAGCTATGGTACGCACGAGACAATGGTAATTGCCGGAAACTCATTCGACTATCCGGCTGTACATGGAGAGGCGATTCTGAAAGCAGGATATTCATTTGTATCGTGTGGTCTCACTCCCTGCTCTTCACTCAAGAAGAAGAACGGGAGAGATAGTATCGCCAACCAGACGGATGCTGCGTCAGGGGGCATTCCTGTCCTGCGGATGAACGACTACAAATACGTAGACCTGATTTTGGGTAAACAATGTCAGAGCAAGATGGGACGGGAAGGAGTAAAACCATTGGAGTTTAAGACTTTTAGCGAAGAAATGCAGAATGCCATCTCAGATTATTGCCGGACAGGGGGTAATTTCTTCGTATCGGGAGCCTATGTAGCATCGGACCTATGGGATAATCGTTTAGCGAAAGCGGACGAAAAAGACAAGAAGTTCGCGATGGAAGTATTGAAATACAAATGGCGCACAGGACAAGCCGCCCGTAACGGAAAAGTGAAAGGCGTTGCTTCCCCATTCCCTGCAATCAAGGGAAATTACACATACCATCAGGAGTTGAATCCGGAATCGTATGTCGTAGAGTCGCCCGATGCCATCGAACCGGCCGTCCGGGGAGCATTCACCGTATTGAGATATTCGGAAAACAACCTGAGTGCCGGTATAGCCTATAAAGGAGATTATAAGACCTGTGTATTGGGATTCCCGTTCGAATCGGTACGTACCCCCGAAGAGAGAGAACAGTTAATGAAAGCCATACTGGCTTTCTTTGGACAATGATAACACAGGTGGAGTAACTGCACGTATAGGGTGCATACCCTCATCAAGGCAGCAACCGTCCCACTGACAAGAAACTGAAAAGTGTAGTAATAACAAATAAAATCATCATCTATGAATAGAAGGCTTTCTATATTCGTAATCATTTTGTTTTTCCTGTTGCCTGCCGCCGTGCAGGCACAGGCAACAGGTTCTTTCCGCTTTGCACAACTGACGGACATACACCTCAGTCCCAACAACCCGAAACCGGCAGAAGATTTGAAGCGTTCTGTCGAACAGATTAACACCACGCCGGGAATAGACTTTGTATTAGTCACCGGAGACCTCACCGAAGAAGGTGACCGTGCCACCATGTTGCTTGTAAAGTCCATACTCGACCAGTTGAAGGTGAAATACTATGTCATACTGGGTAATCACGAAACCAAATGGAGCGACTCCGGATGCACCGCGTTCAGCGATATTTTCGGAGGAGAGCGATTTGAATTTGAACACAAAGGCTTCCTGTTCCTTGGATTCAATTCCGGTCCGCTAATGCGCATGGCCTACGGGCATGTAGTGCCGCAAGACATCACATGGATGAAACAGGAAATGAACAAAGCAGGGAAAGACAAGCCTGTGATTCTGGTCACCCACTACCCCATGCTGGATGGAGATGTTGACAACTGGTATGATGTCACCGATGCCGTGCGTCCCTACAATATCCGCACCTTTATCGGAGGGCACTATCACCGTAACCGTCTCCTCTCGTACGACGGGATTCCGGGCATTCTCACCCGCTCGAACCTGCGGGACAAAGATGGCATAGGCGGTTATGGCATATTTGATGTCACTCCGGATTCTATTATCACTTACGAACAGCGTATCGGTGAACCGATGAAACGATGGGCTGCCTTGTCACTCACTAAACCTTATTACGACCGTTCCGGAAAAGCAGTGAAATATCCCAGTTTCGCGGTGAACGAAGAATATCCACAAGTGAAAGCAGACTGGTTAGTGCAGACCGGAGCCGGTATTTACTGCTCACCTGCTGTCTGGAAAGACAAAGTCTATGTCGGTGACGACTTGGGTTTTCTGACCTGCTATACCTTGAAAAGCGGACAGAAATTGTGGAATTTCCAATCCGGGAAACGTATTGTAGGCACTCCCGATGTAGCCGACGGAGTCGTCGTCTTTGGCTCTGCCGACCATAACATTTACGGCCTGGATGCCCGAACCGGTAAAGAACGTTGGCGGGTGACCGCAGGAGAACCGGTATTGGGAGCCGTAACCATTGAAAAAGGAGTTGCTTATATCGGTGCCAGCGACTCCACCTTCCGTGCCATCCACATCAAAAGCGGAAAAGTGTTGTGGAGCTATGCCGGCATCAAGGGCTATGTTGAGACAAAACCTCTGATAGAAGGAAACAAAGTCATATTCGGTGCATGGGACAATACGCTCTATGCCCTTGACAAGACTAACGGCAAGGAACTCTGGAAATGGACCGGAGGACTCACCCGCATGCACTTCTCACCCGCTGCCGTATGGCCGGTAGCTGCACACGGAAAAGTATTCATCACCGACCCGCAACGTGCCATGACTGCCATCAACCTGGAGACAGGAGAAACTGTATGGCGTACCTTCCAGTCGATGGTACGCGAAACCATCGGATTATCCGCCGACAAAAAAAGGATCTATAGCAAAACAATGAATGACAGCGTGGTCTGTTACTCCACCATCGGAGACGTCCCGAAAAAGCTCTGGGCCTCTAATGTCGGTTTCGGCTATGAACATGCCCCATCCATGCAGATGGAAAAAGACGGCGTAGTGTTCAGTAGTACCAAAGAAGGACTTATCTTTGCACTGGAAGCAAGCACCGGGCAGGTACTGTGGAAACATAAGATCGGTAATTCACTGATTAATACCGTGATTCCCGTCAGTCGCCACCAGGTACTGTTTACAGCTACCGGCGGCGAAGTGGGAAGACTCAACTGTTCTCCCCTCCCGTAATGAGGAGAATAGAGAGGTTCATCCGGTAAATGCGTAGTTTAATAAATAGCTCTATTTATCAACGCGTTACATTTACCGGCTTTTTCGAACGGATGTAAAAGCATTTACCTCGGCGTGTAACGGCTTTTACCCCGGCGTGTAAAACCTTTTACCCCGGCATGTAAAGCTCTTTACCCCGGTATGTAAATGGAGTGATCATGCGGAGTGAATGGAGTGATCGTGAAAAGAGACGAACGCTTTATTCCGGTTATCGGAATTACGCATCTATCGGATGAATGAAAAAGAGACTACCTGCCTTAGTGACAGGCCGGAAGACAATAAAGAGAGAAAAAAATGAAATAATAACAATAATAATCGGCAGTATCCCTCCTCCCCTCCAATGTAGGAGAGATTGTGGGAGAGGCCGTCAATCGCTTATGGAATCAACAATCAATTGCTTCATCCCCTATGCGGGAGTGGCACAAGCAGAAAAAACAGTTCAAGGATTACAGGCTACAGATTTAGTGAAGAAAATCTACCTCCTCGCCACCTCTCCCGACATCGATCCACTGCCGGGATGCGAACTGCTCTATGTGGACAAACTCACTGACAGTGCTGCCATGTACGCCATTGCTGAGCGTTCCGATGCAGACTATGCATTACTCTATACCAAACATACCACACTCGAGTTGGGCATGTTCGCACTCGAACGGATGATTCATATCGCCAAAGACTCGGGAGCCGGCATGGTATATGCCGACCACTATCAGGTGACGGAAGGTAAGCAGAGCAATGCCCCTGTCATCGACTATCAGTTCGGAAGCCTCCGTGACGATTTTGACTTCGGCTCTGTACTCCTATTCAAGGCCTCAGCCCTGAAAGAGACTGTCAAGAGGATGAAAACCAGTTACGACTTCGCCGGTCTCTATGACCTGCGCCTCAAACTATCGCAGAAATATCCGCTGGTACACATCAACGAATATCTCTACTCGGAAATAGAGAATGATACCCGCAAGAGTGGTGAAAAAATATTCGATTATGTAGACCCGAAGAATCGTGAACGGCAGATCGAAATGGAAGCAACTTGCACCGAACACCTGAAAGAGATAGGCGGTTATCTGAAACCGGAGTTTGAAAAGATAGAGTTCAGTGCCGATAACTTTGAATACGAAGCTTCCGTGATAATCCCGGTACGTAACCGCATCCGCACCATACGCGATGCCATCCGTTCGGTGCTCAGCCAAAAAACAGAATTCAAGTTCAATCTGATCGTTATCGACAATCATTCTACCGACGGCACTACCGAAGCCATCGACGAATATAAAGAGGATGACCGCCTGATTCACCTCATTCCCGAGCGTAACGATCTGGGTATCGGCGGTTGCTGGAACCTGGGCGTGTACCATCCCCTGTGCGGCAAGTTTGCCGTGCAACTGGACAGTGACGATGTATATGCTCACGAGAGAGCGCTGCAACTGATGGTCAATGCCTTCTACGAACAGAACTGTGCCATGGTAGTAGGCACCTACATGATGACAGACTTCGATATGAACATGATTCCGCCGGGCGTCATTGACCATAAAGAGTGGACCCCGGAAAACGGACGCAACAATGCGCTCCGTATTAATGGTCTGGGTGCTCCCCGTGCATTCTATACACCGATGCTCCGCGAAGTGAAAGTGCCCAATACCAGCTATGGTGAAGATTACGCATTGGGACTGAATTTCTCACGCCGCTACCAGATCGGCCGTATATACGAAGTTGTCTACCTCTGCCGCCGATGGGACGATAACTCGGACGCCTCACTCGACATTGTGAAGATGAATGGACACAACCTTTACAAAGATCGCATCCGTACCTGGGAATTGCAGGCACGGATCGCATTAAACAAAAAACAAAGATGAACAAGGAATTACAGAACCTGCTGAATGAGCAGCTCACCTCGTGGGAAATGGCGCAAAAGAATTACGATGCGTTGAAGCGTGTACGTGTAAAAGAGGTAGAAGTGAATGGCTGTCTTTACAAAGTGCAGTTCAACCCGGCACGCATTGTTTCATCGGCAGCCAAAGTAGACAGCAAGTCGATTCAGGAACGTAAGTGTTTCCTGTGTCCGGCCCATCTTCCGCCAATGCAAAAGGGGATTCCTTTCGGAGACCATTATCAGATATTGGTCAATCCGTTTCCCATATTCCCCAGGCACCTGACAGTTCCCGAACTACAGCACGTCGATCAGCGCATCTTGTACCGTTTTGCTGATATGCTCGATCTGGCTGATTGTGCGGAAGATTATATTGTCTTCTACAACGGCCCCCAATGTGGCGCATCAGCCCCCGATCATATGCATTTTCAGGCCGGTAGCAAAGGCTTCCTTCCCATCGAACAAGAATGGAAGGAGAAAAGGGCAGAGAAAATAATTACCAATGAAGCTGCCACTCTATGGGCACTGGACGACTCTCCCCGTACAACACTCTTAATTGAATCGGAAAGTAAAGAGGCAGCCGTCACACTGTTCAACGCCGTATACGGAGCCATGAATCTCAAATCCGGCGAAGAGGAGCCGATGATGAATGTATTGGCATGGAAAGAACGAGGCAAACAGATTGTCTGTATCTTTCCCCGCGCCAGACACCGCCCTGCATGTTATATGGCCCAAGGAGATACCAATATACTGATCAGCCCGGCGTCAGTAGATATGGGTGGCGTTTTCATCACCCCATTGGAGAAGGACTTTGAGAAAATCACAGCAAATGATATTGCCGACATTCTCAGTGAGGTATGCTTGAAACCGGCAGACTTCCGTGCATTGATAGAACGCATAAAACAACGATCATGAAAGAGCCTAAAGTACAGGTCGGCATTTTGTCCGAACCTCAAATCGAATTCATACTGCTGAACTCTTACCATATCAAAGGAAAAGAGATTGCCGGCAGACAGGTCGTGACCTATGTTGACGGACAAATCCGCTGGCAAGGACACCTTTATGACGAATTGCTGTTTGAACCCATGCACGAAGAAAGTGATGCTTTCGAATTACTGAATGTCACCATCGGCATTAACTTCCATTGGGAACGGAAAGAAGACCAACGCTTTATGGGAGCATTGAAAATCATTGTCGAGAACGAAAAGCTGACAGGGATCAATGTAATTCATGTGGAAGACTACCTGACCAGTGTCATCTCATCGGAGATGAGTGCAACGGCAAGCCTCGAACTGCTGAAGGCCCATGCAGTGATCTCAAGAAGCTGGTTATTGGCTCAAATTCATAAGAACAAAGCAATTACGGCATCTCAAAGCCTCTATTCAGCTTTCACACAGACCGGCCAGGAGCTTATCAGATGGTACGACCGTGAAGATCACACCCACTTCGACGTTTGCGCCGACGACCATTGCCAGCGCTACCAAGGCATCACCCGTGCCTCGACCGAAATGGTGAGGCAAGCCATCGCTGCCACCCGCGGACAAGTACTTATGTGGAAAGGAAACATTTGTGACGCCCGTTTCTCAAAATGTTGCGGCGGTGCTTTCGAAGAGTTCCAATATTGTTGGGAAGGTATCAAGCATCCGTATCTTTCCAAGCAAAGAGACAGCAAAACAGGATCCGGACTGCCCGATCTACGGGTAGAGTCCGAAGCCGACCAATGGATTCGAACCTCACCCGAAGCTTTCTGTAACACAAAAGACAAGAAAATATTGTCTCAGGTTTTAAATAACTACGATCAGGAGACCACCGACTTCTATCGTTGGAAAATAGAGTATAAACAAGACGAACTTTCCGAGCTTATCCTGAAACGTTCGGGCATTGATTATGGACAGATACTCGACCTGATTCCGGTGGAACGGGGAACCTCCGGACGGCTTGTCAAGTTAAAAATCAGAGGGAGCAAACGGACCATGACTATCGGTAAGGAACTGGAAATACGCCGTACACTCTCTACATCTCACCTTTACAGTTCCGCTTTCGTCATCGACAAGGCAGATATCGTGGATGACGTACCGGGACGGTTTATCCTCACCGGTGCCGGATGGGGGCACGGAGTAGGACTTTGCCAAATAGGAGCAGCCGTCATGGGCGAGCAAGGTTACCCATACGATACTATTTTATTGCATTACTACATTGGTGCAACGATAGATAAACTTTATTAAACACACACTCTTATCATGAAAAACAAGACCATATCACCATGGGCATGGATTCCGACCCTGTACTTTGCACAAGGATTACCTTATGTAGCCGTAATGACTATTTCGGTAATTATGTACAAGAATCTGGGTATCTCCAACACGGATATTGCACTCTACACCTCCTGGCTCTATCTGCCCTGGGTCATCAAACCCTTTTGGAGCCCGTTTGTCGACTTATTGAAAACCAAGCGCTGGTGGGTAATCAGCATGCAGTTGCTGGTTGGTGCCGGACTGGCAGGAATCGCTTTCACCATACCCATGCCCAATTTTTTCCAGACCACCCTTGCCATCTTCTGGCTGGTGGCCTTCAGTTCGGCTACGCATGACATTGCTGCCGACGGATTTTATATGCTGGCACTGAACGTACAAGACCAGGCACTTTATGTAGGGATACGCAGTACCTTCTACCGCATTGCCACAATTGCCGGACAAGGTTTGTTGGTGATGCTTGCCGGCGGCCTGGAAATATGGACAGGCAGTATTAAATACGGATGGAGCATCACCTTCTTTATCCTTGCAGGACTGTTCCTTGCTTTTTGCCTCTACCACAAATGCGTATTACCGAAACCTGACAGTGACAAAGCAGTAGTAGGTGAGAACAGCGCAAGCGCCATTTTCAATGGATTCATAGAAACCTTTGCCTCTTTTTTCCGCAAAAAACAGGCTGGAGTAGCCATCCTCTTTATGCTATTCTATCGCTTCCCTGAAGCACAGTTAGTGAAGCTCATCAACCCATTCCTGCTCGATCCTGTCGAGAAAGGCGGATTAGGACTGACTACCGCCGAAGTAGGATTGGTTTACGGAACCATCGGCATCATCGGACTGACATTAGGAGGCATCGTCGGCGGTATTTGTGCAGCCAAAGGAGGACTGCAAAAATGGTTGTGGCCAATGGCATGGAGCCTGTCGCTGACCTGCCTCACCTTTGTATATCTGGGTTACTTCCAGCCACAGAACTTCGTGATCATCAACCTGTGCGTATTTATCGAACAGTTTGGTTACGGGTTCGGATTCACAGCCTATATGCTTTACTTGATTTACTACTCTGACGGAGAACATAAGACGGCGCACTATGCCATCTGCACTGCTTTCATGGCATTAGGCATGATGCTGCCGGGCATGGCCGCCGGCTGGTTACAGGAACTGATCGGATACGAAAACTTCTTTATCTGGGTAATGGCTTGTTGTGCCGCCACAATTGCCGTATGTGCCTTCATCAAGATAGACCCCGATTATGGGAAGAAAAAAGAGAATATTGCCGAGGAGAAGAAATAAAGTTACTCCAGACATTGTAGGATAACTAAAAAAGATAAGATTATGACACATAAAAGAAGTATATTGAGACTTTTGCTCATTCTTTTTATCCTTGTTTCCAATACTCCCTTTTCCCAAGGGATGGAACCAGGTGTAAAACCTCCGGGAATCCGTATCAAAACAGGTATTGAAGTCCTAAAAGAACAAAACTTCAAATGTCTTGAAGGGAAACGTGTAGGACTGATCACCAACCCGACCGGTGTAGACAATCAGTTGCGGTCCACTATCGACATTCTTCATGAAGCGCCCAATGTCAACTTAGTGGCTCTGTACGGACCGGAGCATGGTGTACGGGGTGATGTGCATGCCGGCGACAAAGTGGATAACACGAACGACCCCACTACCGGACTACCCGTTTATTCACTCTATGGCAAAACGCGTAAGCCGAGCCCCGAAATGCTAAAAGACATTGATGTATTGGTATATGACATACAGGACATCGGCTGCCGCTCGTTCACCTATATCAGCACCATGGGAGTGGCTATGGAAGCTGCCGCCGAAAATGGTAAAGAGTTTATTGTCCTTGACCGCCCCAATCCGATAGGCGGATTAAAAATAGAAGGGAATCTCGTAGAAGATGGATACATATCTTTTGTCAGCCAATTTAAAATTCCGTACCTTTACGGACTTACTTGTGGCGAGCTTGCACTGATGCTCAATGGAGAACAAATGTTGGGCAGGCCATGCAACCTGCATGTTGTGAAAATGAAGGGGTGGAAGCGAAAAATGGATTATGTACAGACAGGACTCCAATGGATTCCTTCGTCCCCACACATCCCGCATCCGCATTCCGCTTTCTTCTATCCCGTTTCGGGGATACTCGGCGAACTGGGCTATATGTCGATTGGTGTGGGTTATACCATTCCGTTCCAGATGTTTGCCGCTCCTTGGATAGAGGCAGACAGATTGGCTGATAACCTGAACCGTCTGAACCTGCCGGGAGTGATATTCCGTCCGATGCACCTCAAACCCTTCTATTCGGTAGGCAAAGGGGAACATCTGCAAGGCGTACAAGTACATATTGTGGACTTTAATAAAGCTGCACTAAGCGAGATACAGTTTTACGTGATGCAGGAAATAGCTGTACTCTATCCGGGCCGGGCCGTATTCGACCATGCCGATAAAGGACGTTTCCGTATGTTCGATCTCGTTAGCGGCTCCAAAGAAGTACGCGAACGTTTCAGTCGGCGCAACCGCTGGGAAGACGTCCGCGATTATTGGTACAAAGACGTTGACGACTTTCGCCGGCTGTCGAAGAAGTATTATTTGTATAAATAAAAACTGGGACCGAGGAGTGCCCGACAAACAAAGAAACAATGAAAACGGAAAGAAACTATGACGAATTCCTGCGAGACATCAGCCGATTTATCCCACAGGATAGAATATTTACCGACGAGCTCCATCGCCTGGCATGGGGGACAGATGCGGGTTTCTACCGACTGATTCCTCTAATTGTAGTTAACTCGATCGACGACGATGAAGTATTCGAAATGATCTATCTGGCCGACAGATATAATATACCGGTAACTTTCCGCGCTGCCGGAACCAGTCTTTCGGGACAGTCCATCAGTGACTCTGTTCTGATTATAGCCGGCAAAGGCTGGGATCACTACGAACTCTCACCCGATCACGAACAGATTTACCTGGAGCCCGGTATCATCGGACAACGGGTAAACGAGATCCTCGCACCTTACGGACGTAAATTTGCTCCCGATCCGGCTTCCATAAAAAGCGCCATGGTAGGTGGAATCGTAATGAACAATGCTTCGGGCATGAACTGCGGGACACATGCCAACAGTGATAAGATGCTGCTGTCGGTACGTATCATACTCCCTGACGGATATTATCTTAATACCGCCAGCCAGGAATCCCGAGAAAACTTTGAAGAAGATCATCCCGATTTCCTCCGCCGCATCTGCGAGCTACGTGACCAGGTACGTAGCAACAAAGAACTGAGTGCACGTATCCGTTATAAATATTCAATCAAGAACGTAACAGGGTTGAATATTCTTCCCTTCCTCGTATACGATGATCCGTTCGATATTATTGCCCACCTGATGGTAGGCTCGGAGGGCACATTAGCTTTCCTTTCCGGTGTGACTATGAAAACGGAATACGACTATCCGCACAAGGCAAGCGCCATGCTCTATTTCAGCGACATCAAAGAAGCATGCCGTGCAGTGGTAGCCATGAAAAAACTCGTCAACACAGATGGGGAGTGGATTGTAAAAGGTGCGGAACTGCTCGACTGGAAATCCCTGGCTTCTGTGAATGATCCGACGGGAGAAGGGCTAACAGCCGTATTGACCGAAACCAAAGCACGCACACAGGAAGAGCTCAACCACAACATCACTGTCATCGAAGATACATTAAAGGCATTTAAAACTTACATCCCGGTCCACTTTACCGACCGTCCCGAGGAATATTCCAAATATTGGGCAATCCGTTCGGGCATTTTCCCCTCTGTAGGAGGAACCCGTCCTCCGGGAACAACCTGTCTGATTGAGGATGTGGCCTTCCACATTGAAGACCTCCCCGAGGCGACAGCCGAACTGCAACAGCTCATTGCCCGGCACGGATACGATGACGCCTGCATTTACGGTCATGCGTTAGAAGGCAATTACCACTTCATTATCAACCAGTCATTCAGCAATGAAGTTGAAATAAAACGGTATGAAGCCCTGATGAACGACATAAAAGAACTGGTAGTGGACAAATATGACGGCTCATTAAAGGCAGAACACGGCACAGGACGAAACATGGCTCCGTTCGTAAAGCAGGAATGGGGAGAAGAAGCTTTCGCTATCATGAAGGCGGTAAAACAACTCTTTGACCCCAAAGGATTATTTAATCCGGGTGTTATCTTCAACGACGACCCTCAATGCCATATCAAACATTTCAAGCCTCTCTCACCATTGGCAATAGGAGAAGGCTCCGAAGTGACACGCCAGATAGACCGGTGTATCGAATGCGGATTCTGCGAAGTGAACTGTCTCTCGTGCGGATTCACGCTCTCCTCACGCCAGCGCATTGTCATACAGAGGGAAATCTCACGCCTGAAAAAAAGCGGGGAAAATCCGCAGTTACTGGAAACACTGTCCAAGTTATACCGGTATCCGGGTAATCAGACCTGTGCCGGTGACGGCCTGTGTGCCACGTCTTGTCCGATGGGTATCAATACCGGTGACCTGACCCACCTCCTGCGTCAGGCAGAGCTACCGTCCAACAGCACCGGTTATAAGGCGGGAAAATTTGCCGCCAATCATTTCGCAGGAATAAAAAATGCCCTGCGACCGGTACTGTCACTTGCCAATACGACACACAGCCTGCTGGGAACTTCCAGGATGACTTCCATTACTCGAAAGATGCACAACGTATGGGGACTTCCGCAATGGACACCGGCCATGCCTATGAGCTATAAGATACACAAGAAGGACAACAACAAGGCACCGGATGCAAAGAACAAGGTGGTCTACTTCCCCAGTTGCATCAACCAAACTATGGGATTGGCAAAAAATTCTCCCGTAGAGCAACCTTTGGTTAACAAAATGCTCTCTCTGCTTCAGAAAGCGGGATACGAAGTCATCTTCCCGCCCAAGATGGAGAAACTCTGTTGCGGAACCATTTGGGAAAGCAAAGGTATGCTGGATATAGCCGACAGCAAATCGGCTGAACTGGAAGCCGCCTTATGGGAGGCCAGCGAACAGGGACGTTATCCGGTACTTTGCGACCAGAGCCCTTGTCTGCACCGTATGCGTGCCACTATCCAAAAGATGAAGCTATACGAACCGGCTGAATTTATCTATACGTTCCTGCGGGATAAACTGGAATTCACTCCCACAGACCGTCCCGTAGCCGTACACATCACATGTTCCATGCGTAAAATGGGATTGTCGAATACACTGATTTCACTGGCCGGACTATGTTCAACGCAAGTGCTTGTTCCGGAAGAGGTGGGTTGTTGCGGCTTTGCCGGAGATAAAGGATTCACCCGGCCGGAACTCAACACTTATGCTTTACGCAAACTACGTCCGCAACTGGAGAAAGCAGGAATCAGTATCGGCTATTCAAACAGCCGCACCTGTGAAATCGGTTTAGCCACTAACACCGGCATCCCCTATGTATCGATTGCCTATCTGGTGGATCAGTGCACTCGTCCACGTGAAACAAAAGAATAACTTAACACTTAAATAAGAATGCAATGAATCAAACAGCCAACAAACGTCTACTTGCCCTCGATGTGTTGCGGGGTATCACTATCGCAGGAATGATTATGGTCAACAATCCCGGCAGCTGGAGCTACGTATATGCTCCCCTCGGTCATGCGGCATGGATCGGCCTGACTCCGACCGACCTGGTCTTTCCTTTCTTCATGTTCATCATGGGCATTTCCACCTATATATCATTAAGAAAGTATAACTTCGAATTCAGTCATTCTGCGGCCTTGAAAATACTTAAAAGAACCATTGTGATCTTTGCCATCGGTTTGGGAATCGCATGGTTCTCCATGTTTTGCCACACTTGGAATTCACTATCCGGCGAAGATATTCCATTCTTCTCCCGTCTGGGGGAATCAGTCTGGACTTTCGGTCACATTCGCATCCTGGGTGTCATGCAGCGATTGGCCCTCTGCTACGGCGCAACGGCTATCATCGCTTTAATCATGAAGCATAAATACATCCCATACCTGATAGCCGCCTTGCTAATCGGTTACTTCATCATCCTGATCACCGGAAACGGATTTGAATACAACAGTACCAACATCCTGGCGGTGGTGGACCGTGCCGTATTGGGCGAGGCACATATGTACAAAGACAACGGCATCGATCCGGAAGGTGTATTAAGCACCATACCTTCGATAGCCCATGTGCTGATAGGCTTCTGCGTAGGCAAACTGCTGATGGAAGTAAAAGACATCAATGAAAAAATAGAACGCCTGTTCCTGGTTGGCACTATCCTCACCTTTGCGGGTTTCCTGCTCAGCTACGGCTGTCCAATCAGCAAGAAGATCTGGTCACCGACATTCGCGATTGTCACTTGCGGACTGGCATCCAGTTTCCTGGCACTCCTCGTATGGATTATCGACGTAAAAGGTTATACACGATGGAGCCGGTTCTTCGAATCGTTCGGAGTCAACCCACTATTCATCTATGTGACCGGAGCCGTTCTCTCTATTCTGTTGGGCAACATACTGATACCTTATGACGGTCATACCATCAGCCTTCACGGATTTGTGTATAAGATCATCCTCCAACCCCTGCTCGGCGATTATCCCGGTTCTTTAGCATTCGCCATCTTATTCGTAGGGCTGAACTGGTGTATCGGATACATCCTGTATAAGAAAAAAATATATATAAAGATATGATACTAATAGCAGACAGTGGTTCTACTAAGACCGATTGGTGTGTAGTAGAGCATGGACAGTTAGTCCAGCAGATTTTTACGAAAGGCACTAACCCTTTCTTTCAGTCTGAAGAGGAAATCAGTAATGAAATAGCAACCGCCCTGATTCCTCAATTAAAGACAAACAAGTTCGAGACTGTTCACTTCTATGGAGCCGGTTGCGCTTTCCCCGACAAAATAGAAACGGTGCGCAAAGCCATAGCTGCGCATCTGCAAGTCAGCGGAGAGATTGAGGTCAGTACGGACATGCTTGCTGCCGCCAGGGGACTGTGTGGCCATCAACCGGGCATCGCCTGCATCATGGGCACAGGATCGAACTCTTGTTATTATGACGGTAAAAACATAGTCAGCAATGTATCGCCATTAGGATTTATTCTGGGTGACGAAGGCAGTGGAGCGGTTTTGGGCAAGCTGCTGGTAGGCGATATCCTTAAAAATCAAATGACTCCGGGACTTAAAGAAAAGTTCCTGGAACAATACAACCTGACGCCTGCCGAAATTATCGACCGGGTATATCGCCAACCGTTTCCAAATCGTTTCCTGGCAAGTTTCTCTCCATTCCTGGTCGAACACCTCGATGAACCGGCCATACGCGAACTGGTTCTGAACAGCTTTAAAAAGTTCCTGAAACGCAATGTAATGCAATACGACTACCAGCATGCCCGGGTCCATTTCATCGGTTCAGTAGCGTTCTACTACAAAGAATTACTGTCGGAGGCGTGTAAGGCAATGGAGATTCACCTGGGAACGATTATCAAGAGTCCGATGGAAGGACTGATTAAATTTCACGAGTAACGTATACGAATTATAGAACAAAAACATGAATAGTAATATAGAAAAATCAGATAAAACATCCTTCGTCAAGATTTCCGAGCAACCCTCGCTCTACAGTGATCTTGAGAAGAAGTCGGTCCGCGAAATACTGGAAGATATCAATACTGAAGACCAAAAGGTGGCTCTTGCCGTACAGAAAGCTATTCCTCAAATTGAAAAGTTAGTCACACAGATTGTCCCCCGCATGAAACAGGGGGGACGCATCTTCTACATGGGGGCCGGAACCAGCGGACGCCTCGGGGTTCTCGATGCTTCAGAGATCCCTCCCACTTTCGGGATGCCTCCCACATTGATCATCGGGCTGATTGCAGGCGGAGATACCGCCTTGCGTAATCCGGTAGAGAATGCCGAAGACAATACCACCCGGGGGTGGGAAGAACTGACGGAACATAACATCAACAGTAAAGATACCGTCATCGGTATTGCAGCCTCAGGTACGACTCCCTATGTGATCGGAGCCATGCATGCGGCACGCGAGCACGGCATCCTCACCGGTTGCATCACCAGCAACCCGAACTCGCCGATGGCCGCAGAAGCCGATGTACCCATCGAAATGATTGTAGGCCCCGAATATGTAACAGGCAGTTCGCGCATGAAATCAGGAACAGGACAGAAGATGATTCTGAACATGATCACAACCTCGGTTATGATTCAACTGGGACGCGTGAAAGGCAACAAGATGGTCAATATGCAGCTTAGCAACCAGAAGTTGGTGGACCGCGGCACACGCATGATTGTCGAAGAACTCGGGTTAGAATATGACAAGGCTAAAGCACTGTTGCTGATGCACGGTTCCGTGAAAAAAGCGGTAGATGCATATAAAGCCGGATAACAAAACCGAACCCTCCTAAACTTACAATACCATGAATACGAAAAACAAAGTTCACTTCTCCCCCATCTCCCTGCAGGAAAGAAAAGGGACGAAATCTCTGCTCACCGCTTTGGCACTTCTGTTCTGCAGCCTGCAAGCTGTCGCACAACCTCTGCCACGCGTTGCCCCCGAGCAAGTAGGCATGGATTCTCACCGTCTGTTGCATGCCGACGAGGCTATTCAGAAGGCGATCCTTAACAAAGAAATACCGGGAGCCGTACTCGCCGTGGTCCGTCATGGCAAAATGGCCTATCTCAAGGCTTATGGTAACCGGCGGATCTATCCCAATATAGAACCGATGGAGATAAATACCGTCTTCGATATGGCTTCTTGCAGCAAGCCGATGTCGACTGCTGTTTCTGCCATGATTCTGATTGAACGCGGACAACTGCGCCTACTCGATCGCGTCAACCTCTACCTGCCTGACTTCCGGGAATGGCAGGGAGAGAACGGAGAGAAACAGGACATCCGCATTGTAGACCTTATGACTCACACTTCGGGCCTTCCACCTTACGCACCGGTAGCCGAGTTACAGAAAGAGTACGGTTCACCCAATCCGGAAGGGCTCATGAAGTATATTTCCACTTGCAAACGTGACTTCAAGCCTCAAACGAATTTTCAGTATAGTTGCCTCAACTATATCACCTTGCAACATGTCATCGAAGTCATTACCGGACAAAACCTGCGGGACTTTGCCAAAGAGAATATCTTCAATGTCCTGGGCATGCAGCACACCGATTATCTGCCCACCGTACAGCAGAAAGACGGAAAGTGGATAAATACCGTAGATTACCCCTGGATGGATTTGATTGCACCTACCGAGAAGCAAAAAGACGGAAGTGTACTCTGCGGACAGGTGCACGATCCGTTGGCGCGCATCCTGAACGGAGGAATCTCCGGCAATGCAGGGGTCTTCTCGGACGCCAATGATATTGCCGTTCTCGCAGCTGCCTTGCTGAATGGGGGCGAATATAATGGTCGCCGTATTCTCAGCCCACTGGGGGTAAAAACCATGCGTACCGTTCCCCGCGAAGTAGCCGGACTGGGACGCACTCCGGGATGGGATGTCTTCTCAGCCTATGCCTCAAATCATGGCGACCTCTTCGGCCCGAACACCTTCGGGCATACAGGATATACGGGTACTTCCATCCTGATTGACCCAGATAACGACACGGCTGTCATCCTGCTCATCAACGCCGTGCATCCTGAAGACGGACACAGTGTAGTCCGCCTCCGTTCGCTGGTTGCCAATGCAGTAGCCGCTTCTATCTGCCCGCCCGCACAAGTATATACGGATCATTATTACAAACGTTTCCTGGAATTTGAAGCAGATGCTCCCATCGGGCCGAAGGATATCGTAATGGTGGGCAATAGCCTCACCGAAAACGGCGGAGACTGGAGCATACGCCTGAATAAAAAGAATATAAGAAACCGCGGAATCATTGGTGACGAAGCAATGGGAATTTACCAACGTCTTTTCCAGATATTGCCCGGCACTCCCCGGAAGATTTTCCTGATGGCAGGAATAAACGATGTGTCACACAACCTGAGTGCCGATAGTGTGGTAGAACTGATTACTCTGGTCATAGACAAAATACGAACCGGATCACCATCCACCGAACTCTATCTGCAGAGTCTTTTACCCATTAATGAATCGTTCGGACGATACAAAACAATGACCGGTAAAACCGACCTGATACCCGAAATCAACAGTAAGTTGGAAGCACTTGCCAAAGACAGGAAAATACCTTTTATCAACCTTTTCCCTCTATTTACGGAGAAAGGTAGCAATGTGATGCGGAAAGAACTGACTACGGACGGACTCCATCTGACGGAGGAAGGCTACAAGATTTGGAGCAAAGCATTGAGAAGGGTGTGTCGAAACTCACCACAGAAGGCACAGGGTAAATTTTAAGCCATTGATTATCAATATTGATAATCTGTGGTGATCTGTGGTGAAAAGACTCTTGGCACAGCCCTTTCAAATATATTCTTTAAGTGCCGCCATATCTTCCAGCGTCACCACTTTTTTATTGATTGAAATCAGGCCCTCCTTCATCATCTTATTTATTTCTTTCGAAAGTGCAGGGCGGGTTACCCCCAGATATTCTGCCAACTGGACCTGATTATGCTCCAATATAGCCGTATTCGGAGAAGTCTTATGCTCCATGAAGTAATAAACCAAACGGCTACGCAGCATCTTGTAAGAAAGAATCCTCAGACGGGTGACCGTACACTTGTTACAATTGCCTGTGACACACAGGAAACGGTGCAGTAAATCGGGTACGGAACTGATCAACTTAAAAACGGAAGTACGGGTAGCCATCAGCAAAACAGAATCTTCGCTGGCAGTAAACGTAGCAGGCAAGAGATTCTTATCGCCAAACAGATGGGGTGTGGCAAAAGCACGGGGAGCACGGATATCTTCTACCTTCACCAGATTTCCTGCCACATCAACGATATTGACCTCCAGTTCTCCCTTCAGCAATACATACAAATGATTGCAATAGGTGTCCTGCTTCAATACGACCTCTTTCCTGGCAACCTCGTACACCGAAAGTTCCAGTTCCAAAGGCAGCCGACGTTGCAAACTGACATCCATATCCTTAAATAAAGATATCTGCCACAAGATTTTTTGATATTCGTCTGTAAACTCTACTTTTACCACAATGCTTGTCTTTTTAGCAAAGATAGCATTTTCTCCCGTACCAATCCTACCACTTGGTAAATAAAATACGCGGATTGATGTTCAGTGTCAGCCATCCCCAGTCCTGCCAGCTCTTATGGCTACCACCTTTTACAATGTCCATATATTTAGTTCCAAGCATGGTCGAATAACCGGCTGTCAGTTTTACATCTTTCATCAAAACATAATCTACCTGCAAATCGAACTCCGATCCCAGACTGCGTCCTTCTTTACCGTCTGTGGCCGTTACGTCATAAGTCGTAGAAAAATGGTGATAATTCAGTGAAAGCCCTATCTTTTGGGTCGGCTTGAAATCAACACTGAGTATTTTGTCCCACAAACCTTTGTTATAAGCCGATGCATAAAAATAATCCATTCCTCCATAGAATTTATGATGTGTCCCGTAAAGCGGATCAAAAGTAGTTACCTTCTTACTGTCGGGATCTCCGCTCAGGTAGTCCGTGCCGAGGCTTACACTCCACTTTGGATCAATCTTATACCCGGCTTTCAAGCTGAACATATAAGCAGATACCTTCTTGTCGGCTTTGTTTTTACCCGACTGGTAATAGACGCTACCGTTCAGCAACCATGCCCCGGGTGTATACACCAGATAAGTACCCATCGTCTGCATATTAGCAGTTTTACCCTTTTCTTCCGTCCCTGTTTCAAATCCGGTATTCATAAAAAGCAGTGAAGCAGTGAAATCTTTAGCCCACCGGCCATTATACCATACCGTTTGCATGGTTTTATAAGGCTGTCCACCGGGAGCATAATAAGTGCCACCATAGGAGCGATCTTCATTATTCTGATTAAAAGCCAGTATCAAATGCAACTTGTGCATCTTGCTTTCATACCCCAACTTCAATGCATCGTGGAAGCGGCCTGCCACATTCCAGTCCAGTCCGCCAAGCAGACGCTCATCATCATACGAGAGTGGCTGACGCCCCAACTGCGCAAACAGGCCTTTTGAAAAATCAAGCCGTGCCCAAGCTTCGTGCAAAATAAACCGTCCGTTTTTATCGATCTGCGGATCCTGCCCCCACACCCCTACATGCTGTGCAGCAAGTTTCATTTGCAGGCGATCGCGCTGATAACCTAAGGATAGCCGTGCCCGCTCGTTGATAAAGAAAGTCGGACTTGCGCCTTCGGGACGGGGGGTCAACACTCCATTGCGGTATTCACCACGAGTACGTATTTGTGCATCAATTGTAAACTGATTCTCCTTTTGTTGCTGTGCAAAGGCGGACAGCGGTGCAAAAAGCATTGCTGCCCAGATTAGATTCGTGATTCTCATAACTCAATTAGTAATTAGTAGTTAGCGATTTATCAATTCAAATTATACGTATGTACGCTGGTTCCCTGTGCCGATGGCAGATAATTAATGCCATACCAACACATTTGCAGCAATGCAAAACAGATGAGGAGCCCGACAAGTGCCACACGTACTTTTTGCCGCCTGTTCATCCGGTAGTGGATATAACAGAGATAGCCTATCCACGTGGCTGCCGCCCAGGTTTCCTTCGGATCCCAACTCCAGTAATGCCCCCAGGCCTCTTTAGCCCACAAAGCTCCGAACAACATTCCCAATGTCATGAAGGATAGTCCTACATTGACCAAATTATCACACAGTTCCATCTCACGTTCTTCGGTAGCTTTTTTCTTGATCCAAAGCAGGTATACCGCCATAACGGCCGCTGCGCCCAACATAGCATAAGCAAACATATATACAATGACATGCGGTGCAAACCAAGGACTTTGCAAAGCAGGCATCAAGGTTTTATTATGTATCTCGGGTTTAAACAGGTTGATACAGATGAATACAAGCGAAAGAACAAAGCTGAAACTCAGAATCCACTTATATCGCCAGCGGCTATAAGTGATGATGCCCGCCAAAGGTAAAAAGAAAGAATACCACAATCGGGTTTCACCCATTGTACGCATCGGAGGCCGTTCCAATGAAATCCACATCCCAAGGATAAAAGCAAAAAAGACGGCCAGTCCTGCCAACGTGGCTGCATAAACAACAAACTGGCGTTTCTCTTTCCATGCGGCAACGGCACCGATAGCCCAACACAGAAGAGCTGCCATGGCAAATATCACAAAATGATCCCAACTCATACGTTGTCCTCCTTTCTTTTCTGTGACAGGGCGAACAGGCAGACAGCTCCGGCTATCATCATCCAGATACCGGTATAAACCACCGGTAACCACGGATCACGAACCAGTTCAAACACGCTTATATCGCTCCAGCGACCTTTCGACTCGTCATAACTTAACTGATATATTTTCCATCCCTCCAACTCAAAAGGTTTATTTACCTCAATCGTGGCCGAATCACGGCGTCCCGACTCTGTATAAACTTTCACCTCGGATGCAAAACGGCGAGGTTCACGCTCGGGCATTACCAAACTGGTCTGATCGTCGAGACGGATAGCCTTATAAGGAAACATAAAACTGCCACAACTCACCCATCCTTCATGTTTCCGGCCTGTTTTATCATTGACTGCCGTCAGATAGACAGCATAAGCAGCTCCCATTGAAGGAAAGTCCACAAAGTTCAAAGTATCCTGAGTCGCTACACTGGCTGCCAAAGGGAGTTTCTTCTCTATGTGAATTTCCCAATCGAGCAAATGCCCGACATGAAAATCATCTTCAATCAGCAGGTTTTCCGGCTTCCCGACCGGCAGTGCTTTACCTGTTTCATTGTCAATCAACATCAATTTCGGGGGATATTCATCGATCGTAAAGTTCTGAAGCTCGATAGCCAAAGGCAGCTCCCGCATTTTCTGATTTTCATCGGAAGCCCGCCATTCGGCTTGTCCTATCTTTGTAGTCATATGCAGACGCTCCATATCGGCATTTCCCAATACAGCTCCGGTCAGTGCAAGGAAAAGTCCCAGATGGTTCAGCACAAAAGGAACGTCCCGCCAATGGAAATGATGAATCCGCCGAATGGTGGTCAACCCCAACAAAGTGACCATCCAGAGGAACAACAGCACAAACGAACAGGCGGACAACATTTGCGAAAATCCCAGCCAGTTTTCAATACCGGACAAAGGTATATCGGACTTCACCTGGCGGATCAGTCCCATCACTACAGTGAGCACGGCCACTGACACCATGGATGAAACGGCAGCCTGACAGCTCCCCATCCACCGGATAAAATAACTCTTTTGTGAAAAGGTGTAGGCCGATAACAAGATAACGACATATAACAACCCTACACACACATTCACAGGGTAAGAAAGAATGGAAAGTGTGCACTTCCCCAACGTCATTTGCAGGAAAATGCCTGTCAGAAAAAGTCCGCCACAGATGGCGAACCCTTCTTTATATCCCCAAGGTTTCTGCCACATAGTTTACAGTTTAGCCAGACGACCGTTAGCCTTCGCTTTCTCCAACCATTCGGGTACTACTGTTTTCAGGAATTTATCTTTCGCTTCACGCTCTTTCTGCATATCGAGACCGATATACTGCTGCGCTTTCTCTTTAGTCGAAATATCAGGCATCGGCACATCGGCTGTATAGCCATGCTGAGCCAACACTTTTGAGATGGCAAGACGGGCCTGCAAAGCTTTATCAAGTCCGTGTCCCAGAATGCGCTGTATCTCTTGCGGAGCATGGAACGCACCACCGTGTGAAGCCACGCCGAAATCCCATCTCCACTGGGCCTGGCGAATCAACTTCAACGCCTCTGCCATCTGAGTATCCGTCGCACCTTTATCCCAGGCGAATTTAGCTTCAATATGCGCTTTAGCCAACTCCTGTTCCAGACGGCCACGAATTTCATTCGCTTTACGCTGACGGTCATATACATTATTCCGCAAGGTCTCTTCGCTCTCACGATGACAAACCTGACAAGTCCGGTCGATCATAGCTAACGGACTCTGAATGTGGTGATCGCTGAATTTCATGCCTCCCTCGCTTTTGTAGGGCATATGACAATCGGCGCACGACACTCCGCGTTGGGCATGAATTCCCATCTGAGAAATCTCGTAGTCCGGATGTTGTGCTTTCAGTATACGGGCTTTGCTCAGTGCATGTGTATAATCGGCAAAGTCGGCCTCGTCATAGTAGGCTTCCATATCTTCTACCGAAAATCCTTTATCCCAAGGGAAAGTCAGGTATTTGCCATCTCCCTTGAAATAATATTCCACGTGGCATTGTGCGCATACCAACGAACGCATTTCCTGCGGAGTCGCTTTATCGATATCTTTCCCCTGACGGGCAAATGCCTCGCGCAAAGCCGGACGGCTAATATGAAGTTTCATATTCGTCGGTTCATGACAATCGGCGCAACCTATCGGATTGACGATCTCACTACCGAAAGCTCCCCACTTATTATTATAGAACGAATCCACTCCAATAGCTTCCATCATGCGAGGAACGTCCGGACTCTTACAAGTCCAGCAGGTAGAAGGTTGCGGCCCGCTTTTATCATCCATCGGCGCACCGGTACGGAGTGAATGTGTAATGTCCTCAATAGCATGCATATGTCCCCTCGGAGTCGAATAATCTTTTGAGAATGCATAGCCGGCCCAAAGCACCACCATCTCGGGACGTTGTGCAAGTACATCTACCGCTTCGTTACCGTTAAATTCACTCTCGAAATCGGTCTTAGCCGTTTCTTTCCATGTTTCATACTCACGTGGGTAGTTATCCCCAAACACTTCGTTTCGTGGTTCTATTCCGGTAATTTCCACCCGTTTGTTATTGAAAACGCTTACCGTCTCTGCCCGGCGTTCCATCAGCGCCGAGACAACAAGCCCAAGCACAAAAACGACTACCATCGCTCCGCAGAACAACAACCATCCTTGCCATGATTTCAGTTTCTTTTCCATAATTCTGTTATCTTGATTTTCTATATTATTCGATCATTTTTTTCAACCATTCCGGTGTAGGAGAATCCGGATAAGGGACTAACGCATTAGGAGTGGATGCGACACTGTTACTTCCTCCATGCGGTACGTCCCGATGACAGTCCCAACAAGCTTTCCCTTCACCTACCTGAGACATCATATAATCTATCCGTCCTGTACTTACAAATTCAGTGTTCAGTTGTGTATGACAACGAATACAATTATTCATAATCACCTCCGAGCTTTCACCATTGGCACGAACCACATCTTTTTCTCCATGGGTGAGGAATACGGCAACATGACGCATACCGTCCATTCCCTTGAATACCCATTTCTTCACTGCATTTTCGTGTGGAACATGACAGTCATTGCATGTAGCATTCCTGCTATGCGAACTATGAAACCACGTCGCATAATACGGTCCCATGATATGGCAATTAACACAAGCAGCCGGATCATCGGTCAGATAGGTATGTGCCCGAAGCATATAAAGGGTCAGAGCCCCTCCACCTACAATCACACCTGTTATAATGATCGCAAGTACTCTCCACTTACGCGAAGGGAGTAACCATTGGATATATTCTTTTACCTTCATAGTATGTATGCTATGTATTTATGCAAAGAAAGGGATTTCCATTTAAAAAGAATGTAATCCAGATTACATTTGCGAAAGAAAAATAACCCATGCTAAAAAAACAAAAGATAAACAAGGGAGAGATAAGGCAGGGGCTTCTTAATAATCCGGACAGGGCTGATTCATTTTCTTACACTTACCGGATATTGTTTTAATAACAAGTTTCAAGACGTGGGTACGGTGAAAAGACTTTTCCATATACTTCAACCCCACCTTTTTATCTTCCGGAGAATATTTATCAAGCAGAAGTTCCAATGCCTTTCGCTTCTCAGTTTCTTCTAACTGACAAATCATAGTCCCGTTAATCACGATACTTTCATACTCGGTACTAAATTGATTGGAAACAACGCGCGTGCGTCCTACCACGCAAAACGATGCCTGATTACAGTCTTGAAGTATACAAAGCTTACGCCCTTCGGGAGCACAATGAAAATAGATAGACTGTTGTTTATCCCATACATAATTAATGGGAATGCCATAAACACCTTCTTCAGGTGAAGAAATAGATAACACTCCGTATTCTCCATTTTCAAGTAAACTCATTGCTTCGTCTTCCGATAAAAGGCGGTCCTTCCGTCGGATTAAATCGTTGATATATTCCATTCTATCAAAATTTAAAAAGTAATATCAATTATTATTTTTACAAAATTTGTTACCTTTACTTTCCGAATAAGCAAAAATATAAAGATGAGACAATATTTACTAAATATAATACTGTTATTTTTAGGATTCACTATCATTTATTCTTGTTCACAGCATCAACAAATAAACAGAACCATCTTTCTGGCAGATTCCATTATGGAATATCAACCCGATAGTGCGTTTAAATTATTAAAAACAATAAATCAAACAGATTTATCTGTTTCAGAAAACGCAAAATACGCATTATTATTAGCACAAGCACAGGATAAAACCGGCCATCAATTAATCAACGATTCATTAATTTTGATTGCTATAAACCATTATGATCACTTATCAAAAGATAACAATAAAGCAAAAGCATACTTTTATTTAGGACGATTTTATCAAAACAATAATGATTATGCAAAAGCCATTAACTCATATCTCATTGCAGAAAAAGCAACATCAGACCATGACACATTATTAACTTTGATATACGATAATTTGGGTACATGCTATAAAAACCAAGATTTTTATGACAAAGCTTTAGAAGTATATAAAGACGCATACTACATTTATAAACAATACAATAGCAAGAATATCCTATATCCACTTCGAGGAATGGCAAGCATATATGCTATTCAAGAACAGTTTGAGAAAGCTCTTAAATATTACCAAACAGCTCTCACCATTGCATCAAGTACCAATGACTCTACATGGCAGTCTATCTTATTTTGTGATATTTCCCGGATTTATGACAATGAAAACCTCTATGAAGCGGCATATAGTTATATAGTACGCTCTATTCAATATGCTCCACGCAGTAGCGATCTATCTGCCATGTATTTTTGGAAAGGAGAAATATTACACAATCTGAATCAATTGGATTCTGCTTTTTACTATATCAATTTAGCTAAAAAAAGTTCAGACTTAAATACACAGGCATCGGCATACCAAGCTCTATATGAAATAAAAAAAGAACAAGGAGAATTAAATGATGCAATTCTATACAATGACACGTCTCTCATTCTATATGATTCTATACAAGATTTAAACCATAGTGCAGAAATAAGTCACATACTAAAGCAACATGCGACAGAGACATTACAACAGGCCGAAGTTATAAAACGGCAAAAGCATGCAGCTTTTCTTATTGTAACTACATTATTACTCATTGCGTGTATCACATTTATCTTTCTTTATAAAGATAATAAAAGAAAAAAAGTATACATTAAAATACAATGTGAATTAAGAAATAACCAAATAGAGAAAGATGAATTAAAAGAGAAAATCAAAACGCTGATTGATAGTAATACACATATTGCGGAAAGGAATAAAGAATTGAAAAAAGAAGAACTAAAGCAGCAACAAGTTGAATTATGGAGAAGAACACTTCAAATATGTACACGACTGTTTCATACTTCCACATCATATAAAAAATTACATGCAATAGAAACAGCCAAATTTAAAAAAGAAAAAGAAGAAAAACAGAAAGAAATTAATTCCATACAGAAAGAGATAAACGAAGTTTTCATCGAAGCAATTCAGGATTTACGAGAACAATATCCAAAACTAACACAAGAAGACCTCTTCTATTGCATTCTACAATATTTGCGTCTATCTACCTCTACAATCAAATTTTGTATGAGAGTTGAAAGTAACCAGGCACTCACCCAAAGAAAGTATCGCATAAAAAAACAAATCAGTCCCCAGACTTTTTCTATAATTTTTAATGAGAACTCTCCTTCAGAAGGAATTTTATGACCTTTTATCATACGGTTCCGCCTCCTTGTTATATCAAAATTCATAAACCGCTGATTATCAGTGATCATAAATCCTTCAATTGTTATCTCACATCAGTATCATCACTTGGGCATTGGACTATCTTTGCAGAAACATAAATTCATTTATCATGAAAAAGTTAACCTGTCTAATTACCCTATTCTTATTCATTAGTGTTGGCTATATAAATGCAGAAACAATGGCCTCAAGAAAGAAAATTAAAATGAAAGTAGAAACTCAGCACCATCAACGTTCTCTGCCCCCACCTTGTCCCGCAGAAGCTTTTATCTGTGGAAATACGGTTGATCTTATTTTCAGAGAAATAAATAAAACTGCAGTTGTCACAATTATAAATTTAGATACGGGAGAAGCCATTCATTACAATGTTTCAACAAACGATTGTAGTGTCTCTATAGATTTAGGCAACAATCAAAGTGAATCAAACTATAATATTGAATTAATACTGGATAACAGAGCATATACCGGAGAATTTACAACAAATGAAATCTGAGATTTTATTTTTAAATAATAACAAGCTCTTTCTCTCAAAGAGTATAAATCTTTATTATATATGAAAACCATATCTAAATTATTTTTGCTATTTTCAATTATTCTACTTTCATCATGTGATGAAACAGAATTGGATCAAACGGTGACTAATCAAGTAAATCCGCAAAAAGAAGAAGATTCCAGAATTGTATTCAATAGTGCAAAAGAGTTTTATAACACCCTTGACACACTATCTTACATGACTTATGAAGAACAAACAGAATGGGTTCGTGCCTCGGGTATTAAATATCCGCTATATACAGACCTTGAATTTTGCGAAGATGAAATCATGGCAGAAATGCCGAGAGCATTTCAAGCACTATTCAACCATAAAATGGAAATGCAAATAAATGATACCATAATTGCATTTGAAAAAGGAAATATGTACGTGAAATCAATTAAAGGAAAGACATTGACTGTCCCACTTTTATATGGGCAAGTAGGAGTTAACCAAGAAGAATCAGAAATAACAACAAGAATGGTTTACGATGTACCATATGGAAAGATTGGAACATCATATCAACATGAATTCAAAATACCAGGGGCTAAATTCAGATATAAATATGTTCATGAATTAAAGTCTGTTCTTATTCGAGAAAACCAACCTCCTTATACAAGATGGAGTCGTTTATTTTTGATCTTAAAATTAGAGTGGAAAGGAAAGAAGAAATGGAAGGTTGCAGAAAAAGAAGAAAGAAATATAAACGTTAACTTAAATGTGTGTAAGCAAGCTTTGAAAAAAGTCAAATACAACCAAGAAATATTAATTGATATCAAAGGTTTAATGGATAGTGGAAAACATACCATATACATACAAGGCTCTATTTTTCATGAAGTAGTAGGCATACCGTCAACTAGAAGAGTTAATGGCTGGAGTATACCACAACCAATATGGAGTGGGGACCAATAACACCAAACCTTAACTACCCAAAAAGGCTGTCTCGAAATAAAAAATGAGACAGCCTTACTTATTATTTGTAAGTTAAAACATAGAAGCACTCCTGTTTTAGCCTTAATCCATATGAAAGTCTCCCTGATTATTAACACAATGAGGGTTTAATAATCAAGGAGACTTTATTACATATTCTTATTCATCCAATATTTCTTCCAATTGCATATCAAAGATCAAGGTCGAATAGCCTGGAATTTTATCAGATCCGCTTGTTCCGTAAGCCAATTGCCACGGGATATAAACCAGCCACCTTTCTCCAACACGCATACGTTGTAATATCTCGGCCCAAGCAGAGACACCACCAACTGTAATAAAACTTTGGATAACAAATTTACTTGGTGAATCAAATGGACCCGGTTTATCCCCTTTAAAATTCTGATCAAATGTTTCTCCAAAAATGAAACTTCCACGATAGAATACATTTACAGAATCGGTATATAGAGGAATAGCTCCTGTATCATTAGAAATTTTCTTCTTATAGTAAATTCGCAACTTAGGATTTATTTCCGGTGCAAAAGCTTTCAGCTCGGGATCCTTCTTGTCATCAAATACCGCCTTCAAAGAATCAATATATCCTTCATTACGTGCCCTCCAATTATCAAACTTTGTAGCTTCTTTCGTCTCTTCACAAGAAACAAAGATAAGGGCCAGTAACAGCAACGGTAATAAATAGATTTTTTTGTTCATTCGCTAAAGAGTTATTGGATTGTTTTCAACAACGAGGTAATACTTACCCGGTCGGCAATGATATTATTCAATTCAGAGATTGCCACACGTTCCTGCTCCATAGTGTCGCGGTTACGCAGTGTCACACAATTGTCTTCCAATGTCTGATGGTCAACAGTCACACAGTACGGGGTACCGATGGCATCCTGACGACGGTAACGTTTACCGATACTGTCTTTTTCATCATACTGACAATGGAAGTGGAACTTAAGATTGTCAATGATCTCACGAGCCTTTTCAGGCAGTCCGTCTTTCTTTACCAACGGCATTACAGCCAACTTCACGGGTGCCAATGCAGCAGGCAATTTCAATACGATACGACTTTCACCGTTCTCCAGCTGTTCTTCACAATAAGCGGCAGACATAATGCTGAGGAACATACGGTCGACACCGATCGAAGTTTCGATTACGTACGGAGTGTACGATTCATTCAACTCGGGATCAAAATATTTAATGCTCTTTCCGGAGAACTTCTCGTGCTGGGAAAGATCGAAATTAGTACGAGAGTGAATACCTTCTACTTCTTTGAAACCGAATGGCATCAGGAACTCAATATCGGTGGCGGCATTCGCGTAGTGAGCCAATTTATCGTGATCGTGGAAACGATAATGATCATCGCCAAAACCAAGTGCCTTGTGCCACTTCAAACGAATTTCTTTCCATTTCTTGAAATATTCCAATTCGCTGCCCGGACGAACGAAGAACTGCATCTCCATCTGTTCGAACTCACGCATGCGGAAGATAAACTGACGGGCTACAATTTCGTTACGGAAAGCTTTACCGATCTGAGCGATACCAAAAGGAACTTTCATACGACCGGTCTTCTGTACATTCAGGTAGTTTACGAAAATACCTTGCGCAGTTTCCGGACGAAGATAAATTTTCATGGCTCCATCGGCAGTAGACCCCATATCGGTAGAAAACATCAGATTAAACTGGCGGACTTCCGTCCAGTTCTTGGTTCCGGAAATAGGACATGCTATTTCTTCGTCGATAATGATCTGGCGAAGTTCTTCCAGATTGTTATCATTCAGTGCTTTTGCAAAACGTTCGTGCAATGCATCACGCTTTGCCTGATGTTCAAGAACACGGCCATTCGTGCTGCGGAATTGGGCTTCATCGAAAGCTTCGCCAAATCTCTTGGCAGCCTTGGCTACTTCCTTATTAATTTTATCGTCGTACTTAGCCAGTTGATCCTCGATCAGTACATCGGCACGATAGCGTTTTTTAGAGTCTTTGTTGTCAATCAACGGATCATTGAATGCATCCACATGTCCGGAAGCCTTCCAGATGGTAGGGTGCATAAAAATTGCAGAGTCAATGCCGACAATGTTTTCGTGCAGCAGCACCATGCTGTCCCACCAGTATTTTTTAATATTGTTTTTCAGTTCAACACCCATCTGTCCGTAGTCATACACTGCGCCCAATCCGTCGTAGATATCGCTTGAGGGGAACACAAAACCGTATTCTTTGCAATGTGATACTAACTTCTTAAAAACATCTTCTTGTGCCATCGTCTTATTTTCAATTTAGTCATTTACAATTTACATTTCATACATCTGCCTGTAAGCCAGACTCAGAAATAATCTGCAAAGTAAATGATTTTTTTCAATTAAATTCGTATTTTTGCCTGCACATCACCCAATAATGATGTAAAAAAGATAATTTGTTGTTAAAACCAGAGGGAAATTTGATTTTATGAGCGAAGAGAACAACGAGATTACGGAAGGACATTCTGACTATAAGCCGGCGGACTCACATAACGAAAGCATTAAACATCAACTTACAGGAATGTACCAGAACTGGTTTCTGGACTATGCTTCATACGTTATCCTCGAGCGAGCCGTGCCCCATATCAATGACGGACTGAAACCGGTGCAACGCCGCATCCTGCACTCCATGAAACGCATGGATGATGGACGGTATAACAAGGTGGCTAACATTGTAGGACATACGATGCAGTTTCACCCCCATGGCGATGCATCTATTGGTGACGCATTGGTACAGTTGGGACAGAAAGACTTATTGGTCGACTGCCAGGGTAACTGGGGTAATATCCTCACCGGTGACGGTGCGGCCGCTCCCCGTTATATCGAAGCACGCCTGTCAAAGTTTGCACTCGATGTAGTGTTCAACCCTAAAACAACCGAATGGAAACTGTCGTATGACGGACGAAACAAAGAACCTATCACCTTGCCGGTGAAGTTCCCACTTTTGCTGGCACAAGGAGTGGAAGGTATCGCCGTAGGACTTTCATCCAAGATCTTACCACATAACTTCAACGAACTTTGCGACGCTTCCATCAGTTACCTGCGAAACGAAGAGTTCAAACTATATCCCGACTTCCAGACCGGAGGTTCTATTGACGTGTCGAAATACAACGACGGTGAACGCGGTGGAGCAGTAAAGATACGGTCTAAAATCAATAAAGTAGACAATAAAACACTCGCCATTACCGAAATTCCTTATAGCAGGACTACGACTTCGGTCATCGACTCCATCCTGAAAGCCGTCGACAAAGGAAAAATAAAGATACGCAAGGTAGACGACAACACAGCAGCCAACGTAGAGATCCTTGTCCATCTGGCTCCGGGCACTTCATCGGACAAAACAATCGATGCCCTCTATGCTTTTACGGATTGCGAAGTAAGCATCTCGCCCAACTGTTGTGTGATTGATGATCAGAAGCCTCACTTCCTCACCATCAGCCACGTCCTGAGAAAATCTGCCGACAATACATTGTCCCTGCTTCGCCAGGAACTGGAAATCAAGAAAGACGAACTACAGGAAAGCCTGCATTTCGCTTCTCTTGAAAAGATATTCATTGAAGAGCGCATTTATAAAGATAAAGAGTTCGAACAGTCTAAAGATATGGATGCCGCCTGCGCACACATCGACGAACGGTTGACTCCTTTCTATTCGCAATTCATACGTGAAATGACGAAAGAAGACATCCTCCGCCTGATGGAAATCAAGATGGGACGTATCCTGAAGTTCAATTCCGACAAGGCGGAAGAGGCTATTGCCCGCATGAACGAAGACATTGCCGAGATCAACAATCATCTGGCCAACATCGTGGAGTACACCATCCAATGGTACCGGATGCTTAAAGATAAATATGGGAAAAACTTCCCCCGACGTACTGAGTTGCGCAACTTCGACACCATTGAAGCCGCCAAAGTGGTGGAAGCCAACGAAAAGCTCTATATCAACCGTGAAGAAGGCTTCATCGGAACGTCATTAAAGAAAGACGAATTCGTGGCATGCTGTTCGGACATCGATGATGTGATCATCTTCTACCGGGACGGGCGTTACATGGTCACTCCCGTAGCCGACAAAAAGTTTGTGGGCAAAAACGTAATCTACGTCAATGTATTCAAGAAGAATGACAAACGCACCATCTACAACGTAGCCTACCGCGACGGTGCAGAAGGAACACACTATATCAAACGGTTTGCAGTCACTTCCATCGTACGCGACCGTGAATACGACGTGACACAAGGTAAACCCGATTCACGCATTTCTTATTTCAGTGCCAACCCCAATGGTGAAGCTGAAATCATCAAGGTCACCTTGAAACCTAATCCTCGTGTACGCCGCATCATCTTCGAGCGTGATTTCAGTGAAGTGACCATTCGCAGCCGACAAAGTCAGGGCGTCATTCTGACACGTCTGCCGGTACACAAAATTGTATTGAAACAACGGGGAGGCTCTACACTGGGCGGACGTAAAGTATGGTTCGACCGCGATGTGCTCCGCCTCAATTACGACGGCCGGGGTGAATATTTGGGTGAGTTCCAGAGCGACGACAGCATCCTTGTTGTGCTGAACACCGGAGAGTTCTATACCTCAAACTTCGATCTCAGCAATCACTACGAAGATAATGTGAGTATCGTCGAGAAGTTCGATGCCAACAAGATATGGACGGCTGCGCTTTATGATGCCGACCAACAGAACTATCCGTACCTGAAACGTTTCTGCTTCGAAGCCACTGCCCGCAAGCAGAACTATCTGGGTGAGAACAAACATAACCGCCTGATTTTACTGACGGATGAGTATTACCCAAGATTGGAGATCATCTTCGGAGGTCACGACAGTTTCCGCGAACCTGTTGTCATTGATGCCGAAGAATTCATTGCCGTCAAAGGTTTTAAGGCCAAAGGGAAACGTCTCACTACTTATACAGTAGAGACCATCAACGAACTGGAACCGACCCGTTTCCCGGATCCGCCACAAACCACGGATGATGAAAACACGGATGAAGAACCGGAAAATCTGGACCCGGACAATGGTAAAACAGAAAACGACATACTCGATGAAATGACCGGACAGATGAAGCTGTTTTAGCACAAGTCCAAGATAAAACTGCGTATGAAAGTAAATACAAGTATATTGCTATTATTAATGATAGCAATCGCTCTCCCTTCTTTTGGAGGGAACGGAAATGGTAACGGCACAGACTCACTTCAAGCTACCCGCTATGTGACACGTGCCACCATGTACGGTGTGGGATACACCAATGTATTCGACACCTATCTTTCTCCGCAGGAATATAAAGGTATCGAATTTCGTATCTCACGCGAAACAATGCGTATGACCGCCTGGGGCGATGGCAATGTCTCGGTACAGAACTTTTTCCAGGCAAACCTGGCATATACTCACAACCGGGTAGATAACAACAATACATTTGCCGGATTAGTGAATTGGAACTATGGACTGCACTATCAGTTCCGCATAACAGACAACTTTAAGCTGCTTGCCGGAGGAATGGGAGATTTCAACGGCGGCTTTGTCTACAATCTGCGCAATACCAACAATCCGGCCTCAGCCCGTGCTTACATCAACCTGGACGCTTCGGGAATGGCCATCTGGCATACAAAAATAAAAAATTATCCGTTGGCATTACGTTACCAGGCTAATCTTCCGGTAATAGGGGTCATGTTCTCTCCCCATTACGGGCAATCTTACTACGAAATATTCACACTCGGACACGCCAGTGGCGTAGTCCGTTTTACTTCTCTGCATAATCAGCCGGCGTTACGACAGATGATATCAGTCGACTTTCCAATCAGATATACCAAAATGCGCCTTAGCTATTTGTGTGATCTCCAACAATCCAAACTGAACGGAATCAAAACACATACTTATTCACAAGTTTTCATGGTGGGATTTGTACACGATCTGTTCCGTATCCGAAATAAAAACGGAACTCCCCTGCCACCTGCCGTCAGAGCCTATTAAAACAGAAGTGAATCATGAAGAATCCTCCTATCCATAGTATCCTGCAACAAAGCTTCTGCCTGATTTTCTTTCTGGCTCTCCTCTCTTCCTGTATCCGGGAAGAAGAGTATGCCAACGATCCACAAGGAAACTTTGAGCAGTTATGGAAAATCATCGACCGGCAATATTGCTTTCTCGATTACAAACAAATCGACTGGGATGATATCTATACCCAATATCAAAAACGTATTACCCCGAATATGAGCAACGAAGGGCTGTTCGAAGTTCTGAGTGAAATGCTTTATGAATTGCAGGACGGGCATGTCAATCTGGCTTCGGCACACAACGTGTCTTACTACGATGATTGGTATCAAGATTATCCCCGTAACTTCCGTGCAGACCTGGTTGAAGATTCCTATCTGGGCCGTGCCAGTACGGACTATCGTACGGCAGCAGGCCTCAAATATAAGATACTGAAAGACAACATCGGCTATATACGGTATGAAAGCTTTGCCGACCCGATTGGCAACGGTAACTTGGACGAAGTGCTCTCCTACCTGGCCATATGCAATGGACTAATCATCGATGTGCGCGATAATGGTGGTGGAAACGTGACAAATTCCGCCCGCATCGCTTCCCGATTCACTAACGAAAAGGTTCTGACAGGATACATCTGCCATAAAACAGGAACCGGACACAACGACTTCTCTAAACCCTATGCCATCTATCTGGAACCGGCCAATGGGGTACGCTGGCAAAAGAAAGCAGTCGTGTTGACCAATCGCCGTTCTTTCAGCGCAACCAACGATTTTGTCAACCACATGCGTTGCCTGCCCAATGTCACCATTATCGGAGATAAAACCGGAGGAGGATCGGGTATGCCCTTTACTTCCGAATTGCCCAACGGGTGGAGCGTACGTTTCTCTGCCAGCCCTCACTTCGATGCACAGATGAAGCACATCGAGTTCGGCATTGAACCGGACATTAAGGTAGATATGCTGCAAGAAGACGAAATGAGAGGAAAAGATACATTGATAGAGATCGCCCGCAGATTCCTCAGTGAATAACTGTCTGGTGTCTCACAACATGCCGGTTCGAGCCCTGTCATCCGAAAAGCCGGTATATCTCACCTCCCAGAAAGCATTAACGCGGATTCTGCACCATATTCGGGTTAGCATCTATCTCCGCCTGCGGAATAGGTAATGCTACCCGCGGATCAGACGGAGCAATAACCGCAGCAGCCGCTACAGAAGGCAAATGCCAACCACCGGTACGATTTACAGACAAACCATTTCGCATGGCATCAAAGAAAGCATGTCCCTCTCCTACCAATTCCTTACGGCGTTCTTTCAAGATACGCTCCAGGCTCAACTCCGACTCTTTTACAGACTTCGCCGGATTAGCACGGCTCACGATGGCATTAAGGCAATCCAAAGAAAACTTTAGGTTTTCTGCTCCCCCTAACTTAAAGGCAGCTTCGGCAGCATTCAGGTAAACTTCGGAGAGACGGATAATACAGATGTCATTATCCTGCGGATTATCCCCCGTCTTGCCCGGATATTTATTCAGATATTTAGGATGACCCTTGGAACCTTCGGGCAATAGGTCCTCTTCCGGTTTCTCCGGCAAACGATTCAATGAATGACGCACATCATCCGGATCTTCTCCCAACAGATCGAGGAATGCTTTGGTCAGTACAAGGTTGTTCCAATCCTTCACATTATCGGCATAAACCATCGGAGCGCCTTCACCTCCCGTTCCGCCATCAGGCTCGGAAAGAGTGTAGTAAAACTCAAACAGTGACTCAGAACTGAAGTCTTTTCCCCATACTGTAGGATATTCATCGTGTGTAAACAACTGATACAATCCACCGTTATTCATCACTTCCTTGGCCAATGCGAGAGCCTTTTCATTATCATTCATATAAAGATATACCCGTGAAAGTAATGCTTTGACACTCCACACATTAAGATAACCGTTTTTCTTATCAGCGGAAAGTGCCGAGAGTTTCAGTGCACCTGTCATATCGTCTATCACCTGCTGATAGCATTCGGCCACCGTATTGCGGGCAGGCTGGTGAGTAGGCAAAGTTGTTTTAATCTCAATAGGTACTCCCAAAGAAGTACCATTGTTCAAGGTATAAGGCATAGCAAACAGACGGGTGAGATCGAACAAAGCCAATCCACGCAAAGCAAGCGCTTCAGCTTTGATACAGTTGAGAGCCACAGCATCATCGGTAACCACCGCACCGGATTCTATTCTTTCCAGCAGACTATTTGCCTGATGAATGACACTATAAGGCTGATTCCATACACGGGTAATATTCAAGGCATCATCGGCCGTGACATTGAACTCATAATAAGGTGATACACGTTTTCCGGCTCCCTTGCTGACACGTGCTTGAACATCTTCACCACGGCAATCGGCATAATAGAGATAATTATCACCATAATAACTATGTGAAGCGGCAATGCGATAAATGCCGTTCAAAGCTATTTGTGCTTCCTCAAGTGTACGGATGGCTTGCGGAGTAGTCACAGAGGTAGATGGATTTAAATTCAGCCAGTCGCCGGAACAAGAAGAACCCACAAGCGACATAGCGGCAAACATGTATATAAGTGTACGTTTCATATATCTGAATATTAATAATGATGAATGATTTAGAAAGTTATCTCAACCCCAAAATTGAAGGTACGCATGGGAGGAGCCTCACAGAACACCTCACCATTAACCGGTACTTCAGGATCATACTGTTTCCATTTGGCCCATGTCAGCAGATTACTTCCTGAGAAGTAGACACGTGCATTCTCTATCAGTGCCTTTTGTACCCATCTGCTGGGAAGTGTGAAACCGAGTGTCAGGTTCTTGAGGCGGATGTGATCGGTACTGTGAATATAGCGGGATGAATTTTGTGGACCGGCTCCCTGTTCCAATACAAAACGAGGCACATCAGTTCTATCTCCCGGCTTCTGCCAACGGTCCAAAGCATATACAGGCAGGTTGTATGACTTTTCTTTGCTGCCGTCGGTTTCTATCAGAGTACCTGTCTTGTCAAAAGAATATCCTCCCAACGAATAGGTAAAGGTAAGTCCCAGATCAAACCACTTATAAGAAATGATATTAGTGAACCCTCCCGATATCTTAGGATCAGCAGATTTATACGGAATAGCTTGCGCTTTAGAAGCATCGTCAGTCATCTCTCTATTATAATTCCCCTGTTCATCTTGTGTATTGAGATAATAAAGAGCTTTCCCGGTCGACGGGTCTACTCCGGCAAACTCTTTCACGTAGAAACTATTGTAAGGAAGACCTATTTTATGAATAAACCAGGAGCCCTCGACAGATTGCTTTATATCTCCGTCCAGTGCCACGATTTTATTACGGTTATGTGTTAAATTCAGCACCGATGTCCAGTTGAAGTCAGGACCGGCAAAGTTAATCGTGCGCAGTTCGAACTCCACCCCTTTGTTGTTGAGCTGACCGATGTTTGCAAGATAGTTCAGGAAACCGGTAGTAGAACTGATAGGGCGATTATAAAGCAAGTCCTTTGTATCGCGGTTGTAGTATTCGAGATTCACAAAGATACGGTCAATAAAAGTCAGGCTAAGCCCAATATTCAGGTTATAGTTCTTTTCCCATTTCAGTTTGGGATTGGCTTGAGCAGACTCATATGAACCTGCTGCCCCCATGTAGTTCTGCCCGTAGCTGTATAGCCCCATATATCCGTAAAAAGCTCCCGGCTGATTCCCATTGACACCATAAGAAGCACGGATTTTCACATCGTTCAATACCGGCTTCACAGTCTCCATAAAAGGTTCACTGCCCAGATGCCACATACCGGAAACAGACCAGAAGTCTCCCCACCGACTTTCCGGAGCAAGACGGGAACTGCCATCGCGGCGATAACTGCCTGCAATGTAATAACGATTATCGTAATCATAGTTCAAACGGGACAGGTAAGAAATCATTCTGTATGCCTGTGTAGAAGAAACAAAGCTCTTCAGCACAGCGGCATTATCCGGCTCAAGCAACACATCCGAGGGGAGTTTAGCCTTCTCTCCCATAGCTTTATCACTCTGATAGCTTTCCAATTCATAGGCAGCCAAAATGTCAAGGTGATGTTTAGCGGCAAATGTGTGGGTATAGTTGAGTGAAGTAGACGACAATAGCTTACCATATTCGGTAAATCCCTTTGAGGTCTGAGCATCACTTCCGCTCTTGGGACCTGCCCCGCTAAGCGGATTCAAATAGCGGGAATCTTTCTGTACAGTATAGTCATAGCTCAGGGTCTCTTTCAGTTTCAATCCTTTGATGATATCTACCGAAGCATAACCGGTGGAGAACATACGTGTCATACGACTGCGGTTATAGTCGGTACGGATGTCACGAAGCGGATTCACATTGGTTCCTATATAAGACCCCACATAGTTGCCCGAAGCGTCACGCACAGGCATGGAAGGTGTGGCAGATACAGCAACACAAAGGAAAGGATTGATATTGGAACCGCGCTCCTCGTTCATCTCCTGACTTATCTGGGTGAACATCATGTTACCTCCTACCTCGACACGGCTACCCATTTTATGTGTCATGTTCAGGCGGGCAGAGTAACGGTCCAGGTTAGAATTCTCGACCAGACCTTCCTGACGGTTAAAGCCGAGAGAAGCATAAAAAGTAGTTCGCTCGTTACCTCCGGAAGCAGTCACCTCGTAGTTTTGATTATGAGCGGTTCGGATCAGTTCTTTCCTCCAATCAGTATATCCCAGTTCCGGTATCCCCGCATATGTATCAATATTGGCGTTTGCATATGCTTCGGGAGATTGGAGTCCCTTGTCTACTGCAGAGTTGTAAAGACCTTCATAAATCATTTCACGGCGTTGTTCACCGTTCAATGTGGGACGGAAGTTGACAGCTGCATTAGAAAAGCCTCCGCTCGCGCTCAAAGTAACTTTAGTCCGCCCTGCCGCTCCTTTCTTGGTAGTGATCAGAATCACCCCGTTCGCGGCACGCGAACCGTAAAGAGAAGCGGCGGCGGCATCCTTTATCACTGTAATATTCTCGATATCGGCAGGATTAAGAGTACTCATCACATTTGTTTTGGCATTATTCATATAGGCAGCATCGGCCCCCGTACCGGCTCCCATACTGCCGGAAGTGACCGGTATACCGTCAATCACAAAAAGAGGTTCATTGGATGCATTGAATGAACCCATACCACGGATACGGATACTCTGGTTAGCTCCTGGCTGGCCGGAACCGGAAGTAATATTTACCCCCGTGGTCATACCTTGCAACTTCTGTTCTACAGAAAGTACCGGTACGTTTTTCAGCATGTCGGCCCGTAAGGTGTTAGCTGATCCGGTAAAGGATGACTTTGAAAAATTTCCGTATCCGGTCACCACAACTTCATCCAGATTAAGTGATTCGGGCTGCAACACCACATTCAAGACTCCATTCTTCGGCACTTTGACCTCAGACGATTTCATTCCTATATAGGATATGACAAGGATTTTATCTGATGGTTCTATTTTCAGAGTGTAACGGCCGTCCATATCCGTTACCACTCCCCTTCCCGGTACCCCTTTTACGGCAACCGTAGCTCCGATAAGCGGCTGTTTATCCTCCGATGACGTCACTAAACCTTTTATTTCCAACTGTTGTGCTTGCACATGTATACCACACATACACAACAAGATAATCAACACTGTTTTCAAACTTCTCATTGGCTAATCATTTTAAATCTACAAATACCTATTTGCACTTGTACTCCAATAATTGTACCTCAAAAGTATTGATGAAATCAATAAAGTCTAAACATCAGTAAATAAGAGTATTAAATATTCAAGAAAAGCTAAAAATGAAAAGAAGGGTTGTAGAACTGCTCCACAAAGATGTGGAACTATTCTACAACCCTCTTGACAAGAGCCCCTGAGAGGAAAAGCTACATTGATAGAGATCGCCCGCAGATTCCCCGGTAAATAACTTTATTGCTTATAAATTTGTAAAATCGGAAAAAGTATCTATCTTTGCAGCGCAAAACTCCAAACGAGTGAGCATTTAGTGAGCGGATGTGGCGTAATTGGTAGCCGCGCCAGACTTAGGATCTGGTGTCTCGCGACGTGTAGGTTCGAGTCCTATCATCCGCACAAACTTTCAATGTTGTAAAAAAGCCTGCTAAAACAATTGTTTTGGCGGGCTTTTTCTTTAACCCGCAGACCTACTACCAGATCAAGGTCACAGCGGAAAAGAACGGCATCCCGTTCTCCGCACTCTCCGAACATAAGTACGAAACCCTTCCGGCAGCAAACACCGCCCTTAGTGCCGTAACCGCCACAGGTACGGTCACAGTTGCCGAAGCCCGGTGCAAGGAGGTCAGCCAAGAACTGCCGCAGCGTGGACGCCGGGAAAGTCACTGACCACCACGCCCTGATTATCACCGAATGTCTGCCCGGCGAACTATCGGACGACGAACGCAAAATCTACGATATGGTTGCCGCCCAGATCACCGAAGAACTTTTGCAGGTGCAGGTATCGGTTACGGACGGTGAACGTCTCTCTTGCCCCAAATGCCAGTCCGGGCGTATCCTCTTCTATCCGAAAGTCGCCAAGTGTAGCAACGTGGATTGTGGGCTGACCGTTTTCCGCAGCAAAGGCGAGAAGCAACTCACGGATAATCAGATTACCGACCTTGTAACCAAAGGCAAAACATCCCTTATCAAAGGCTTTAAGAACAAGGACGGCAAAACTTTCGATGCGCACGTTACCTTCGACAAGGACTTCCGCACCGTGTACGAGTTCCCGCCCCGCACGGACAAGGCAAAAGGAAAGGGCGGCAGACGATGAACGGCTGGTTATCCGTGGAAGAAACCGCCCGTATCTGTGGAACGGACGTGCAGCGCATCACTCTCTGGATGAATAGCAACCACATCGCTTTTGCCCGTTTCGATACCGTCCTGATGACCGACAGCACATCCCTTTTCGCCCTTTTCGAGCGTAACCGGGTAGATACCATCTATGACGATATGCAGACGGAGAAAGGACGGGGCAGACCGGGCAAACACCGCAGGCTGTTAGACACCCCGCTGGATGATTTCGGCTTGTCGCAACGCATCGTCAGGGCTTGCCGTGAACTAAGCCTGTTCACGGTCGAACATCTGCTTATCCACCTGAAACGGTTCCGCTTCGCCCGCCTGTACTGTGTCCGCAATTTCGGCAGCCAGGCGGCGAACGAAGTTCTCTTGCGCTTGCGCAGGGACGGGCTGATAGATGGGGGCGGCAGCCGGGATTTTAAGGTATTACATCCGTGATGCACAATTAAGTTACGGGTGTTCGGGGCAGAAAACCCCGTACACCCGTATAACCCCTATAAAATCAAAATAAATATGGCAAGTGTTTTGTATTTCAAGAGAATAGTTTTACCTTTGCAGCAACATGCTTACCCCGCTTCCCGTCAGATCAGCGCGCTCAGGGTAAGCCTTTTATTTTTTATACCCCTATGACTAAAATTCCTTATCCCAAACAACTCATATCTTTTCCGGATCAGATTGCTTTGCTCAAACAGCGTGGGCTTGTTTTCACAGACGAAACCAAAGCCTTGCACCTGCTACGCAATATCAGTTATTACCGTTTGAGCGGCTACTGGTATCCTTTGCTGGCAGACAAGCAAAAACATTTGTTCAAGCCCGGCAGTACATTCGATGCCGCTTACAATATCTATAAGTTTGATAGCGAGCTTCGCAAGCTGATTATTACGGAACTGGAAAAGATCGAAGTGGCTGTACGCACACAGACCGCCTATATACTCTCTTCCCAATGGGATGGATATTGGTTTGCCGATGCTTCCCATTTTAACAATCCGGTACGTCACGCCAAGATATTGTCAAAGATAGATGAAGAGTACCAGCGCAGTGACGAGGAATTTGTCACTACTTTCAAATCCAAGTATTCCGATCCTTTTCCGCCAAGTTGGATAACAATGGAGATAACTTCTTTCGGTACATTGTCGATTCTATACAATAATCTGCTTCCCGGAAGGGCAAAGCGGAGCATTGCGGCTTATGGAATCGGACACTTAGCATCCGCCCGTTAATGCCCCGTTCACCACGCAAACCCTTTGTCACGCTTTCGGCGAATGGCACACAGCAGGTTTATTTCATATTGAGCATGACCGTTTATCTGCTGGATATAATCAATCCGAACCACTCGTTTGTCGAAAGGTTCAAGGATTTGCTTTCCCGCTATCCTTCGATAGATGTCCGTGCGATGGGCTTTCCGGCTGGTTGGGAAAACGAGGATATTTGGAAATAGGCCACAATGTTGCCTAAATTATGGGTAAATAAGGTATAACCATTTCTCTGTATGCTCCAATCCGCTATGTCCTAAAAGGCTGGCTACGGTTTTTACGCTGATCCGAAAAATACAAACACAAAATCGGTGACTAATTCGGTGCCATAATTTGTTTTCTTTCCCCTCTCATACAAAAAAAACATTCCGATCTTCCATCTTCCACCTTTCAACACCTATCTATTTAATATACAATATGATATAGTGGTGGAAGATAGCGTTTTCAGCCCATTCATCTTCCACCCTCATCTTCCATCTTCCACCCGCCGGTTTAGAGATATATCAGAATATAATCCACTGATTTACAACAGAAAGAAGTTCACTTTTCAAGTAAAAATATCGTTTAGAGCATTTTGTTTTCCTTTAATGTTTAACCGAAAATGGTATACTATTTATCTCAGCCCGCATACCTGGGCCCATGAGCCCCGATGCCCGGGCTGATGAGCCCTGCTACCCGGGCCCATAGGCCCGGGTAGCAGGGCTGAGATAAAGAAGCATAGATTCATCATAAAACACTTAGATACAACCCATTAAAGAGTTTATATTTTAAGATACCAACTGCCTTGTTTCTTCCCGATTCTTACTTGATATTGATTTGAGAACTCACTAACCTGACCGATAATCTATCTTAAGGTTAAACCCAATAGCGTCACTTAGTCTGATAATTGCAAAGCAAAAAGAGAACCGCTGTCCTCCGGGGGGATAGAGTGACAGCGGTTCGGCGAGCTAACTGGTTAGGTGAGCAGAATTTAGATTCAAGGCCAATTATAAAAGAGAATTTATTATGAAAAATCAAAGTACTATAGCCCGTCTATAATGACAGATGTTCTGTGGTAACGGCTCTTTTTGCACATTTGGTTGATTCGGGGTTTATATTTAGAAGTAGCATAGGCATAACTTGGGTTGACTTTCAAGCGAGAATATTTCACTTTGTGGATTTCCAAAAGAAGTTCGGCCACATAGACAATCACTTCTGAACGTTCGGCAATGCAGGGGGAACAGAAACTTTCTAAATATTCATAATCCCGGGTAGAGAGTGTATAATGCAGAATCTTTTTACCTCGCTGAAAAATATATTCCAACTTATACCAACCGCTTGCGTTGGTTTTGCGTCGATGGAAATACAGAATTTTGATAGTAGATTGTTCGCCCATAATTCAAACGTAAATCGGGCAGGGAAAAATGAACGGCCCTGCTGACCCGCTTGCGTTATGTAATTTCGATGCAGAGCAAGGAAAAGCATATGCTAACCCATTACGGTATTAGTCCCGGGGGCAGAGCCGTTTTTATCCAGAAACTGTAGGCATATAAAATTATACACCTACAGTTAGTGTAAAACAAAGAAATGCAGTCCCTTTATTCTACATCAAAAAAATCACATAACGCATTACAAAGATGGTGATTATTTCTGAAATACCATAGCAAACGGACGAAAAAAGTACAATGAAACACTTTTATTGATAGGATTGTTTACTGAGCGCCATTAGTATAGGGTGATTTAACGAAAATAGAACGGCTCTGCTGACCCGTTTAAACTATCAAACTTTCAATGCCAAGGCAAGAAAGAAAAATATGCCGACCCATTACAGTATCAGGCACGGGAGCAGAACCGTTTATCTAAAGTTTTTAAATAGTCGTCTCTCAGCAGCCGCCAAGTAACCGGCAAGGCCTACACTGCTGGAAACATACAAAGGTGCACATAATTTCCGGTATCACCAGCGCAGCCCCTACACATTTTTTTCCTTTTTTCTTAAACATCCATCCGGACACAGACGGGCAGCCAGCAATGAATTTCGACAGAAAATACCGCACGACGCAGGAGCGCAGGATATTTTGTGCTGAAATAGCGTAGCGGTCATTGATGGATGAACGGCTGCGATCTATCTTTGTGCATGAAAAGAGGAAAAATACCCCTCTATCGGTTTCCGTCATTTTCCGGGTTAAAGATGTAGTTGTATTCGCTGATCGTCATACAGTCAAACGGCGGTTCGGGTTTGAGTAGTGTCCGGCTGGGTTTAATCTGAGTTTGATTGTTGTGTATGGTTTCGTCTACTATACTTTGATATTGCCGGATGATTTTTTGTTGTTCTACAATGGCGTATATACCGATGATCCATGTACTGATCACAAAGAAATAAGCGACTTTACGCGGTAGCCCGAAGAAGTTTTGTTTGTCGTAATTTTCCATATAGCAGATTTAAAACCGGGACGTGCCCGTATTAGTGAATATAATTCTCAGAGAGGGAAGCGGCATCAACCCAGCAAAGCAATTATAAACCTAAACGGACACGTTTATTGTGTGTAGTAAGGATACAACACAACCAGTCCGTTTAGTCGTTGCTTTGCTTGGAAAAAATTGCCGCTTTTTCTCAGAGCTTTGACTAAACGCGATAAAAACAAAGTGCCCTCTCGGTAGAGAGCACGGAACAAAGATACATAAAAATTTGTAATTACTGAACTTTCTGCTTGCTTATGTGTCATTTATACATTACCTTTGCGTAATGGAAAAAGTAAGGAAGGTTACTACGTATAAAGGATACTTTGAGGATTTTTTCGGGAAACAGTCACGAAAAGTCCAAGAAAAGATAGCCAAAATATTAAGTTTAATAGAATCCGTAGAACGTATTCCGACAATGTATCTTAAATATATGGAAGGCACTGACGGATTGTTTGAGATACGTGTTTCCCTGGGTAGTGATATATTCCGGGTATTTTGTTTTTTTGATGATGGGAAGTTAGTTGTGTTACTTTCGGGCTTTCAAAAAAAGACACAACGAACCCCTAAAAGAGAGATTGACAGAGCTGTCCGATTGATGGCTGAGTATTATGCAGAAAAAAAAGAGGAGGGAAAGAAATGGAGCTCAAATCATTAGACCAAATTAAAGACGAGTATTTCGGTGTAAAAGGTACACCAGATCGTGATCGTTTTGAACGTGAGTTGGAAGCTTTGTGTATTGGCGTTCAAATCCGCAATGCCCGTCAGAAGAAAGAAATGACGCAGGCACAACTGGCCGAGCGCATTGATAAAAAGCGTACGTTTATCTCTAAAGTAGAGAATGACGGAGGTAACTTGACACTAAAAACCCTGATAGATATAGTTGAACGGGGGCTTGGCGGTAAGCTGAATATCGAAGTACAAATTTAAACGGTTTCGCCCGGGTGATGAAAATATCACCCGGGCGAATTGTTTATGGCCGGTCCATTCAAGGAGTCATATATAAAACATACAACTTCTATCAAAAATCTATTAAGGTATTGACAGCCGCCACGGAATATTACTCACTCATACGGGGATATCTCGGTGTTGAGATCGTTACATCCGGATAGAAACTCAATGCGGAAGCCAAAGGCGTACAATAATCTACGAAAGCATTGGCAGTCCAGTCACTGGGTGCTGTACCTTGTAAACGATTCAGGCGTAGTCTGGCATCAGCACTTGTCGTTCCCTCGACAGCGGGAAATACCTGACCTACATCTGTTTTGATATTAGCCATAAAATAGAGATACTGTGCAGAGCTGGGCACACCGCTGATAGTACCCCCTTTTCCACTTGTCGCCGCAAAGGAAGTGTTGGCTAGCGTAGTCACTTCTGCTGGTGTCAACTGGCGTTGGAAAATACTGGTATAAGCATTATCGAGGACTTATCATCACAAGCAAACAGTGCCCCAACTAACATTGTCAGTAAAATCGTTTTTTTTAATCATAACTAGTTTTTTATGAGTTGATAATAGAGATTTCGCCATTTTGGACACCATCTATCATGAAAAAGTTTTTTTCGTAATTCTGGAAGACTTTTATAATCTCCTTAGACATAGGAGATTCGGAAGAAAGACCAAAAAAGAGGTAATGATTTGGCAACCGTATCTATTTCTGCGCTTTGCTGTGAGTTGCTTTCATTGTCACTCGTCTTAATGCAAAAGTAGTAATAAAAATCAAAAACACATCAAACAGACGTGTAATATTTTTCAAAATCCACTCCAATAGAGCTTACCACATCCAAAGTTTGCTATATTATTTTTCCCGAGAAATCCAAACCAAAGTGAGGTAATCTCTAATTAATTTCTTATCTTTGCAAATAGATTAGGAGTGCTATGGATATTAAGAAACATATTACAGCATTAGGATTTGTCCCCAAAAACGGGACGAATGGCATTTATCATAAAATATATGTTGATTATGCCATAGAGATTGACTTTGAAAAACAAAGCATTAACTACGGTAGTGGTATTATCGCCGAAAGTAAAACTACACAAAATTTTTCACAACCTGAAAATTTTGTCGTGCTTGAATGTGTTGATAGATTACTTACCAAAGGATATAAACCTCAGAGCATAGTTCTTGAAAAGACTTGGCCATCTGGACATGGCACATCTGGGCGATTAGATATTTGTGTTAATCGTGAGGGTGCCACACCATATATGCTTATTGAATGCAAAACTTATGGCAAAGAGTATAACAAGGAATTAGCTAAAATCCATAAGGACGGAGGTCAATTATTTACTTATTTTCAATTATCTGGTGGCAAGGCGGATGTGATAATGCTTTATGCATCAGAATTGAAAGGAAGCAAATTTATATATGTTAATGAAATAATAAAGATTGAAGATGATTATCGTAATGGTGATGTGAAAGACATTTACGAGAAATGGAATAAACTCACCAAAGATAATGGTATCTTCGATTCTTGGGTACAACCATATAATTTCCAAAGTAAGGCTTTAACAAAGGAACAGTTAAAGGAGATTAAAGCAGAGGATTCAAGCTTTATCTTCAATCGTTTCCTTGAAATACTGCGCCACAATGTGGTATCTGACAAGGGCAATGCTTTCAATAAGATATTTACACTCTTCTTGTGTAAGGTTTATGATGAAACAACTACGGGTGAGGGTGAAGAATTAAAGTTCCAATGGCTTGAAGGACGAGATAACCACGTTGATTTTCAACTTCGCTTGACAGACCTTTATAGCAAAGGTATGAAAAAGTTCTTGGATAGAACTGTTAGCGATTTCAACAATGAGGACTTTGATAAGCGTTGTGCTAACCTGAATGAAGATACTAAACAGTATCTTTTAAGAGAGGTAAACAAACTTCGTCTTGAAAAGAATAATGAGTTCGCAATCAAGGAGGTGTATGACAATGCTTCGTTTGAAGAGAATGCGAAGGTCGTAAAAGAAGTGGTAGAGCTGATTCAAGGTTATAGAATCAGATATAATAAACGTCAGCAATATCTGTCGGACTTCTTTGAATTACTTCTTACTACCGGTCTCAAACAGGAGACTGGACAGTATTTCACACCTGTACCTATTGCACAATTTATCATAAAGAGTCTTCCTTTGGATTCTATTATGGCAGAAAAACTATCTCGTAAAGATGGCGAAATTTTGCCATATATGATTGACTATGCGGCTGGTAGCGGTCACTTTATCACAGAGTTTATGCACGAAATTCAGGACATCATAAACGATTGTGATATCTCTAAATATATTGAAGAGACAAGAAAGCATCTTATCAATTGGCAGAATTGCCATTTCGATTGGGCAACAGACTATGTATATGGTATTGAAAAGGACTATCGACTTGTAAAAGTTGGTAAGGTAGGCTGCTATTTGCACGGTGATGGTTTAGCCAATGTTATATTGAGCGATGGACTTGCTAACTTCTGCAATAACAAAGAGTATAAGGGCAAACTGCGCAAGAAAGTAAATGATGTTCAAAAGGACAATCAGCAGTTTGATATAGTGTTGAGTAACCCTCCATACTCAGTATCATCATTCCGTCAAACCACTCGTGATTATTATACGGAACAAGATTTTGAGTTGTATAACTCATTGACAGATAATAGCTCTGAAATTGAATGTTTGTTTGTTGAGCGTACGAAGCAGTTACTTAAAGATGGCGGTATAGCAGGAGTTATTCTTCCAAGTTCAATATTGAGCAACTCGGGTATCTATACGAAGGCTCGTGAAATTATCTTGCAATACTTTGATATTGTTGCAATAGCAGAATTGGGTAGTAATACCTTTATGGCTACCAATACAAATACTGTTATTTTATTCCTCCGCCGTAGAGATAATTATTTTGCAGCCAACACAAAGAGCGCAGTTGATACGTTTTTCCGCACATTGAATGATGTAACTATTAATGGTATAGAAACCCCTGCATCAAAATATGTAGCTCATGTTTGGGAGGGACTTGATTATACTGATTATGTTACATTGTTACAGAAATCGCCAAATGATAAAGTAAAAGCACACGAAATATATGCAGAGTACAAAAAGAAAATCTCTGCAAGAAATGATGCAAAGTTGTTTGAGGCGATCCTAAGTATAGAAGCAGAGAAACTATTGTACTTTGTTTTGGCATATTCCCAAAAGGTAGTTATTGTCAAGAGTGGAGAAAAAGATATTGAAAAGAAATTCTTGGGTTATGAGTTCTCAAATCGAAGAGGGAATGAAGGTATTCATGCCATTCAAAGAGGTAAGAACATTGATGAGTGTACTAAACTTTTTGATGCAAATATATACGACAATCCTAAGAAAGCAAGTACTTATGTATATAGGGCTTTTAAGGGAGATTACATCTCTCCTATAGCAGAAAGTATGCAATCGCATATTAGTCGTGTATCATTGATTGATATGCTCACCTTTGATCGTGATAATTTTGAGAAGAGTATATCGTTGACAACAAAAAAAAAAGTTCTAATCGATAGTAAGTATAATCAACTAAAATTAACAGACCTATCAATTTTACTTAAACGAGGGAAATCTGCCAAATATGGTAACTCAAAGATTCAAATAATAAAATCTGGGCAAGCGAGAGGTTGGTTTGATTTTGACTTCTCTGAAAAACATTATGTAGATGAAACTTTCGTTATTGATGAAAGAAAACTTGTAAGAGGTGATTTGTTGATAAATTCAACAGGTGTAGGAACTGCTGGCAGGGTTACATACTTTGGTGAAGATGGAGATTTTGTCGTAGATAGCCATATTACTATTTTTAGGCCTAATCAAAACTTAATTTTACCCGAATATGCTCTATGTGTATTGGGTGTAATAGGATTCGACAATATTGAAAATATGGCATTGGGACAAAGTGGACAAATAGAATTGTCACTTGACATAATAGGTAATATCAAAATACCTGTTCCTCCTATTGATGTCCAGAAACAGATTGTAGAAGAAATTGGCAAAGTTGACAAGTCTGTTTCGAACTCTATGCTGCAGATTAATGAGTGCGAAACAAACATAGAGAGCTTGCTATCTTCGCTTAATTTTGCAGATAGTATGCTAAATACTATTGCCCCATTTACTACCAAGTCTATTAAGTATAGTGATATAGAGTCTGAAACATATATCACAACCGACAATATGCTTCAGAACAAGTTTGGTATTATCCCATTTGAGGGGGGTGCGAATATATCATCTATTACCGAATATAAGCCAGAGGATATACTGATTTCAAATATTCGTCCATATCTTAAAAAGATTTGGTTTGCTGACAAGAAGGGTGGATGCTCGAAAGATGTTCTCGTGCTTAGGTCTGCTGATACAAGTAAATATCTTCCTAAGTATATCTTCTATATGCTTCGTAGAGATGCTTTCTTTGACTACGTAATGGAGGGTAAAAAGGGCATTAAGATGCCACGAGGCAATAAGGAAGATATTTTGAAATATAGGATTCCTATACCATCTATTAATGAACAAAAACGCATAGTGTCTCAGATAGAAGCATTGGAAATGGAGATAAATAATGCGTGCACAACCATCAAAAATGCGGCAAATGAAAAACAGATAATCCTTGATAAATATTTGTAATTATGGAAACAGCTGGTGTTATACAGGAAACATACAATATATGGAGTTGGTTGTTGCCGCTTATTAGTGGAGCCATAGGTGCTTTAATCGGTACTTATGGTGGTTCTTATTTCTTACATTGGAAGCAAGAGAAGAAAATTCAGAATGTGCGTTCAATGGCTATTAAAGCATTGGGAATTTTTAAAGAATATGCTCAACATAAGAAAAATTATGCTGATTCAGCAAATGAGTTCAATACAAAACTTAATATTTCAGAAAAGAGAGCTGTTGTCGTTGCCTTGCACAAACTTGGAATTCCATTTGAAGTTCCAACAAAAGATACTTTTGATATTAAAAGCATAAGATTTAAGGATATTACCATAGATAAGGATGAAATTATAGCAATGATTGTGCAAATTGATAATGGTAATTGCGATAACCTGTTTTTTACTGATATAGAATCATATTTTACTACTAACCTTAGACTTAATGCTGTTAGAAACGTGGGCAAGAAATATGTTGAGGAAGTTCATGCGAAAAGTTGGGTTGAGAAAGAAAAACCAAATACAATTGTGAATCCAGTAGACTGGTATAAACAGTTCACACCAGGAGAACTTCACACAATATTAGTACTTAGAACACAATTAGCAAACACTGACTATTTTTCTCAAAACGGACGGGCTGATTCGAATAAAATCAAGGATTTGATTAGAGAAATAGAAATTGGACTTTGGGATAATTATTTATTCTATGACCATGAATCTTTTACAAATATTCAAGCACAACATAATTTAGCGAATGTTGTGCAAGGTATGATAATGATGAATCAGCAACAGGTTAACAAAACCACCCCGAAAACTGAAATAGTTGAAAGTAATTAAGGCATAATTACGACGGCTTGAATGCTGTCGCAATTGTTCGTCTAAAGTTTCATTCCCCGTTTGCGCATCTTCTTCCTGCGCAATAATATCTCCGCCATCTCCTGATTGGCTTCCGCATCGGTAGCGTTGTAGGAAGAACCGTTACCGTTCAGTAATCCCAATGAACCGCTGAAAAGTTCACCTCTTGCTGTTTCGGAAGTTGCGCTTGGCGTATCCATTCCATAGCCTTTCGGCATCAGGTTCATACCTTCCTCGTTCCTATTGTGTCGCAAAGCTGCATCAATCTTGGAATAACTGAAACGCCTATCCACTTTGGAGCCGTTGAAGTGGTAACCGTTCATGATGAAGACTACGCCCTGCACCTCGTCTGTCTGCCCCCTGTGCTTGAAGTGGACTTCCACCCCCTGACGGTTCAGGTTGGCGACAAGCACATCCCAGTTGCCACACCTGCCGACTTCTGTTTTCAGGATGTCATACAACCTGTACTTCGTTCTGTCCGGCTCTTTCAGTCGGTTGCGCTTGACATTTTCCTTGCTATCAGCCATGTGCAGACCGTATTTCAATGTAAGCTCCTTGCAGATACGGATGCTGCGTAACCGCTCGTTTCTGTCCGATATTGTCCTGCCGTCATTGCCTATGCGATTGAAGGCGATATGAACATGCGGATGCTCCTTGTCGAAGTGGCGGGCGATGAAGAACTGCGTGTCACGGATGCCCATCCTTTCCATGTATTCAAGTGCTATCCCTGCCATGAAGCGGTTTGTCAGCCGTAGTTCGTCCTCTTTGGAGAAGCTAAGGGCGATATGTCCGACCGGCTTTGACACCTTGCCGTTCATCTGCGACTGGATGTTGAAACTCATTGCTATGGTGTCTTTATTTTCCATGAACAAACCCTCATGAGCCACCAACTGCACCCCTTTGTTTTTGTCAAGGATGTAGTCCACCACACCCTTGAAATTACTACCTTGTACGATTTTCGCCATCATATCCCAATCTTGGTTAAGAGTTCATGGATTCTTGCCACCGCCACCTTGCAGTCGTTGCGTTCCTCATAGAAGCCCCCTGCATTCGCCTTGCGTACAAGCTGGTTCAGGTTGTTCGCCATACCGCACAGGTTCCGCACATGGACGGCATGTTCCTCCGATAACCGCCCTTTCACATGACCGTTCCGGAAACACTCCCTCATATATTCGCTTGTTGATACTCCGGCATCAGACGCTTGTGTCAGCAGACGGAAATAGTCGGCAGCCGCCAGCTTCACCGCGACACGGTATGTCAGTTTCTCGGTAGCCCCTTTCTTCGGGCGACCGCCTTTGTTACGTTTCTTATCTTCCTTATGTTCCATTTTCAAGTATTGTCAGTATAGTTAATATATAGACCAACGGGATGCCGCCCCTTGATATTCGGGGGATGGGTGGCAAGCGGTTTCGGATGTCCCGAAACACAAACTTGCTACCCCACGATTCTAACCGAATCAATTTCGAGCAGCTCCCGCTTTTCCCTATTCGGAATGTCATAATCCCAATCCGTTTTTCGAGGCTATTCCAGAGATTTCTAGTATCATTGTTTATTTTATCCAGCCTAGACAATTAACAATTAGATAATAGATGCAATTCGATAAGCTCTTTAATTAAAGCACATAATTCCATACAATTATATAGAATTCAACAACCATCATAAGGTAAATATATCATACTAGAAACTTCTTCTACATTTGTCGGATTCCAAGTCCGATATATGTTAAAAGTGCAGGGAGTTTCCATCTGTTCACATCTTTTTCGACTTTTATTTGTTTCATTGGATACTTTTGCCGTCGATATAACTATCGAGTATCTGAAAGAGAGCTGGCAGAAGGTGTGTTAAATCAAAATAGTTATACAATGGTAAAATTTAATGCAATGAAGACTAAACCTTTACGACTTCTTCGGCAGAAGAGAGCCTCCTGGCTGAAAAGTGTATTTGTCCTGACGTGCCTACTGCTGAGCACATCGGTAGCCATGGCGCAAACCAAAACAGTAACGGGTACTGTTACAGATTCAACCCATGAGCCCCTGATCGGCGCATCTATTCTGGTAAAAGGGACTTCTACCGGAGCCATCACCGATATGAATGGCAAATACTCCATTTCTGTTACCCCTGAAGATGTGCTTGTATTCTCGTATGTAGGATATGAAAAGCAGGAAATCAAAGTGGGGCAGCAGACTGTAATTAATGTCACGCTTAAAGACGACTCCCAAATGCTTGCCGAAACAGTAATTATCGGTTACGGTAGCGCCAAGAAACGTGACCTGACCGGTTCTATCACCAACATCAAGGGTTCGGAAATAGCCAACAAACCGGCCACTAACCCACTATCATCCCTACAAGGAAAGATTGCCGGTGTGCAGATTGTCAATTCCGGACAGGCAGGTGCCGATCCCGAAATCCGTATCCGCGGCACAAACTCCATCAATGGTTACAAGCCGCTGTATATTGTAGACGGACTCTTCAATGACAATATCAACTTCCTGAACCCGGAAGACATCGAATCGATGGAAGTATTGAAAGACCCCTCTTCATTGGCTATCTTCGGTGTACGTGGTGCCAACGGCGTGATCATCGTAACTACCAAACGCGCCAAAGAGGGACAGACGCTGGTCAACATCAACACCTCTTTCGGCTGGAAGAGCGTAGTAGACAAAATCAAAATGGTGAATGCGCCACAGTTCAAGGAACTCTATAACGAGCAGATGGCGAATCAGGGAAACACCCCATTCGACTTCAGCAACTGGAACGCAAATACGGACTGGCAAGACGAAATATTCCAGACCGGATTCATCACGAACAATAATATCAGTATCACAGGTGCTTCGGAAAAACATAGTTTCTATCTCGGTGTGGGCTACTCGCACGAACAGGGAAACATTAAGCATGAGAAGTATAGCAAAGTGACGATCAATGCAAGTAATGATTATAAGATCACCAAAGATATCAAAGTGGGATTTCAGTTCAACGGAGCACGAATGCTCCCGGCCGATAGCAAAACGGTTCTGAACGCAATTCGCACTACTCCTGTAGCTCCGGTTTACAACGAAGAATACGGTCTGTATACTTCATTGCCGGAATTCCAGAAAGCACAGATGACCAATCCGTTGGTCGACGTAGATCTGCGTGCCAACACCACCCGCGCCATCAATTACCGTGCATCGGGTAGCATTTACGGTGAAGTGGATTTCCTGAAGCATTTCACATTCAAAGCAATGTTCTCCATGGATTATGCCACCAATGACAGCCGGACTTACAAACCGATCATTAAAGTATATGACGCAACCGTAGCCGGCAATGTGGCTACACTTGGAACGGGAAAGACGGAAGTGAGCCAGAACAAACAAAACGAAACCAAAGTGCAGAGTGACTATCTGCTGACATACCAAAACAGTTTTGCCGATGGTACACACAACCTGACCGCTACTGCCGGTTTCACAACCTACTACAATTCACTCAGCGGACTGGATGCTTCGCGCGGACAGGGTATCGGGCTGGTGATTCCGAATAATCCCGATAAATGGTTCGTCAGCATTGGCGATCTGGCTACCGCTACCAACGGAAGTACACAGTGGGAACGTACCACCGTGTCCATGCTGGCCCGTGTGATCTATAATTATAAAGGAAAATACCTGTTCAACGGCTCGTTCCGTCGTGACGGCTCATCGGCCTTCGCATACACGGGCAACCAATGGCAGAACTTCTACTCTGTAGGTGCCGGATGGCTGATGACCGAAGAGGAGTTCATGAAAGACATCACATGGCTGGACATGTTGAAACTGAAAGGTTCGTGGGGCACATTAGGTAACCAGAATATGGATAGGGCTTATCCGGCAGAACCGTTGTTGGAGAATGCTTTCGCTGCCGTATTCGGCAAACCGGCTATCATCTATCCCGGATACCAACTGGCTTACCTGCCCAACCCGCGCCTCCGCTGGGAAAAAGTAGAAGCATGGGAAACCGGATTCGAGACCAATATGTTCCGCAACCGCTTCCATCTGGAAGGAGTATATTACAAGAAGAATACCAAAGACCTACTGGCTACCGTACCGGGATTGTCGGGAACCGTACCGGGTATCGGAAATCTTGGAGAAATAGAGAACAAAGGTATCGAATTGATGGCCTCCTGGAGAGATCAGATCGGCGACTGGGGATATTCTGTCAGCGCGAACCTGACCACTATCAGTAACAAAGTGAAGAGTCTGGTACAGGAAGGATACTCCATCATCGCAGGCGACAAAAGCCAGAGCTACACAATGGCAGGCTATCCGATCGGTTATTTCTACGGCTACAAAGTAGCGGGCGTTTACCAAAACCAAGCCGAGATCGACGCTTCACCGGCGAATACACTGGCAACCGTCACACCCGGCGACCTTAAGTTTGCCGATGTAAACGGAGATGGAAAAATCACACCGGACGACCGCACGATGATCGGTGATCCGACACCGGACGTAACATACGGCATCAGCCTCGGCCTTTCATATAAGAACTGGGAAGTCAGCATGGAAATGATGGGACAAGGCGGCAATCAGATTTACCGTACCTGGGACAATTATAACTGGGCACAGTTCAATTATATGGAGCAACGTCTCGACCGCTGGCACGGAGAAGGCACATCGAACACGCAACCCCTGCTGAATACAAAACATGCCATCAACAGCGAGAACTCCGAGTACTTCATCGAAGACGGCAGCTTCTTCCGTATCCGTAACCTCCAACTGGCTTACAACTTCGACAAAACCTTGCTGGCGAAAATACGCATGCAGGCTCTGAAGGTTTATGTCAACATACAAAACCTGAAGACGTGGAAGCATAACACGGGCTATACACCGGAAATCGGCGGATCGGCCATTGCCTTCGGAGTGGATAACGGAACATATCCGGTACCGGCAGTCTATACATTTGGTATTAACTTAACATTTTAACGAAGCAGAGTATGAAACTAAATAAATACATCCTACCCATTGCATTAGCCGTATCGGCTCTGAGCTTCAGCAGTTGCAACGATTTTCTGGACCGTCACCCTCAAGGGCAGTTCACCGAAGATGATAATCCCGGAGCACTTGCCGAAGGAAAAGTCTTCAATATCTACACCATGATGCGTAACTATAACATTACCGCAGGTATCCCGGCCTTTGCCATCGAATATTTCCGCTCGGAAGATTCGGAAAAAGGAAGTACGGCGAGCGACGGTGCCGATCAGGCTGCCATGTACGATGATTTCCAGTACAATACCAATAACGGACTGATCAAAGCCTACTGGAGCCAGAATTACGCTATCATCTATCAATGCAACGACGTGATAGAAACCATCGAGAAAGGTAACCTGACAGAAGAAAATGATCTCCGGAATAAGGGAGAAGCTCTTTTCTTCCGTGCTTACTGTTACTTCAACCTGGTCCGTGCATTCGGCGAAGTGCCGTTGGTCACTTTCAAAGTGAACGACGCCTCGGAAGCCAATGTACCGAAGACCACCGCCGAAGAGATCTATAAACAGATCGACTCAGACCTGACACAGGCTGAAGGGCTTTTACCCCGTCAATGGCAGTCTGCCTACCTGGGACGTCTAACCTGGGGAAGTGCCCGTGCACTGCATGCCCGCACGTATATGATGCGTAACGACTGGCAGAACATGTATACTGCCTCAACCGATGTAATGAATTCCGGACAGTATAATCTGGACACTCCTTATGACGTTATCTTTACCGATGATGGCGAAAACAGCAGTGAGTCGGTATTTGAGCTGCAATGTGCATCGACTGCCGCCCTGCCTGCAAGTGATAAAATAGGCAGTCAGTTCTGCGAGGTACAAGGTGTACGCGGCTCCGGCCAATGGGACCTTGGCTGGGGATGGCATATGGGAACCGAACTGATGGGTGAAGCATTCGAACCGGGTGACCCGCGCAAAGACGCTACCCTGCTCTACTTCCGCCGTTCGGATGACGACCCGATCACTCCTGAAAACACCAACAAGCCTTATGGAGAGTCCCCGGTATCACAGGCTGACGGGGCTTACTTTAACAAGAAAGCTTATACCAACCCGGCACTTCGTGAGGAGTTTACCCGTCATGGTTTCTGGGTGAACATCCGTATCATCCGCTATGGCGACGTAGTGCTGATGGCAGCAGAATCGGCTAATGAGTTAGGTAAAACAGGCGAAGCATCGGGTTATCTGGAAATGGTACGTGCCCGCGCCCGTAGCAACAATCCGGACATTCTGCCCAAAGTGACTTCATTGGATCAGACCGTGTTGCGTGATGCCATCCGGCATGAACGACGGGTAGAACTCGGATTGGAATCGGGACGTTTCTACGACCTGGTACGCTGGGGTATCGCTTCGCAAGTGCTACATGCTGCTGGCAAAACGGGTTATCAACCCAAGAATGCCTTGCTGCCACTTCCACAGGACGAGATAGACAAGTCGAAAGGCGTATTGGTACAGAACCCGGATTATTAATCTCAGAGTTTCACCACAGATTACACAGATTATCATAGATATATTAAGTGCAGATTATCAATCCAATGGATCTCTTCTCTGTGATAATCCGTGTAATCTGTGGTGAACTCTTAACCATATACAGTTATGAACAAGAAATATTCTTTACTCATTCTGCTTGCACTTTTACTCCCGTTGGGGCTGCAAGCGCAAAAAGCTCCTCAGGACATGGACCGTTTCCTCGACAATCTGCTGAAACGGATGACCCTGGAAGAAAAAATAGGGCAGCTTAACCTGCCGGTAACAGGTGAAATCACCACCGGACAAGCTAAAAGCAGCGACATCGCCGCCAAGATAAAGCGAGGTGAAGTAGGTGGACTCTTCAACCTGAAAGGAGTGGATAAAATTCGTGACGTACAACGTCTGGCTGTAGAAAATTCCCGTCTGGGTATCCCTCTGCTCTTCGGTATGGACGTGATTCACGGCTACGAAACCATCTTTCCTATCCCATTGGGGCTTTCGTGTACCTGGGATATTCCGGCCATCGAAGAATCGGCACGTATCGCAGCCATCGAAGCAAGCGCTGACGGCATCTCGTGGACTTTCAGTCCGATGGTAGATATCAGTCGCGATCCACGCTGGGGACGGGTATCCGAAGGTTCGGGCGAAGATCCTTTCCTCGGAGCTCAGATTGCCCAAGCCATGGTACGCGGATATCAGGGAAAGGATATGCGCCGTAACGATGAGATCATGGCTTGTATCAAGCATTTTGCCTTGTATGGGGCAGCCGAAGCCGGACGGGACTACAATACCGTAGACATGAGCCGCCAACGGATGTTTAACGATTACATGCTCCCCTATCAGGCTGGTGTTGAAGCTGGAGCAGGCAGTGTAATGGCTTCATTCAACGAAGTGGAGGGTGTGCCGGCAACTGCCAACCGATGGCTGATGACCGATGTGCTGCGTGGAGCATGGGGATTTAACGGATTCGTAGTGACAGACTTCACCGGAATCTCTGAAATGATAGAACACGGGATTGGCGACCTGCAAACCGTATCGGCACGTGCCATCAATGCGGGAGTAGATATGGACATGGTCAGTGAAGGCTTCGCCGGCACATTGAAAAAATCGATCGAAGAAGGCAAAGTATCGGTAGAAACCGTTAATACCGCTTGCCGCCGCATTCTGGAAGCCAAATATAAACTGGGGTTATTTGACAATCCTTATAAATATTGTGACCTGAAACGTCCGGCACGTGACATCTTTACCAAAGAGCATCGTGCCGTAGCCCGGAGAATTGCCGGAGAAAGTTTCGTACTACTGAAAAACGGACAGCTCTCTCCCGGTTCCTCTCCCCTTCTCCCTCTCTCACCCACCGGTACCATCGCAGTGATAGGTCCCTTGGCCAATACCCGCTCGAATATGCCGGGTACGTGGAGTGTGGCGGCAGTTCTGGACAAGAGCCCATCTCTGGTAGAGGGATTGACCGAGTGGGTAGGCAATCAGGCAAAGATTCTTTATGCCAAAGGCAGTAATCTGATAAGCGATGCTGCCTATGAGGAAAGAGCCACCCTGTTTGGCCGTTCGCTGAACCGCGACAACCGTACTGACAAGCAACTGCTGGACGAAGCGTTGAAAATAGCTTCACAGTCGGACGTAATCATTGCCGCGCTGGGCGAATCATCGGAAATGAGTGGCGAAAGCAGCAGTCGCACCAACCTCGACCTGCCGGACGTACAACACACACTCCTGGAAGCTCTACTGAAAACAGGCAAGCCGGTGGTTCTCGTACTCTTCACAGGCCGTCCGTTGGTGCTGAACTGGGAGCAGGAGAATGTACCCGCCATCTTAAACGTATGGTTTGGAGGTTCGGAGGCAGGCTTGGCTATCGGCGATGTACTGTTCGGAGCAGTGAACCCAAGCGGCAAACTCACCATGACTTTCCCGAAGAATGTAGGCCAGATTCCGCTTTACTATGCACACAAAAATACAGGTCGCCCGCTCAAAGAAGGCAAATGGTTTGAGAAATTCCGCAGCAACTATCTGGACGTAGACAATGATGCACTTTATCCGTTCGGATATGGATTGTCGTATACCACATTCCGCTTCAGTGATGTCACTTTAAGTCAACCCTCCATCGGGATGGACAATCAGTTGGTAGCCTCCGTCACCGTAACGAATACCGGAGACCGTGCCGGCAGTGAAGTAGTGCAGCTCTACATCCGTGATCTCGTAGGCAGTGTCACCCGCCCGGTAAAAGAGCTTAAGGGATTTGAAAAGATCTACCTGCAGCCCAATGAGTCGCGTACTGTCCGTTTTACGATTGCTCCGGAAATGTTGAAGTTTTACAATGCCGACCTGCAATTCGTAGCCGAACCGGGCGATTTCGATGTGATGATAGGACCTGACAGCCAAAACGTGAAAACGGCACGGTTCACGTTGCGTTGAATCGGCTACACAAGGGAATAGAAATGAATTAATCTCACCACAGATTACACAGATTAACACAGAATTTTAATCTTAAATATCAACGGGATAAATGATTAATCTGTGAAAATCCGTGTAATCTGTGGTGAAACCAAAACCATTACAAACAAGAAATCATTATGAATACCCAACTTGTCACTCACAACAGCAAGCTCCTCTTCTTCCTCTTCGCTCTTTTTCTTCTTGTAGCTTGCAAGCCAAAGGATAAACCTTCTTCTGCCGCTACCCTGACAGACGATGCCCTGATGGATACCGTCCAGCGACGAACCTTCAATTATTTCTGGGAAGCAGCCGAACCCAATAGCGGACTGGCACGCGAACGCTATCATATGGATGGCGAATATCCGGCCGGAGGTCCGGAGATTGTTACTTCAGGAGGAAGCGGCTTCGGCATCATGGCCATACTGGCGGGTATCGATCGTGGATACGTCAGCCGGGAAGAAGGGCTGCGCCGCATGGAGAAAATAGTCCGTTTCCTGGAAAAGGCGGACCGCTTTAAAGGCGCTTACCCACACTGGTGGAACGGTGAAACGGGACGTGTGCAACCTTTCGGACAAAAAGATAATGGAGGCGATCTGGTAGAAACAGCTTTCCTGATGCAAGGTTTGCTGGCCGTACATCAATACTATGCAGGAGGTTCAACCGAAGAGAAAGCTCTTGCGGCACGTATCGATAAACTATGGCGGGAGGTAGACTGGAACTGGTATCGCCGTGACGGGCAAAATGTGCTTTACTGGCACTGGAGTCCGGAATATGGTTGGGAAATGAACTTTCCGGTACACGGCTACAATGAATGCCTGATTATGTATATCCTTGCCGCTGCTTCTCCTACTCATGGAGTGCCGGCTGCGGTATATCATGAAGGATGGGCACAGAATGGCGCGATTGTTTCTCCACACCGGGTAGAGGGTATCGAACTGCATCTCCGCTATCAGGGTGGAGAAGTCGGTCCGTTGTTCTGGGCGCAGTATTCCTTCCTCGGACTCGATCCGGTGGGTTTGAAAGACGAATATTGCCCGAGCTACTTCAACGAGATGCGAAATCTTACACTGGTAAACCGTGAATATTGCATCCGCAACCCCAAACATTATAAAGGTTACGGGGCTGACTGCTGGGGGCTGACCGCCAGTTATTCCGTGGATGGATATGCTGCCCACGGCCCGTTGGAACGTGATGACCGGGGAGTGATCTCTCCCACCGCCGCCCTCTCTTCCATCGTCTATACACCGGACCAGTCACTGCAAGTGATGCGTCATCTGTATCAAATGGGAGATAAGGTATTCGGTCCTTACGGATTCTATGATGCCTTCAGCGAAACCGCGGACTGGTATCCGAAGCGATATCTGGCCATCGACCAAGGGCCGATAGCCGTAATGATAGAAAACTACCGGACCGGACTTCTATGGAAACTTTTCATGAGTCATCCCGACGTGCAGAACGGATTGAAAAAACTTGGATTTAACGTAAAGAAATAAATGATAAAATCAATATTTATCACCTTTTGTACTGTCCTCCTCTGCTGCAAGAGTGTTGCAGCAGAGGTACAAACGCCACAGGATTCTGTACGCTTCAGCGAATATCTTCCTGTCCGCCACACGGATCCGGTTACATGGGTAACCCGATACTAAGGAGAAATAGACCGGTACCAAACAGAAAACCGGACATTGAGAGATACTTCTTGCGATGTTCTCTTTTTAGGCAGTTCTTCCATCAACTTGTGGGATAACATTTACCGGGACATGGCCCCACTGAAGATTCTCCGCCGTTCATACGGTGGTGCCGCCTTACGAGACATGCTTTATAATTACGACGTGATTGCCCGGGGATATCACCCGCGCAGTATCGTGGTTTATGTAGAAAATGATCTTGCAGGTACCCCCGAGGATCTGACTGTCGGAGAAACATTCGACTTTTTTCGTTTACTGACCAACCGGCTGCAACGGGACTATCCGGATATTCCGATATTCATTCTCTCCTATAAGCCTTCGCTCGCACGCAAGGAGATAATTCCGAAGCATGAAATCATTAATACTTTGCTTAAAGAGTATGCTTCGAAGACGGACGGACTCACTTATGTCGACGTAGCCTCTTGCTTGTACGGTGCAAACGGAGAACTGCGAAAAGATATCTTTAAACCGGACGGCCTGCACATGAATCAGAATGGCTACGATCTCTGGACCGCTATCCTGAAACCGAAAATACAGGAAAGCATCCGATAAACCTACGATTTCCCCCACAAGCCTCCCTATCTGTTGAATGGTAGGGAGGTTTATTTCTGTTTATATACTTTTTTCATAGAGTTGGTATACTAAATCTATCTGTTATTTATATATTTGCGTTTATAAATACGGAATAACTATGAATAAACACAAATTAGCCTTTTCTTTTATCGGCATTTTCATCGTTCAATTATCATACGCCGGATATTTTAAACACATAGGTAGAGAAGAAGGTCTTTCGCAATCGTCTGTTATGGCTATCTATCAAGATAAACTGGGTAGAATGTGGTTTGGTACACGTGAAGGGGTCAACATCTACAATAGTGATAGGATGACGGTTTATAAAGCATGGATCCAGAACGGGAATCAACCGGATCAGAAAGTTCTGATAGGGAATGAGGTGAGCGCCATTACTGGAAGTCAAAACGGAGATGTGTTTTTAATTGTTGATCGTGCTTTATTGAAATACGATATTCGTAAAGAGACTTTCGAACGTCTGCGTCAAGGCTCTGTCTATGCTTTAACATCTCATGCCGGTGAGATATGGTGTGCCGGGCACGACTCTATTTTCCGATACAATCCCCAAAACAATCAATTAGATTTTCAGCAAAAAGCAGGTATACCATCCATCAACTATCTGATGACAGATGGCAACAGATTTTATATCGGTGCCAAAGAAGGCCTATATACGACAGAAAATAAAGGAGCGGTTCAATGCCTGATCCCCAAAGTAGATGTTTACCGTATTTTCCAAAGTTCCAGTCAGGAACTTTGGGTAGGTTGCCGTACACAAGGGCTATACCATATCAACCGAAACGGACAAATTAGCCGTATTCCTTATGACCCCTCATCCCCCAAAGGCATTTCCAGTGAACAAATACGTGAATTTGTTGAAGATCAGCAAGGGAACATCTGGTTCGGAACCTTCGACGGTTTACAAAAATATGATCCACACACCCAAACCTACAGCCTCATCAAGCAAGAACAACGCCCGGGAGGACTCAGCCATTCTTCTATATTTTCGCTCTATCAAGATGTACAAGGCACTATCTGGATAGGTAGTTATTATGGAGGAGTCAACTACTTCAACCCGGATAACAACACATTCAATTACTACACTTATAATCCCGATCGCAGTGACTGTCTCAACTACCCGTTCGCCGGGGCCATGACCGAGGACAAAGATCATCACCTATGGATATGCACCGATGGTGGCGGATTGGCATGTTTAGACCGCCAAGCGGGGCATTTCAGGACTTACACTGCCGGAGGACCCAACTCTCTGCCCCACAACAATCTGAAGAGTATTTGTTACGACCCTAAAAGAGACTGTTTATATATAGGTACGCATATGGGAGGTCTTTCCCGGCTCGACCGCAAAACAGGACGTTTTTACAACTACCTCAATTACTCCACGAAAGGCAAAAAAGAGCCCAATGATGTTATTTTCCAAGTATCTTTCTATAACGACCAGCTAATCGTTTCCGCACGCAACGGAGTTTTCTCCATGAATCCCGATACGAATGAATTCCGCTTGCTTTATGACGGATATTACTATCAAACTTTCACCATTGACCCCAAAGGCTTTCTCTGGTTGTCGGCAGGTACTAACTTATATAGTATAAACCTGAAACACCCCGAAGAAGTTAAATCATTCAGCCTGCCTGCATCCATTGGACAGTTCGGCATCAGCAAGATTTTGAAAGGTAACAATCAATATCTTTATATCGCCACTTTAGGTTCAGGACTTTTTTGCTATAACGAACAAACTCAGACCTGCATCAACTATACTCCCGAACAGAACCAACTACTTAGCAATTATTGCTATAATCTTCTACAGACTTCGACAGATAACATACTTATCACAAGTGATCGGGGTATCACACTATTTAATCCAACCACCGAATCATTCCGTTCCATTGAACTGGATAACGGACTGTCCCTCTCATCCATCATTAATGGTTGTGGTGTATGGATGTGTAGTGACCATACAATATTTATCGGAGGTACAGGAGGGCTTAGTTCTTTTCTGGAGAAAGACCTGAACAAAGAATATCCCAAACCTAAACTCTATTTTTCAAGTTTATCCGTCAACAACGCACGGATAAGTCCGGATGACAAAAGTCGTATACTGACAGAAGGGCTCCCTTTTGTCCGGGAAGTAAATCTAAATGCCGCTCAAAATAACCTGACTATTGAGTTTGCTTCTTCCAACTATGTGGATATACTGAATAATACTTGGTATGAGTATCAGTTAGAAGGTTTTGACAAGCAATGGTCACTCACCTCACAAACAAGCCTGAAATACACCAACCTTGATCCTGGAGACTACGTGCTACACGTACGCCAAAAAGGCAACTCGCTGAAAATGCGCAAAGCACAAGAAATATTATTACATATACATATCAGCACTCCCTGGTATCTTACTTGGTGGGCATGGCTCAGTTACATCACCATCAGCATTTCAGTGACCTACTTTATATGGCGCGAAAAAAGTTCCAGAAGAACTTTGGCGATATTACGGCAAAATCCCTCTTCTCTCACCTATCATCAGATTCTTTTTAATCCGGCTATTTAAATAGACCATGAGTCCATATTGATTAAATAGTTTCTTTACGAGCATAAATTTACTTTCAGATGTTATTCTCCTTATCCGGTATCCAACTTAGGTCATTTAAGATTTTCCTGTTTAGCTCCTTTGCGATATTCCATCGGAGTAACGTTATATTGGTTTTTAAAACAACGACTGAAATAGCGCGGAGAACCGAAACCTAACCTATCGGATATTTCTGCTACCTGCAAATAAGGTTCGTTCTTCAACATCAGTGATGCTTTTTTCAATCGGTGATTTAGAATAAATTCATTGGGTGTCATTCCTGTCAATGCTTTGAATTTTGTGTGCAATAACGTCCGTCCCATTCCAAGTTCCTGACATAATATACCAATATCAAAATCCTCATTATCAAGATACTTATCTACCACTTTGATTACTCTATCCAAGAAACTTTTATCTATCGGATTAGCAGCCAACAGATCGACTTCCGAAATCTGATCTTTAGCAAAACGGCTTTGCATCAACAAGCGGTTACGGATCAAATTATTGCAACGGGTTATTAAGATTTTTGCATTGAATGGCTTGGTGATATAGTCGTCTGCCCCACGACGTAGTCCTTCAATATTTTGGTCTACAGTGTCAAGTGCAGTCAACAATACAATCGGAATGTGACACAGGTTTATGTTATTCTTTATTTTCAGGCACATCTCCGTTCCTGTCATTACCGGCATCATAACATCACTCACTATCAAATCGGGAACTTCTGCAAAAGCCTGTTTTAATCCCTCCTCCCCATTCGCTGCCGTCACCACCTGATAAAGTGATGAAAATATTTCTTCGAGTACATGCAGAAGTTCCACATTATCTTCTACCAACAGAACTTTCCGTTTCCCTTCCCGCCTATCTATCAAGAGAGTTTTGAACATAGAATCATCCTTTTCCATAAAATTTTCATCCGGTATGGTACTCTCTTGTATCATAGGCTCTTTTTCTGGAGATTCCAGAAAAACGACTTCAGTATCCTTTTCAAAACAAGCACGAGTTTTAGGTAACTTCACAATAAAACAGCTTCCTTCATTTAACTCACTTTCTACCTCAATTGTACCATGATGTAGCTGAATAATACTTTTCGTTAATGCGAGTCCGATACCAGTGCCAACATGAATCGCTTTATTCCGATTGTCTGCCTGATAAAAACGGTCGAATATCCGCTCCTGTTCTTCTTTACTAATGCCATTTCCGGAATCTTTAACCGCAATAATAACCTGATCCGGTGTAGTAGAGGTCAATATATTTATTTCTCCTTTATCCGGAACATGTTTAAAAGCATTCGAAAGCAGATTAAACAGAACCTTTCTCATTTGCCAGTCATCTATCCAAATAAATACATCCTGTTCCAGTAGCTTCAGATGATAAGAAATAGACTTCTGAGAGGCATAAGCTGAGAAAGACAGATAGACCTCCTCCAAAAATGTATTCAGACTTTGTTCCGATAGTTTTAATTGGATATAGTTTTGATCGAATTTCCGGAAGTCAAGTAATTCTGAAATTAGAAGTTTCATTTGTTGGGCATGCTTCCTTATCCTGAAAATACTGTTGTGCAAAGATGGAGGTATTGTATTCTTCTGTAACATAAGTTCTACCTGACTTATAATGAGAGTTAAAGGAGTACGGAACTCATGGCTCACATTGGTAAAGAATCGTAATTTAGCTTGATTCATCTCTTCAATATGTTCCTTTTCAATACGTTCTTTCTCCAACGACATCGCCAAAGTTCTTCTGGAACTTCTACTGAGTTAAGAACAATTAGTGCCTATACTGCGAACAAAAATAGCATAGAGAGGTCTGCTTCACGACATAGTCCGATTCTTTCATTTGTTTTTTGTAAAGTTTAATAGTATACGGATCATGAAAAAGGACAAATTATGCCCAAGATTCCTATTCAATTTAGCATCTTATCACAAAATTTTGTACATAAAACCATATGGAAAACACGGATTAGGACAGCTTCCAAATAGGCTCTGAATAATTAGTGCCCCTATTGAGAATAAAAGTATCACATCGGATCAGATCAGTTACCGTAGTTTTGCGATGTATTTAACACTTTTATTAACTCAATCTAAAGTATTATGAGAAAAAGCAAATTACATTTGCTACCCTTATCTTCTAAAAGGGTACTTGTAAGTACATCGTTAATAATGCTTTTAAGCGGTAGTGCCTGGGCTGTTTCTTCACAAGAGACAGTTGAAAACGGAGATGCGATCACAGCAGTCCCCCAACAGCACAGAACGATTAAAGGTATTGTAAAAGATGCAAATGGAGAACCGATTATCGGAGCTAACGTCATTGTAAAAGGTAATAAAACTATTGGCGTCATCACAAACCTGAACGGAGAGTTTAGTCTCGAAGTACCGTCCAACGCAACACTGCAAATCTCTTACATCGGCTATCTCAATAAAGAAGTCAAAGTAAGTGGCAACCAGGTGTCTTTCAACATCCAACTGGAAGAAGACAGCAAAACACTCGACGAGGTAGTAGTGGTAGGGTATGGCACACAGAAGAAAGCAAATTTAACAGGTGCCGTATCTTCCGTTGATTTTGAAGAACAAACTAAATCACGCCCCATTACGACAGTATCTTCGGCATTAGCCGGTCTAAGTCCAGGACTTCAAGCCAGCTCAGGCTCGGCAATGCCGGGAGAGGATAACACAACCCTACGGGTACGCGGTAACGGTACAATGAATAATGCCTCACCTTTGATTATCATCGATGGCATGGAAGGTTCATTGAATGCCATTAACCCTCAGGATATAGAAAATATCTCTATTCTAAAAGATGCAGCTTCTTGTGCTATTTATGGTGCCCGTGCTGCCAACGGAGTCATCTTAGTCACAACAAAAAGCGGCGATCGCGACAAGATACAGGTAAACTATAGTGGACGCGTCTCTTTCAACAGCCCGACACGCATGATAGAAACTATGAGCAACTATGCGGATTATATGGAATTAATGAACGAATCTTGCGAAAATGTTGGCTCCGGAACTCTTTTTGACCAAAAGTATATCGATTTGTGGAGAGAGAAATCAAAAGATCCCAATGGAGTAAACGAAAACGGTGTTCCTAATTACATCGCATACCCAAATACCAACTGGCTGAAAGAGCTATACTCAGGAGGTATGATACACGAACATAATCTTTCGGTTTCAGGAGGATCTAACAAAATTCGTTTCTTATTGTCAGCCCGTTATCAGGATAATGAAGGTATTGTAGACAATACAGCCAACAAAACCTACTCTGTACGTGCCAATATTGAAGCCAACCCAACTCAATGGTTGACTTTAGGTACGCGCACTTATGCCTCACAAATGGACCGTGAAGTGGGTGACTTTAGCAATGCCAATACTTTCCTCCGACAATCTACAGCCGGTACTTATCCTGAATGGAACGGAAGTTTCGGCTACCCGGAATGTCCGGACGAACGTGCAACAGCCAATAACCCACTATATAAACTGGCACGGAATGATGGCTTCAAACGCTACAACCGTTTCAACACGACACTATTTAGTAAGGTCAAGTTCTTTAAAGATCTAAGTTGGGATTTCAACTTCAATTACAACCGTTACATCTACGAAACCCGCCAATGGGGAGTACCCGCTTATCAGACACGTTTCAGTGACGGGGTAATTGTCGATGGTATCACTCCTCCTTCTCAATTAAGCACAAGTTTCGGTTATGAATCCAATTATTCTTATACATTGGAAAACCTGTTAAACTACCATCACACATTTGCTCAGAAACACGACGTATCCGCATTGTTAGGTTATCAGGAATTCTACAAGAATTACTATACTGTAGATGCCGCAAAGAAAGGCTTGATCGACGAATCACTGAACCAGTTTGATGAAGCAACCGAAATGACAAGTACCAAAGGTGCAACCCAGGATTATGCCACACGTTCTGTATTCGGACGCGTGAACTATGCATATAATTCCCGGTATTTATTTGAGGCGAATTTCCGTTATGACGGATCCTCACGCTTCCATAAAGATCATCGTTGGGGATTCTTCCCTTCCTTATCAGGTGCATGGCGCATCTCAGAAGAAAGCTTCATGGAAAATACCCGTGCCTGGCTGGATAACCTGAAAATCCGTGCATCTTGGGGTAAATTAGGTAACTCTGAAATTGGTAACTACGAATACATGTCGGTATACAGTACCACCAACGCAGTATTTGGAAATGCCTTAAATTCTGCACTGTATATGGGTGCCATCGCCAATAGCTTACTGCAATGGGAATCTACCACCTCTGTCAACTTTGGTGTTGATGTTAATTTATTAAAGGACCGTCTGAGCATAAGTGCCGACCTGTATCAGAAGAAAACCGACGGTATCTTATACCGCCCAACTATTCCTTATGTATTCGGAACAATGACTGCCCCCCGTCAGAACCTCGCCAAAGTGAGCAATAAGGGAGTTGAGTTATCACTGGGATGGCGTGATAACATAGGAGGGGTTAGCTACTCCATTAACGGCAACTTCTCATACAACAAAAGCAATATAGATGCCTATAACGGCTCTTATGAAAGAACATGGGTAGAAGATCCGAGTAACAAACTGACCGGAGGTAAATGGGAAGATAATATCGGTAAAGTGTCCAGTGGTGGCACAACCCCCATTGTTGAAGGCCGCATGATGAATGAATACTATTTACGGAACGTTTATCATGGCAATGGCTCTTACTACAATGCGGATGGCAGCGTAAATCCTCAAGGAGGACCTAAGACCGGTATGATCCGTACAGAAAAAGATATGACATGGGTAAAAGACATGATCGCAGCCGGATATGAATTTCAACCAGGCAAGACGGTTGCCAAAAACAAGATCTGGTATGGTGATTACATCTATGCCGACTCCAATAATAATGGAGTATATGGTGACGATAACGACTATACTTTCCAAAAAACATCCAATAAGCCCAAATACAATTTCGGTTTTCAGGCCTCTGCCGCATGGAAAGGATTCGACCTCTCTATGGTATGGGCGGGAGCTGCCGGATTCAGCATATACTGGGGAGCAACCACTGGCTATAATGCCGCATCTACAGAATGGGGTAGCACCATCGCACAACGGATTGCCGAAAACCATTATTTCTACAATCCCGAAAATCCGGATGATCCACGTACCAACATCAATGCGAAATATCCGCGTATGGCTTATATAGACGGCTATGTACAAAATCGTCATGGAAATACAACTTTATGGCTATACAAAGGTGATTACATCAAATTGAAGAACCTGTCTTTAGGTTATACTCTACCGAAAAACTGGGTTTCAAAAATCGCTATGCAGAATGCACGTGTTTACGTTTCAGCTGAAAATCTGCTGACAATTACCGGATTTGAAGGCCAAGACCCGGAATCTGCTACCGGTATGGGCTATTCTCCGTTTAGAACAATTGCAATAGGTGCCAATATAACATTCTAAATAAATCTTGAAATCTTATGAAACTATTAAATAAATTATTCATATTAACAGCCACAGCAATTGCTATAAGCAGTTGCCAGGGAGATTTACTGGACACAAAGCCATATGATAAAGCATCATCGGGCAGTATGTGGAGTAATGAAAACTTTTGTACTATGGGAGTAGCCTCTATCTACGCCACCCTGCGCGAAGGGTATGTGGCAAAAGAGGCTTATCTAATGGAGGCATTCAGCGTGGGTGCAACCTGCCGCGACAACGATTATCCATTGCTGGCCGGTACAGCTTCTATCGGTTCCGGAATATTCTCAGACTATTGGAAACAACATTATGCAGGTATCTATCGTGCCAATGATGCCATTGTACATCTACCCGACGCACCGATAAGTGAAAGCGTAAAAGGCAAATTATTATCCGAAGCAAAAGTATTGCGTGCGTTTTATTATTACAAACTGAATGCAGTCTTCAGGGGTGTTCCTTATTATAATACGCCTATGGAACTTGATCAAGCAGACAAACCACGTGAAAGCGAAGAGAATATATGGAATTTCTGCATACAAGATTTAACCGACGCAATAAACGATCCGAATTTCCCCGACCGTATCGCTGCCGGTAAAGCAGAATGGGGTCATGTCACCAAATCAGTGGCTTATGCACTGCGTGGCAAAATCTATCTGTGGACCAAAGAATGGAGTAAGGCGGAAGCAGATTTCCGTAAAGTAGGTGAATTGGGACATTCATTATTTCAGGATGGTTACAAGCAACTCTTCAAGGAAGCTAATGAACAGAGTGATGAAGCTATCTTCTCTTTGCAGTGTATCGATAACAATGGCAGCACTTACGGAAATTCCATGAGCTTCCGTTATGGTGGCCGTACTACATTTGGTTCTTGCTGGAACACCATGTTGGCCAGTGTGGATTTTGTAGAAACCTACGAAAATATAGACGGCAGTAAATTTAACTGGGATGAATACATTCCGGGGTTCTCAAGCTTAGATATTAAAGACCGTGAAGTATTCTTCTTGCGTAATACTGATCCGGCAACAGTAAAAGCACAGTATCGCGAAATCGGCTTTGACGGTACGGAAGAGGCATTAGACGATATGGTAAAAAAAATAAAAGCAAAAGTAGACGGACGTCTGGAAAAGCTGAGTGACAAGGCAAAAGCATTCTATCTGCCGGCAGGAAACGAGGCCCGTATTAAAGCTGCTTATGGCAGCCGAGATCCTCGTTTAGCCCAGACTGTCATCACTCCATATGCTACATATGATGGTTCCGGAAACAGCGTAGACCACACCTTCACTTCACGCTGGCCTTATTATGGTGCCGACACCGATTATCCTTATGACTTACGCACTGACACCCAGAGCCATTTATACTATTTGTTCCGCAAATTTGTTGCCGAAGGTTCAAGTGAAATGACCAATCGCGAACAATCTCCGATTGACCTGCCAATTATCCGCTACGCAACTGTCGTCATAGGATTGGCTGAAGCATTGAATGAGCAGGGTAAAACCGACGAGGCCATCGAATGGTTGAATAAAGTACGCCAACGTGCCGGTGTTGCACTGTTGAACAGCAATACTGCCACTATGGTTCAGGGACAGGAAGATATGCGCATTCGCATCCAGAATGAATTCCGCTGGGAAACAGCAGGTGAAGGGGTTGACTTTTACGAAGAACTCCGTTGGAAAACATGGAAAGAAAGTAAGTTTAATAATGCTGATGGTACAGCCGGGATGAAAGATGTATGGGGTACTGTCACCTATCCTTATACATGGGGAGGAGACCAATATTATGTATGGCCAATCCCAAAACATGAAACTGATATGAATAAATCACTGACTCAGAACTCGGGCTGGAATTAAACAAATACGTTTAAGCTACTGATTCTTATAAACCAAAGGGGTGTGTCAAAACTCTTTTCGCCACAGATTACACGGATTATCACAGATTATCAACATAGATAATCAATGACTTAAAATTCACTCTGTGTTACTCAGTGTCTTCTGTGATGAGTTTCGACACACGCCCTCTATTCCATCTGAAAAGAAAGTTCTAAATAAACTCTCTTATCGACTTTTCCTCTTTTGAGGATTGACTCCCTCAAATATCCAACTAAAATAGAAAATTTATATAGCATTAAGAACCATTTAGTAAGATGAAATAGCAATAAATTTTGTTACTTTGCCTACGTTAAAATCTTAATTTTATTACGATGAAGAAATTATTAATATTCACTCTCTTGCTATGCTGTACTGTAAGAGCCCTCAGCTATACAGAACGGAACTATCTTCAAAAACAAGCCAGCGTAAGCAGTTTGCAGGAAGTGCTTATATTAAATCAACAATGGGTCACTTATCCTGCCTATACCGACCGAACCGGATGGGACACTTTTTTAGGCTCTTTCAAGAATGAATGTATCCTTCGCGGAGAGAAGCAGCTGAATTATCAATGGCAGGTTGTGAAAGCTACTGATTATATGGAATTTGAACGCAGCGGCAACCGTAGCGTTATGGAAACTCCCTTCGCCAACAATAACAATGCCATAGCCGACCTGCTACTCGCTGAACTCGCAGAAGGGAAAGGACGATTTATCGATCAGCTGATCAACGGTGTATATCATTCCTGCGAGATGACTTCCTGGGCATTAGCCGCCCATTTGAATGCACAACAGTCTCACCGCTCACTACCCGATTTTAAAGAAAACATCATAGACCTGACAGCAGGTGACCTGGGCTCTTTACTCGCATGGACCTATTATTACATGCATCAAGAATTTGACAAACTCAATCCTGCCATATCCGAACGTTTACGGCATACGCTCCAACAGCGTATACTGGATCCTTACATGAATAACGATCACTTCTGGTGGATGGCAGTGGACTATAAACCGGGAATGATGGTCAACAACTGGAATCCTTGGTGTAACAGCAACGCCTTAATGTGTTTTATGCTGCTTGAAAATGATAAAGAAATGTTAGCGAAGGCAGTATACCGCAGTATGGTTTCGGTAGATAAATTCATCAACTATACCCATACCGACGGTGCATGTGAGGAAGGTCCCTCCTACTGGGGACATGCCGCAGGAAAAATGTTTGATTATCTGGAATTACTGTCAGCCGTTACCGGAGGAACTGTCTCCATCTTCGATAATCCCATGATAAAGAATATGGGCGAATATATATCACGTTCATACGTGGGCAAAGGATGGGTGGTTAATTTCGCTGATGCCTCGGCGAAAAGCAGTGGAGACGCTCCCTTGATATTCCGGTATGGCAAGGCTGTAAACAGTAACGAAATGAAAGGATTCGCTGCTATGATTAACACCAATAAGCTTCCTTCCGGACGCGATATATACCGTACGCTTGCTGCTATAAAAATTGCGAACGAACTAAAAGAAACTCAAGCGGCACATCTGACTCCCCCATTCTCCTGGTATCCGGAAACCGAATTCTGCTATATAACTGACAATAAAGGAAACTTCCTGGCCGCTAAAGGAGGATATAACGACGAAAGCCATAATCATAATGACGCAGGTACCTTCTCATTCTGGATAGACCAAACTCCTTTTCTTATCGATGCCGGAGTAGGGACTTATACACGCCAGACATTCAGCAAGGATCGCTACGCCATTTGGACCATGCAGAGCAATTATCACAATCTCCCCCTGATTAATGGCGTCCCCCAGAAATACGGAGCAACATATAAAGCAACACAAGTACAAGCTGACAAAAGGAAAAACACATTCACAGCCAATATAGCGACAGCCTATCCGGCCGAAGCAGAAGTGGAATCATGGATACGTTCCTATTCACTTCAGAAAGGACAATTACGGATTTCAGATTCTTTCCGTCTGAAGACAGCCAAACAGCCCAATCAAATCAATTTCATGACATGGGGGCAGGTGTGTACGGAAATACCGGGAAAAATTCAATTGGAAGTAAAAGGAAAGAAAGCCGTCATAGAATATGATAAACAACTGTTCGATGTGAAAACAGAAATAATCCCATTAACAGATCCCCGGCTATCCAATGTATGGGGTAAATCGATTTGTCGCATTACACTCACAGCAACAAACATTTATAAAACAGGAAATTATTCTTTTACCATAAAAAAACAATAAAACATGAACTTAAAACCCTTATTGGGAGCAGCCTGCGCAATGATATGTGTGGCTTGCTCAAGCCACAAACCCACAGTACCGTCTTTTATAACAGAAAATGTAGAATTTGCCAAAGCACAACTCGGTTTGGCCATCGACACCATCGAGGCCAGCGGAAAATGTCTCAATCCTGTAACTCTCAATAGAGATGGATCTGTATATTACTGCGGATATGCCGATTGGCGCAGTGGATTTTTTCCCGGTAGCATCTGGTATCTGTACGAACTGACAGGTGACACCAGCTACCTCCCACTGGCCAGAAAATATACTGAAGCCATCCGCCCGGCCGAGCACCTGACTTGGCATCACGATATAGGATTCATCATTAATTGCAGTTTTGGTAACGGCCTGAGGCTCGCTCCCGATACAGCTGCATATAAAGACGTAATGGTACAGGCAGCCAAATCACTTTGTACGCGTTTCCGCCCCAATGCCGGAGTCATTCAAAGCTGGGATGTAAAGGGTAATAGCTGGCAAAGTGAAAGAGGCTGGGAATGTCCGGTTATCATTGACAACATGATGAACCTGGAACTTCTGTTCGAAGCAACCAAACTATCCGGTGATTCCACTTTCCATAAAGTAGCCGTAGCACATGCCGACCGTACTCTTTCCGAGCATTTCCGTCCTGATGGAAGTTGCTATCACGTAGTGGACTATAATATTTCGGACGGCTCCGTACGCCATAAACAAACAGCACAAGGATATGCTGATGAATCGGTTTGGTCACGCGGACAGGCATGGGCCATCTACGGCTTCACTATTTGCTATCGTGAAACGAAAGACCGCAAATATCTGGATCAGGCACTGAAAACATTCAATAGGATGAAAAATGATCCGCACATGCCCGAAGACCTGATACCTTATTGGGACATGGACGCACCCAATATACCCGATGAACCCCGGGACGCCTCTTCCGCATCCTGCATCGCTTCTGCCCTGTACGAGATCAGCACATATGACGTCCCCGATGCCGCTTCCTACAGGGAATATGCAGACCGCATCATGCATAGTCTCGCCTCACCTGACTATCGGGCCACATTGGGCACTAACGGCAATTTTATCCTGATGCATAGCGTAGGCAGTATTCCGCACAATAGTGAAATCGACGTACCTCTGAACTATGCAGACTACTACTTTCTGGAAGCCCTGAAGCGTAGAAAAGATTTAGATAAATAATTTTATTATAAAAAAGTATCATGAAAACACAAGTGTTTAAATTAGCCTGTTTAATTATCTGTTTATTAACGATAGTTCCCAATTGCCATGCCGGCAGCAAGTGGAAAGCCAAACATGTAGTTTTGATTGGGTTGGACGGCTGGGGTTCCTACAGTGTAGAGAAAGCTAATATTCCCCATATCAAACAATTAATGAATGATGGTTCTTACACACTGACCAAACGCTCTGTACTCCCTTCGTCCAGTGCAGTGAACTGGGCATCTATGTTCATGGGAGCAGGCCCGGAGCTACACGGATACACGACTTGGAATTCAAGCACCCCGGATCTTCCTTCGAAAGAATTAAGTAAAGATGGCATTTTTCCAACTGTATTCCAATTGCTCCGCGAAGCTGACCCGAAAGCTGAAATTGGCACTCTCTATGAATGGATCGGCATCAAATACCTGGTAGATACGCTGGCAGTAAACAAATACAACCAAGGGATTAACTACGAAAAACATCCTACGGAACTATGCGAAACAGCCGTGAAGTATATTAAAGAGAAAAAGCCGGCTTTGACACTTATCGCTTGGGATAATCCGGATCATGTAGGACATAAGGAAGGACATGACACACCGGCTTATTACCAGAAGCTTGAAGAAATAGACGGATACATCGGCAAAGTGATTGACGCGGTGAAAGAAGCCGGAATGCTGGATGAAACGATTTTTATAGTAACATCCGACCATGGCGGAATCAATAAAGGACACGGAGGAAAAACAATGCTGGAAATGCAGACTCCGTTCATCATCTCGGGAAAAAATATCAGGAAAGGGCATGAGATTCAGGCCAGCATGATGCAGTTTGACGTAGCCGCTACCGTGGCTGCCATTTTCAAACTGAAACAGCCACAAGTATGGATCGGAAGGCCTATAATGGAAGTATTTAAGTAAAAAAGAATGCTAACAAGTTAAAGACATAGGATGAAACGAACCAACAGACCATTATTCATTCATAATACAGCAAGAGGGAGAATAAAATTTCTTCTTCTTGCTCTATTTGCTTTTCAAGGTTTACAAGCACAAAAGCTATTCCCCGCTCCTTCTGCGATAGAGACACATAAAGGCACATTCTCTTATGACGAAATTTCGGCTGAGTGTGTACGAACTACTATCTCTAAGTCTCTGCCTGCCATCGGTACAGCATATTCGGATGAAGCATATCAACTGGAAATTACGCCGGATTCTATCTTCATTGATGCCACTTCTGAGAAAGGCGCATTTTATGCCGGCCAGGCCATCAGACAACTGGCACAGCACGGACGGGGCAAAATCCGCTGTTGCCGGATTTACAGTTCGCCACGCTACGCATGGCGCGGATTTATGCTCGATGAAAGCCGCCACTTCTTCGGCAAAGAGAAAGTAAAACAATACCTCGACCTGATGGCGAGACTTCATCTCAATGTATTCCACTGGCATCTGACAGACGAACCGGGATGGCGCATTGAAATCAAGAAATATCCTAAGCTGACGGAGATAGGAGCCGCCGGTAATTGGCATGATGCCAAAGCAGCTCCGCAGTTCTATACACAGGACGACATCCGGGAGATCGTGGCCTATGCAGCCGAACGCCAGATTATGGTGATTCCGGAGTTCGATATGCCGGGACATGCCACGGCAGTCTGCCGTGCCTATCCGGAGGTATCGGGGGGAGGTGAAGGACGCTGGAAGCATTTCACATTCCATCCTTGCAAAGAAGAAACTTATCGTTTTATCAGCGATGTGCTCGATGAAATAACCGCCCTCTTTCCGGCTCCCTATATCCATATCGGAGGTGACGAAGTGCACTATGGTAACCAGAACTGGTTCACAGATCCGGATATCCAGAACTTCATAAAGGAAAAAGGGCTGGTCAATGAAACCGGACTGGAGCATTACTTCATCCGCCGTGCCGCCGATCTGGTAGCAGCCAAAGGCAAGAAGATGATCGGTTGGGACGAAATAGTGGATGCCGGTATCTCCCCCTCGAAAGCACTGGTGATGTGGTGGCGTCACGACCGCAAGTACCAGTTGCTGAAAGCGCTTGAACAGGGCTATCAGGTAGTGCTGACTCCACGCCGTCCGCTGTATGGCGATTTCGTACAGGATGCCTCACATAAAGTGGGACGCTATTGGGATGGATTCAATCCGTTGCAAGATGTCTACGCTTTTCCCGAACCGGTCAGTCATCTCTTTAAAGGATACGAAGATCAGATACTGGGTATGCAGTTCACACTCTGGACCGAACGGATCGCGGATGCCAAACGACTGGATTTCATGACCTTCCCGCGTTTGATAGCCTTGGCAGAATCGGCATGGACTTCACCCGGCGCAAAAGACTGGAGCCGTTTCTGCATGCGGTTGCCGTCCTTCCTGGACTATCTGAAGGAACAAGGCATCTATTATTTCGATGTGATTCACCCACAAGAAACTCCCGAACCGGGCGGACCGGAGAAAGCGGACGTATTACAAAACGGATAGGGAAATACAGATGATCTCAATAATAACATCATTAATCAATACATAATCAAGAACATATGAAACAGCAGAAATGTAACTATTTTCCCTCCTTATGGCGGAGGGGCCGAGGAAAAGGTTTAAGCCCCTTTCTTCTCCTACTTCTCTTCTCTCTCTCCCTTCACGCCCAGCGTCAGGATATTCTACTCAACAATAACTGGAATTTCCGTTTCTCGCATCAGGTACAGGGAGACACCCGCAGGGTAGACCTGCCGCACACCTGGAATGCACAAGATGCGCTTGCCGGCAAAACAGACTACAAACGGGGTATCGGGAACTATGAAAAAGCTCTATATGTTCGTCCCGAATGGAAAGGCAAGCGCCTGTTTCTTCGCTTTGAAGGTGTGAACAGTGTAGCCAACGTGTTCATCAACCGCAAACACATTGGCGAACACCGGGGCGGATACGGGGCCTTTATATTCGAAATCACAGACTTAGTGAAATACGGAGAAAAGAACTCCATTCTGGTACGTGCCAATAACGGTGAGCAACTGGACATAATGCCACTCGTAGGCGACTTCAATTTTTACGGGGGAATCTACAGGGATGTACATCTGCTGATTACGGACGAGACTTGCATCTCGCCTCTGGATTATGCTTCACCGGGAGTTTATCTGGTTCAGGAAGCCGTCAGCGCCCAAGAAGCAAAAGTATGTGCCAAAGTGAACCTGTCCAACCGGGCAACCGATGGAGCGGCCGAACTTCGGATCCAAGTGACGGACGGCTCTAAAGTGATTTGCAAAGAAAACCGGAGCATATCGCTGAAACAGGAGACCGATATTCAGGAACAGCTTCCTTTACTGATTCAAAAACCGCGTCTTTGGAATGGTTGTGAAGACCCATTTATGTATCAGGTCACTGTCAGCCTCCACAAGAACGGTAAACAGATCGACAGTGTAACACAGCCATTAGGTCTACGCTATTATCATACCGATCCGGCTCAAGGATTTTTCCTGAATGGCAAGCATTTACCACTTCATGGGGTATGCCGCCATCAGGATCGTGCCGAAGTGGGTAACGCACTCCGTCCCCAGCATCATGAAGAAGATGTGGCACTGATGCGCGAGATGGGAGTCAACGCCATCCGCCTGGCACACTATCCGCAGGCAACTTATATGTACGATTTGATGGACCGGCACGGTATCGTCACTTGGGCTGAGATTCCGTTTGTCGGTCCCGGAGGATATGCGGATAAAGGTTTTGTCAACCAGCTTTCCTTCCGTGAGAATGGCAAACAGCAACTCATCGAACTGATTCGCCAGCACTACAATCATCCCTCTATCTGCTTCTGGGGCCTGTTCAATGAACTGAAGGAAGTCGGGGACAATCCTGTAGAGTATATCAAAGAACTGAATGTACTGGCGAAACAGGAAGACCCTACCCGTCCGACAACTTCCGCCAGCAACCAGAACGGTGATTTGAACTTCATTACCGATAACATTGCCTGGAACCGTTACGACGGTTGGTATGGAAGTACTCCGAAAACATTGGCAACCTTTCTGGACCGTACACACGAGAAATATCCCGAAATACGTATCGGCATCAGTGAATACGGGGCAGGAGCCAGTATCTACCACCAGCAGGACTCGCTCAGGCAACCGTCCGCTTCGGGATGGTGGCACCCTGAAAACTGGCAGACCTACTATCATATGGAGAATTGGAAAATCATAGCCGAACGTCCGTTCGTATGGGGTACATTCGTTTGGAACATGTTCGACTTCGGCGCTGCCCATCGTACGGAAGGTGACCGCCCGGGTATCAATGACAAAGGTCTCGTCACCTTCGACCGAAAGGTGAAGAAAGACTCCTACTACTTCTATAAAGCAAACTGGAACAAACAGGAGCCGATGATTTACTTGGCAGAGAAGCGATGCAGGCTTCGCTACCAACCGGAGCAGACTTTCATGGCATTCACCACTGCCCCGGAAGCCGAACTGTTTGTAAACGGTGTCAGTTGTGGCAAACAAAAAGCAGATACTTACTCAACAGTTGTATGGAAAGGTGTCAAACTGAAGGCAGGAGAAAATATCATCCGTGTAACTACTCCGGGGAAAAAGCCACTTACGGACGTAGTGGTAGTGGAATATAAAGAAGACGGATCGCTTCAATGAAACGGATCATCTTAATTATTGTATGGGGATTGCTGGCCGGAGGATGGCCGGCAGTCCCCTGTCTTTGGGCACAGTGCCGGCCAGGAACTGCCGACCGGGATGTCTGGGTAAAGACACTTGTCCGCCTGGCCGATCCGGTACTCAGTAATCTGGCTAACGAAACACTGAAGAAAAGAATGCCATACCAATCGCTTGCCCCCGACCGGCAACGTTTCTCTTATCTGGAAGCAGTAGGACGTACAGTTTGCGGCATGGCTCCATGGCTGGAATTGGGAGCGGACGATACGCCAGAAGGACAGTTACGCAAGAAATACATCGAGCTGACTGTAAAAGGAATCAGCAATGCCGTTAACCCCTCCTCACCCGATTACCTGATTTTCGGAGAACCTTCGCAGCCCTTGGTAGATGCCGCATTCCTGGCAGAAGGATTGCTGCGCGCCCCCAAACAGTTATGGGGTAATCTCTCTGCATCTGCCCGCAAGCGGGTAGTAACGGAGTTGAAGCGAAGCCGTGCCATTAAACCCAACGAAAGCAACTGGTTGCTGTTTGCCTCTATCATAGAGGCTGCATTGCAAGAATTCACCGGTGAGTGCGACACGGTACGCCTTAACTACGGAGTACGCAAGTTCAGGGATCTTTGGTATAAGGGAGATGCCCAATACGGTGACGGGGCTGACTTCCATCTCGATTATTACAACAGCTTTGTGATTCACCCCATGCTAACTGACATATTAATCGTCATGCAAAAGCACCGGATGCCGGGAGCTGAATTTCTGAAAGTACAGCAGAAACGCTTGGGACGCTATGCCGAACAGCTGGAACGGTTTATTTCACCGGAAGGAACTTATCCGGTAATCGGACGGTCTATCGTGTATCGTACCGGAGTATTTCATGCGTTAGGGCAAGCTGCCCTACTACATCTGCTTCCCGAACATATTACTCCCGCCCAAGTACGTTGTGCAATGACCAAGGTCATTGAAAATCAGTTTCGGTCAGCCGACAATTTTGACGCAAACGGTTGGTTAAGGATAGGTTTCTCGGGTAATCAGATAAAAATGTCGGAAAGCTACATCAATACGGGAAGTACTTATCTGTGTCTGACTGGGTTCTTACCACTGGGATTACCTGCTGACGATGCCTTTTGGTCAGCTCCTCCCGCCGAATGGACCAACTTGAAAGCCTGGTCGGGGAAAGAGGTGCCGGCAGATCATTCATTATAAACCGGCAACCGGACGAAATGGGGTGTGCCGAAACTCGTATTCACCACAGATTACACTGATTTACACAGATAAATATTCAGTAGTTATCAATAGATCAAGTTCGCTCTATGGGACTCTGTGTTACTCTGTGGTGAATAATGACACATCCCCATTCAAAAACAGAAAGGTGTAGCTACCACTGCGGATAGCTACACCTTTCTGTTTTTATCTTTACCAGAAGTCCTAACTCTTAGTTAGCACCGCCTTGACCACCCTGGGCACCGCCACCTTTCACATCATCATTATTGATACTGCGGGCAGCTTTCTTCACGCTGGCTTTCAACTCACCGATACGATAACTGAGGCTGACACCAAAGCTACGGCTCGGATAGCGGCTGCTATTCTTAGACAAGAAGTTTTCACCGATAGTAGTGTTGTTGAACGAACGATATTTCTCGAAGATATTGCTAACATAAGCACTTACCGTAAAACGATCTTTGATGAATGAACGGTTCACACTCAGGCTATAGTAATAGTAACCCGATCCCTTACCCTGCAAGCTAATGTAAGGAGTACTTCCTCCGGCATTCAGACTGGCACGTATTTTCAATGGGAAAGTGTGCTGAATGCCACCATACATAGAAGCGCTCCATCCATAATTATGTAATCCTTGGGCCGGACTCTTAATATCAGCGTAGCTGCCATCACCATTCAGATAGATACGAGTATTGGGAGAAGCATTCCAGTTAGCATAAAGGCTCAGACCTGTATTACGGTTCTTACCGATATTTTCGTACGTGCTGTACAATGCACCTTCGGGAGCATGATGTCCTCCGGGGAAGTCCTCACCGCCTTTACCGATCAGACGGCTCACCCGCTCAATACCATTGTTTCCAAATGAGTGACGCAAAGAAACATTCACATTGAACTTCATACTGAACATACTATAGCTCAGATTGAACGAGTGGCTCTTTTCACTTTCCAGATTCGAATTACCCTGGCTGATAAACATCGGGTTACGGTCGTCAAAATAAGGATTCAAGTTCCAGATACCCGGACGCCAGATACGCATGTTGTAACCACCACGCAAGTTCTGTGTCTTACCAATCTTAATACCCATCGTAACAGATGGAACAAAATCATTATAGTTGGTGCTGAAATCTGCTTCCGAACCGATAGCTCCAGCCAAATATTTTACATCCTGAGCGGTATATTCATAACGTACTCCCGGTTTAAAAGAGAAGCCCTTATAACGAAGAGTGTATCCTAAATAAGCAGCAAGAATGTCGTTCATATGCTTGTACTTACTGCTACGGTCGTTGTTGTATTCATAATCGTCGGTTGCCCCTTTAGCTTCGAACAACTTATTATCACTTAAATTATTACGGATAATATATTTGCCACCTACTTCTATCGTATGTAACTTTCCGATAGGAGTGGTGTAGTCCACCTGGAAGGTATGTTCAGTAGTATTCGTTTTTCCATCCGAGTGAGAGTTGTTTAATAGGAACTTCTCAATGATTTCCAATTCAAAAGGATCCTTTATATCTCTATACTTAGTGTAGTAATCCGAATTCTGGGGTTGAGTACTGATCTTGTAGGAAAGAGTAATCATACGGTCCTTATTCTTTTTAGACGTACGCTGGTAGTCGACATTACCCCGCATCGAATACCACGAACCGCTTCCATCACTCAGAGAGCCATATTGATAAGCCAACACATCTCTGTTTGCATTCCACATCGTAGTCAGTCCGTCACTGTTATTATCATTACTACCTCCATACATACCGAAAGAAGCAGTCAGCAGGCGTAATGTATCAATTTCGTAACTGGCTTCCAGATTACCGTACTGGAAACTACCGTCATAATCGGAAGTACTGTTTGATTCCAGATATTTCTGATCTTCCGAGTCAAAGTTTTCACGGAAACTATTTGAGTAGCTCTTCGGAGTTGTATTATAATTGTAGTTATAGTTACCGGTCAGAGTCAGTTTACCCGACTTAATAGTGGCATATCCGCCCGCACCGGCACCACGGTTACTGCCACTGGCACGGAAAGTAGCGGTATACCCTTCAAAGCCACCGCCTACAGTAACGATATTCAGGATACCGCCTACACCTTCTGCATCATATTTAGCTCCCGGAGAAGTGATTACCTCGATATGCTTAATTGTATTAGCAGGCATACTTTTGAGCACATCTTTCGGATTATTGCTCATCATGTTATTCGGCTTACCGTTTACATGGATTTTAAAACTGCTGCTGCCATTCACCTTAATGTTGTCTTCACCGTCCACTGTAACCAACGGGACTTTACGAAGCATTTCCATCACTGTGTTGGTCTTTGAGTCCGGGTCGTCCTCAATGTTATATTCAATCTTGTCCACATCCACCTTTACCAATGGTTTCTGGGCAACGATCTCTATGCCTTTCAGTTCGTTAGTAGCCTCAGCCATATTCAATTGTCCGAGGTCAATTACTTTATCTCCTGCCTTTACGGTGAAGTCTTTCACCAATGTCACTTTACCTACAGATGAAAAAGTAGCGACATAGTTTCCGGGAGCGACAGTCAATTTTTCCTGGAATTTACCATTCAAGTCAGTTACGGCCATTTTCAAGGCTTTTTGGGGAGCACTCTTTTTCACGATTTTGATCGTAGCATAAGGTTCTCCCTCTTGCGTCAGCGAGTCAAGAAGCACGCCTTTCAATGTATAAGATGGAGCTGCTGTACGTTGCTGGGTTTGCTGAGGTTTCTGCTGTTGAGCATACATCATGCCGGATGTTATAAACATCAACAGCAATAATAGTAGTAGTTTGTTTCTCATGTGAAGTTATGTTTTAGTTTATAGTCTATCAGACGCAAAATCATAGTATTTGTTACAGATTGGCAACGAAAATATCGACTTTATATTCGTTTACGAAACCCTCGGAGTTAAGAAAGGTGAAATAGGGCGATTTTTATTCTTTTTTATCAGAAGTTGTTCGATAACGCACATTAAATCAGATAAAAGAAAAAAAGTACGACAACATTTGCCGCAATCACACAGCCGAAACCGCCTAATATCCATGAGCGCAACTTACTCTGTTTACCCGAAAAGAAAAGTGCATAACACATATTCACCACAATATTGCTGATAATGGCCTGCATGGTACAAGCCATCACAACAGTGGCCGCCACACTCCCGGTTCCCTGCAATAAGTTCAGGATGAAAGGAGTGATATCACTGAATCCGGACACAAACGATAATAAGTTCAATCCTCCGGTACCGGCATAAATCAATGTGTAATGTGTCAACACAGTAAAGATAACGAATAGTCCGGCAAAAATCAGTGCTACTTTGAACTCCAAAGGGTTACTGCTGTCATCCTCTTCTTCCACAAGATCAGCACCAGGCGTCCGTTTCCGCCGGCAGTGGATAAACCAGGCAACGCCGGCTGCAACAGCAGCCATAATCAAAAGATAAGGATAGATAGAGGCAAAGATGGTGGAACTGAAAATAAGAATTAAAATCATAAAACGCAGAAACATCATACTCACAGCCAACAGCATGGCAGCAACGTATTCGGGTGCTTCCTGCGAGTGGATATTCCTGCTTTTACGCGCCAATACTGAAATAGTGGCCGTACTGCTATACAATCCACCGATGATACCGGAAACCAATACTCCCGATTCACGAAAGACATATCGCTTCAACAGATAAGAAAGGTAAGAAATGCCCGAGACAACTACTGTAGCCAGCCAAATGGTATAGGGGGTCAGGTTGATATCCGGAATGATATTCTCATTGGGCAGCATGGGGAGAATAATTCCACTGATAGCCAAAAATTTGGCAAGTGTGATCATTTCATCGTTTTTCATTCGCTGTGCAATCTCCGTAAAGGTATGCTTCAATTCAGTGAATAATAAAACGGTTACAATCACCATGACATAAAACCAGGAAGGCTGTGTAGAAACAATAGGAGCAATGCAATAAGTGATCAGCGCAATGATGATGGTCGTCACCCCGAATACGTGAAACTGGGCTTGTTTTACGTAATAGTTCAATCCCAGAAGCATACCGAGTATCAACCCGCCTCCCATAAAGAGCCGCATCTCTTCCGGATCGAGGATATACAAAAGGTACCCTAACATTCCAATAAACGTAAAGGTGCGGTCCGTACCGAAAAGAGTGGTTTCTCCTTCACGCTTCAGACTGATCTTGCGTTGCGAGAGTCCTATTAAAAGTGAAAACAAGGTGACCAGAATAAAGGTCACCAGCTTTTCCGGCAAGTAGTTGTACAGTTGTTCCATATATCTTTATTCTTGAGCCCGTAACTAAAGAAACAAATATACGGATTATTTGTTAGCTACGGCCAGGTAGTATACGGTTTTTTCATTAACTGGGAATTATAGTAGCGAACATCCCCAGTTACCTCTTCCCTGATAAAGTCAGGTTTTACAAACATTTCATCCTCTGCCCCCAATTCAACCTCAGCTACTACAAGTCCTTCATTCTCACCGTAGAATTCATCTATTTCGAATACGTGTTTCCCGCTACGAACCAGGTATCGGGTTTTATCGATCACTCCCGGTTCACAAAGTTTCATCAGTTCCTCTGCCTCAATAAGCGGCAGTTCTTTCTCCCACTCATAGCGGCTCAACCCTGAGGCATCGGAGGCTCCTTTAATAGTCAGGTAACCTTTCCCATCGCGGATACGTACCCGGACCGTTCTTCCACGGGCACTGCTGATATATCCCTGAACAATGCGACTCTGCGCAAAAGCCTGTGATTTATAGTCTCCTTTAACGAGAAACTTACGTTCTATCTCTTGTGGCATATTTAAAAATTCAATTGTATACGGAGTCCCAGAATGCCATATGCATTCCCCCCCTTCCCCAACGATTCGTCTACTTCCTCGGGTTTGTAAGCAATCTCTCCGTTCGATTTATACCCCACCGCTGCCTGTCCGAAGGCATTGGCATATTTATCATTATCTACATACGAATAGTTAATCTGAAATTTAAGATTCCGGGTAGCATAATAATTCACCCCAAACGTCCATCCGTTGGCCGATCCGCCCATCACCTCTGTTCCGTTCAGGTCGATACGGTCAAAACGGGCTGCCAGTTCTATGTCGCCCCAACTACGCCCAAACGACGGCTGTGAAAAAGCGCCACGTGATTTACTATACCGCTGCTGTCCGCCAAACAGCAGATAAGCAGCCTGTACATAGAAACCATTGAACTTCTCCGTCGCTAATCCTTCCATACGCACTGTGTTGTTCATAATGTATTCTCCCTGAAAACGAAACCCTCTGTAGAATCCGGCCAACTCGGCACCCGCCAGCCAGTCGTGACTGACCGAGGCAATAGGCGATGTATCCAGAAACTTGATTTTATTGATATAAGACAGCGACCTGGTACTGTATCTCACCGTATTTGGCATCAGTGAACCAACCGTAGTCTTCGGAGTGCGATAAGATGCAGCAATTCCCAGATGAAAGCCTTTCACTTTATCTGCCGAAACAGGTTGCCAAACCGCACGGGCAGTCACCGATATTCCTTCATCTTCTCCGGCTTTGTTGTTACTTTCAGAATAATCTTTTTCTTTATTACCTTCAATTCGCTTGAAATGTACACCTGCTACCCCCAGGAACTGGTCATGTTCCCAAGTTCCCTGTACGCCAATATGATATTCAGGAGCAAATGCCGATACCACATTCGCTTTCTCCATAAACCATAAATCGCCCGAAGAAGTCATTGCAGCCATCCCAAAACTCTCTTTAAAATTACCTGCCCTAAAGTAGAGCCCGTTGGGAAAAGCATATTTAATGAAACAGTCTTTTAACGAAAATCCGCCATCGGTCAGATCCATCTCTATTTTACCGGATAATCTTTTACCAAATGCAGCAGTGGCACCTAAACGTACACGCCTAAATCCGACACCATTGCCTATGGGCTGGTAATCCTCTCCAAAAAACACCGCTCCATCTGCCTGGATACGGCCATTGAAAGTCAGTTTAAACTTATTGTCCTCCGAACTGAAGGTTAATGATTCTTTCTTCACCTCAGGAAGAAAAGATTTAGACTCCTGGGCAGAAACCATCCCCAGACAAGTAATTGAGAAGATAGAAAAAATAGTAATCAGTTGCTTGTTCATCCGTCTTTTTAGTGATTTGCGATTAATTGGCAGTGATTAGCAGCTAATAACCGGTGATTAGTACAATTCATCTATACGGTACTAATCACTAATTGTCAGTCACTAATCACTCACTCTTAGCCCAAAAGAGAAAAACCGATAATCATAGCCAATGCCAGAATGACCAGCGAGACAAAAACTACCTTAACAACCTTTTTGGCTTGTTCTTCTTCTTTCTTGCTGTGTGTTACTTTTTTCTTATTCTTACTCATAATCGTTAGCTTTAAAGTTCAACGCTAACAAAGTAAGAACAAATCTTTTAACCAGCCAAAAATATGGAGAATAAAATGATGAGCAAAGAAAGGAAATAAAAAAAACATCCTCCGGGGCAGAAAACCCCGGAGGATGTTACAATTCTGTTATGTTTAAGCCTCTTCGGACGAAAATTCCATCAGATAAGCCTTGATAAAGCCTTCTATTTTACCATCCATCACTCCGTTTACATCAGAGGTCTGGAAGTTGGTACGATGGTCTTTTACACGACGGTCATCAAATACATAGCTTCGTATCTGCGACCCCCATTCGATTTTTTTCTTACCGGCTTCCACTTTGGCCTGTTCGGCCATGCGGTGCTGCAATTCTTTATCGTAAAGAATAGAGCGCAACTGACGCATCGCATTCTCCCGGTTCTTAGGCTGGTCACGGGTTTCGGTATTCTCAATCAGGATTTCCTCTTCCTCTCCGGTATAAGGGTCCTTGTACTGATAACGCAAACGAACGCCGGATTCCACTTTATTTACGTTCTGTCCACCGGCACCTCCCGAACGGAAAGTATCCCAAGAGATACAGGCCGGCAAAATATTCACTTCAATGCTATCGTCCACCAACGGAGTGACAAACACGGAAGCAAAAGAAGTCATGCGCTTACCCTGCGCATTGTAAGGGGAAACACGAACCAAACGGTGTACACCGTTTTCACCTTTCAGATATCCATAAGCATAGTCGCCTTCGATCTGGATGGTACAGGTTTTAATACCCGCTTCATCACCTTCCTGCAAGTTGGCCATGGTTGCTTTATAACCATTGGTCTCGGCATAACGAAGATACATACGCATCAGCATCGATGCCCAGTCCTGACTCTCCGTGCCACCGGCACCGGAGTTAATCTTCAGCACGCAACTCATCTGGTCGGCTTCATCACGAAGCATATTCTGCAACTCCAGGTTTTCCACATGTTCCAGAGCCTTTGCATACGCCTCGTCCACCTCCTGCTCGGTGACCAGTTCGTCTTTATAAAAATCGAAAGCCAGTTCCAGTTCGTCTGCCAGTGTTTTGACTTCGTTGTAACCGTCAATCCACTTCTGTAATCCTTTCACCAGTTTCATTTGTGCTTCGGCCTTCTTCTGGTCATCCCAGAATCCCGGAGCCTGTGTTCTCAATTGTTCTTCTTCGACCTGAATTTTCTTCCCGTCGATGTCAAAGATACCTCCTCAGCGCATCAGTGCGCTCTTTCACGTCTTTAAGTTGTTCAATA
>PPYE01319635.1_pt1 | contig 102174 bp, 70 predicted proteins | sample 1559881 | NCBI WGS metagenome assembly PPYE01 (sample SAMN08240022, study PRJNA423297) | Human gut metagenome, whole genome shotgun sequencing project.
ACCTATAACATTAAGTATAAAAGCAAGGAGGTAATGTTAATCATAAATGGATAATAGTTATGAAACTAACTAAATAAAGTAATTTGAATGAATTAGGAATTATACAAGCAAATAAGTAATTATACCAATTATTATATATTTGACTCGATTAAAAAGAATACCTTGTAAATTATACATACAAGGTATAAAAGAAAAAAATAATCAAGTAAAATAATTTTTTTTTATTTTTTTGTTGGTTTTTTCATTTATATATATTAGATTTGCATAAAATTCGTGAATAAAAAGAATTTTATAATATTAAGCAATTGATATTATTTTTAGAGACAAGGGTCTTATTGAGCTGTAAACAAGATGTAAGTGAGTTAGTTGGGGTAAATGAATATTCACTGCCATTGTTATAGCTTTCATAAAATCCAGATAGTTTGAATGTTAACAACTAACTTTAAAGACAAAATGCTACAAAACGGAAAAGCCGAAAACTTGCCATACTTAAGCTATGTTTTGGGAGAAGGAACATAGAGTAAGGTTTCATCTTTAAAGATGAATAAAATCGTAAAATTATACATAATATGTATAGTTTGATAATTGAGTGATTATTTTGTAATCAGATGTTGTGCATAATTATATGTTGTGAGTTAGGGACATAATATTTTAATTTATCACACATATATTATATTGAAGTTTTCTTAAAAATGAACTTATAAAAAAATATAAAACTTCAATTCAAGATAATAGGGTTTTATTGAGCTGTAAACATAATAGGACATAGAGTAAATAAGGGTTGAGTATATCCTATACAGACACAAACACAAAGCACATGTAACCCCAAAAACATGCATGCCACAAAAATATAACATAAATAACAAACACGCGGCTTCATTTGTATTAAATTAAGCATTCATTTCTTTTTAGTATAATCATATAATAAAATAATAATGAGAAGTAAAATGAATAGATTATTATTCGTACTCATCATTACAGGTTTCTCTATTACCAGTGCATATAGCCAAAAATTTGGAGTCAAAACAAACCTGCTTTATGATGCGATAACTACCATGAATTTGGGAGTTGAATTCGGAATGGGTAAAAAGTGGACCATGGATGTATCCGCGAGTGTTAATCCGTGGACATTTTCGAACAACAAAAAATGGAAAATAATGTTTTTACAACCAGAAGCTAAGTATTGGTTCTGCGAAAACTTTAATGGTCATTTTATTGGTTTCCATGCCCATGGTGGAGAGTTTAATATAGGTGGAATTGATGTTCCCTCCTTTAAATGGTTGGGAAAAGACCTTGGTCAATTAAAAGATCACCGCTATGAAGGATGGTTTGTTGGTGCAGGGCTAACTTATGGTTATTCATGGATACTCAGTACACGATGGAATCTGGAGGCATCAATCGGTATAGGCTATTCCTATATCAAATATGACAGGTATCAATGCCCAAGTTGTGGCGAATGGTTAAATGATGGGCACTATCATTACGTAGGACCAACCAAAGCTGCATTAAGTTTAATTTATCTATTTAAATGAAAGTGAGGATGAAGACAATGAAAAGTAAATTAATAACTATATTTCTCCTTCTTTTTGCTGTGACTACTGTAATGGCACAGTCAGAATACACCAGACAGATAAAGATTGAAAAGGAGGTAGTAAAAGAAGGAAACGAAGCAGTGGTTAACTTGAATTTCATTCTGGATAGTTTGAGACTGAATTCAAAACATATGCTTATACTTACTCCGACAATAGTATCTCCAGAGGAACATTTAACAAGAGAGCTTGCTCCTATTGTACTTCTTGGAGGAAATAAACAGAAATCTGTTAAGCGTACGCAAAAATTAAATGACGAACCTAAATTTGAAATTGAGCCATATATGATGACTCAGGTAAAAAAGAATGAGTCATTAACCATACCTTATACGATACGTCTTCCTTATAAGAAATGGATACGCGAGGCCTCTATTGTAATGCACGAGAGCATAGAAGGTTGTGCCGGTTGCGGACTGGGAGAAGAAGAATACCCAATACTAGGTCCTATATGGGAGAAACCAGAATACATCCCCATGTATACTGTTACTTTCATCACTCCTGAAGTTGAAGAAATTAAAAAGCGTGAAGAAGTTGAAGAGTTACGTCTTAATTACAAAGTTAATCGCTACGACATTCTTCCGCAATTTGGAAGCAATGAAGAGGAGTTAGCAAAATTTGCTAAAACATACTCGCAGATCAGAAACAATCCTGACGTTAAATTTAAAGGTATAAAAATCGTCGGATATGCTTCTCCTGAAGGTAGATACGAGGCTAATATGAAACTTTCTGAAAACCGTGCCAAGTCTTTGGCTGCCTATTTCCAGAAAAAACATAATATAGACGCAAGCGTATTTAACATTGAATGGAAAGGTGAAGATTGGGAAGGATTACTTAAGTCTTTGGAAACCTATGATGTAGAGGGTAAAGCTGAGATTATAGATATCATTAAAAATACGCCCAACAATGAGGAGCGTAAAAATAAGCTTAAAGCCCTTCGCGGTGGAAGACCTTATGCGCTTATGTTAAGAGATATTTATCCTCCATTACGTAGAAATAAATGTGTGGTTGAATATGATGTTGAGCAGTTTAACCTGGAAAAATCAAGAGAAATTATTAAGACTAATCCAAAATTGTTAAGTCTTAACGAGATGTTCCTCGTAGCTCAATCTTATGAAAAAGGCTCTCCTGAATACAATGCAGCATTTGAAACTGCAGCAGCTACTTATCCGAATGATCCGGTAGCTGTAATTAATGTAGCAGGTATGGCAATAGAAAATAAGGAATATGCAAGAGCTATCAACCTACTCGAAAGATTCAGAGATAATGTGGATGCATGGAATAATATGGGTGTTGCTTTAGCTAAGACAGAAAGATTTGATGAAGCAAGAAGTTACTTCACAAGAGCTATGCAAGAGTCTAAACCTCATGCTCAGGAAAATCTTGAAAAAATGGTCTTTTATCTGGATGACCGGATGCCAGATTAATTATTAAAACAAAATTTACTCCAAATAATATTATTATTTTTTAACTAAATTATTTATTAGATTATGAAAGCTATTAAATTTTTTCTAATTGGATTAATTACTGTCGGATTTGTGGCGTGTAACAATGAGGACGGGGTTGAAGATTTGACTAGTTCAGGAGCAACCCAAAGCGTTACACTAAAATTGGAAGGTATTACCTTAAATGAAACAAGGGCTATAGATACTTTAACAAGTGATACAAAGATTTTGTTAAATGATCTAACTGTTGTTTTTCATGATGATTCAAAAATTTACAAGAATCAACCTATTCCAGCTGATAGTATTGGAGCCATTACGGGTAGTAAAGGGATGGTCATCCACAGTATACACTCTGCTGCTACTAAAGTGTTGGTGGTAGGTAACAGTGCAAATAAAAACATAAACTGGACAAGTGTTGCTAGCATAAAGGCATCTTCAATCGATGTTAAAAAGGAACAAGATGTAAAAGACTTAGTTCTATACGGTGAAGTAAATATAGATAAGAAAAGTTACACAGAACATACAGATCCTATAGAACATCCTAATACTACAATTAGAAGATATAATGTAGCAGTTACTATAGCTCCTTTAGTTTCTCGTTTTGAAATAGGAAATATTCAATGCGTGGATTTAGGAGATAGTATTGTTTCTTTAGAACTCGTAGGTATTGGTTTGGTAGATTTCCAGAATAGAGTACCATTAAGTGGGACTGTGTCTGCTAATAACTTTCTAGCAATGGGCGGATTTAAAGACGGTACTGCATTCGGTAATATATTTGAACCGGGGACAACAGCACCAGGAGGAATAAATCCGTTTTATGTTTTTGGAGAGAAAATCCCTGCATATCAAGAAATAGCATGGTCTTATGATTCAGTACCTAAAGTAGCTGGAAACTATGTTAAACTTACCAATAAAAATACAAAATACAATCCCGAAACAAGCAAAAAATTTGCTTATAATTTCTTAGCCCGTACAGGAATAAAAGTATCATTGCCGAATATTAAACTTGAATTAACTAATATCGTACCTAAATCAAGTTATGTTCATCCTCCAACATGGAGATTTGTTACAACGGCGAAATACTCCGGAGCTAGTGCAACAGAACAAATAACACCTGGTTATATCTATACAGTTGACTATGCATTTAAAGAAGGAAATCTAACTCCTTACGATCCAGATAACCAACTTTGCGTGCAAGTAGGTGTTACTGTAAAAGAATGGACAATCAAAGCCCTTACGCCTTCATTCCGTTAATCCTATAAAAAATATGCATAGGGCCTCTTAAGGTTCCTATGTATATTAAAAAAATGTTTTAATATTAAATCAAATTCAACCCTCAATTAAAGAAAGAATAAACCAATAATTATGTTAAATCTTCTTTAATTATAAGATTTAAGCTTAACACAATTTTATATAAACTCAGATCCTTCTTATTATAATATACAGAGATATGAAATACATTAAAAAAATAAACATACTGTTATTACTTATTCTTATAACGGGATGTTTAGCTGATGACTATAAGGATTGCGACCGGCTTTATCTGCATTTCAGTTATTTAGCTGACGGAACGACAGAAGTTTTTGACAGGTACATCGAAAAAGTCGATATTTATGTATTCGACTCTGAACAACGTCATGTCTTGGGACCAATAACAATAGAAGCAGACCAACTCAGAAAAGAAAGAGGAATTGATATTCCAATACAATCCCCCGGAAATTACGAGATTGTATGTGTAGGAAATGCACACCCCAACACCCAAATAGAACTTAATGGTGAATCGACCAGAGCCGGAAATGCCTTTGAAAGAATGTACTTTGGTGGCATATCATCTTATCCTACTGGAATTCTGGAAGGTGGCATAGACTCTCTGTATCATAGCTCAGTCAAAGTCAATATACCTGAAAATAAATATTATCGTTATGTAGAAGAAACTGCTTCATTCAATTCTTCGCATTACAAAGTTTCTGTAGAAGTATTTGATATGCCTCCTGCAGAAAACCCATCAGAAACACCTAAAGCAATGGGCATTATATCTTTAGGAAATCTCCCTCCCTATCTTACTTTTTTAAATACTCCTTGCGATGTTACCGTTAGTTATCGCCCAAAAGCAGAATACACTCCTCAGGAAAGCAAACTATGTACAAATATATTTAACATCGCCCGTCACAACAGAGACTCTCAAGCTTGCGTAGACGTACTTTATGAGGATGGAGATGCACTATGCTCTTTCAACTTGGAAGATATTGTTAAAAAGCATAATGAACAATATCCGAATGATCCTGATAAAAGGATAGATTTAAATATGCAAGAAGTATATATACCAATACAAATTATATTAGAAAGACCTATTATCGTAAAGGTAGCTGATTGGTATATTAAAGATATTAAACCCGGATTTCATTAATAAAAAAAGAATATAAGTTATGAATCCCATAAAGAAAATAGTATCTGGTCTTTTAATATTATTGGTATTATGTATTTATTCATCATGTTTAGATGATGAAAATAATGGCTGCATTCCTGATAATGACTATGCAACCAGTATTGATTTAACTATTACATTACCTGAACCAACAAAAAAAATTACCAGAGCAGCAGATGAGAGTTACCGTATGGATTTCACGGATTTATCTAATGTAAATGTCATCCTATATCCTAAGGATACACTAAGTAACTACCCTATTATTAGATATTATGATAACAATAATACTCCGGGGAAATTTCCAGTTGTAAATGGAAACAACCTGACAATTACGGTAGATTACAATAAATCTTTTGGAGAAGTGAGTGAAATATATTTAGTTGGAAATTATGATCAGCAGTTAGATTCAACTGATTTCCAACATCCATCTCATTTAAAAAGTCTTGAAATAGGAAATGTGTCTACAAGTGACTTTCTTCCAAAATGTGTATTTTTTGGTAAAGCAAACTATCTTAAAGACTTGGTTTACAATGAAGGCAAACGTAAAGTAAGTGTGTATACGGCTGAATTATCAAGACCGATAGCAATGGTTTCAATAAATTTAGAAGATCATGGTTTGCATCCTACCGTATCAATAAGACCCACACAAATCAGTATTCATAATATTCCTATAAAATGCAGACTAGATAGTACCAATGTAGGGAACGCTGCAAATGTAATGAAAGCTGAATATGATAAGTATTCATTTTATACTGATTGGGGAACATTGAGTAATAACAATAAATATGTAGGAAGTAAGAACATAAAAAATGAATACGAAGGTGGACAGGTATTTTATGTATATGAAAATGTGCAACCCTCCTATCCTCATCAATCAGAATCTGAAAAAGATTTAAAATATAGACCTTATGCAACTTATATAGACATATTTGCAGATTATGTAAAAACTAATGAAAGTGATCCGAGCAAAGTAGATTTAGCAGGAACAATACATTATAGATTCTGCCTAGGAGAAGATGTAATAAAAGATTATTCAGTAAAAAGAAATACCCACTATGATATAACGTTGGAATTAAAAGATTATGGAGGTGCAGGAGAAGATGGCCATCTTGACTCTGGAGGTAATATAGTAAAAGGACCAGCTAAAGAAGAAGGATGGAGAGTAAATTTACTTTTAAGAGATCTTGGTTTTGATGTTTCATCTGTACAATTAAACGCAGGTGCTGCAACAGGTACGATTAATATACTTGATGGCGGTTCACGTTCAAACGCTCTTGCTAATTTTTGGGAATATGGTAACTATAATGTAAAAAGTGAAGATTGGTTATTTATACATGTCAATGGGATTTGGGAACCAATAAATGCCAACAATCTACAAAAAGCAATAGATAATAAAAAGATTGAGTATTATGTTAAACCATTTAGGGCAGATGCAAGTGGGCTTTTCCCTGAAGAAAAACATCCTTATAGAGAATATGAACTTTCAATGCGATCAGTTGATTCTCAGAGAGAGTTTGTTTACATCAGACAATGGCTTCCAATAAAACTTCCGGATGTTCCAGGTGATTTAGAAGGTGCTCTTTATATGGATAGATTTGAAAACAGGAACACTCTTGTAGAATGGGGATATATTAATAACGATCTATCAGCAGCAATCACATCTCCACGTCCTGAATTTAAAAATAATTTCCTATTTGGAGATAACGCTGATGGATTAAGCAATACCTTCTATTTACGTTGGGGAGCCGAACCATCTGAAATAGCAAGTAATATATTAGAAAAAACAGGATATGATAAAACAACAGGAGGTTTACCTGCACTGAATGTAAATCAAACTGCAATGCAATATGTCCCTAATAGCAAAGAACTTGAAAGAGTTATGGACTATGTGGGAATCATCGATATTGAAGATAGAAATCGTCATGACCCTGTGGATAAAAATGTAGACTATTGGAGTTCATCTGTATTAGAAACTGATAAACTATCAACATTATATTGGGATGGAGTTAGTAAAACAATAAAAAGTACAAACCAACGAGATTCCAAAAAACGCGTAAGATACGTATACCGTCCTTCAAAGGATTTAAATTAATAATTGTCCCCCTCACATAAATCCCTATTTTTCGTTCAGTATCCCGGGCTTACCTAAGTCCGGGATACTTTTTCTAATAAACAAAAGTCCTATCTTTCCATTAAAAAACTATATACTTTTCTTAAATAAACTCCTAACTTTTTCCCAAGAAAGTACGTACTTTTTTAAGCTAGTATTAGAACAAAAAAATTCCGGGCTTCCCCGGAATTTCACTCACTATATTTATTATAAATCCGTCTTTATAGACACTCTTTAATATACTTCTCCATCTCTTTCACACATCCTTCTGCACTCTCCAACAACTTAAACTGCGCCTTTGTCCTAACCAAATTATGCTTTGGATATTTGATCTTATAATAAGTATCCCCATTAATATAATCAGCCAGGAATCTTACACATTGCATATACGGAAATAAGGTAGCAGCATACGGAAGATTTTCAATTTCAATCGGAGTAAGAAAAGCTTTTGCCGACTCCAGATATCCTTTTGTAAAGGCCTTAAAAATCTCCATATTAAAGTTTACATTATCCAAATTCTGATCGTCCTCATCACCTGTATTTGCACCAGTACGAAGAAAATCACCATAATCCGAGAATATAAAGCTAGGCATAACGGTGTCCAAATCAATTACACAAAGTACTTTTCCATCTTCATCAAACATCATGTTATTTACTTTGGTATCACAATGGCATACACGCTTTGGTAACTTTCCTTCCCGATATAAACGTTCTGCTTTACACATTTCATCCGCACGCCTTTCTATTTCATCCACATAATACTGAACTTCTTTCAGGCGACCTACCGGATCAGCTTTTACAGCATCCCGCAATTGGCTTAAACGAAACTCCATATTATGAAAATCTGGAATAGTTTCACCTAGTTCTACCGGAATATCTGCCAGCATCGACTGAAAATCACCAAAAGCCAGACCGGCATAATAAGAAAACTCCGGGTTAACAGTCTCATAAGTCTTTGCACGAGGAATAAAAATCATTATTCTCCAGTAGTTTTCTCCATCAAAATAATAGTATTTACCATCAGAGGCCGGAATGAAGCTTAAAACTTTGCGCTCGATATCTGTCTCTCCCTTTTCTTCCAGCTTTTTGCGAATATGAGTTGTTACCGCACTAATATTCTTTTGCAACATTTCTACATTCTGAAAAATTGCATGATTAATACGTTGCAGAACATAGTCGGGATGGTCACTTTCTTTTGTTGTGATCCGGTAAGAGTCATTGATTAATCCGGCACCAAGCGGAGTTATTTCGTCTACTGTGCCTTTAATTGAGAAATTTGAAACAATATTTTTAAGGTTATTCATAGTACAATATGTTTTTTATAAATGAATGGGATAAAGGTAAGAATATAGTTTTTAGTAAAAAGAATGTTTTCATTTTTTTAGGATTTCACTCCCTGGTTTATTACTTCCGGGAATGATCATTTTCGAAAAAAGAGAAACACCGATGAATTAAATAATTTTCATAAATAAGTATTGAATACTCTTAAACAAAACTTACATTTTGGCATATATTAAGACAAAATTTCATATTCTACCTACAATTCTATTACAAATTGACAGAAAATCCGTTTGGCATTTGGTTTGTACTTTACTAAGTGAATGAAATTTGTAAAATAAGAGATTTTCAAAATATATGTTTAATTTAATGATAGGAGATTTAATTATGATGCCGGTAAGAAGAACTCAAAATTGGTTGCCAAGCATTTTCAATGACTTTTTCGACAACGATTGGATGGTAAAAGCTAATGCAACAGCACCTGCCATCAATGTAATTGAAACTGAAAACGATTATAAGGTAGAATTAGCTGCTCCTGGGATGAAAAAAGAAGATTTTAACATCCATATTAATGACGACAATGAGCTGGTAATATCTATGGAAAAAAAGGAAGATAAGAAAGAGGAAAAGAAAAACGGACGTTATTTGCGTCGGGAATTTTCTTACTCAAAATTCCAACAGACTTTGATCTTGCCTGATAATGTGGATAAAGAAAAGATTGACGCTAAAATGGAAGATGGTGTATTGATTGTAGATCTTCCTAAAAGATCTCCGGAAGAAGCTAAAAAATCAACCAAAGTAATTGAAATTAAATAAACCATAACAGAGAATAGAGAGTAAAACTTAAGATTAAATATAATTACTCTCTACCATAAAATGATATGAAAACAGGATTTGGATTTTACATCTGAACCCTGTTTTTCTATAGACTACCATAGCTTTTAAACATACAGAGACCATTTCCAATATATTACATCCATAGTATTTACACCTTTCCTTTCTGATAAATCGACGGTGCTACCCCAAATTGCGTTTTAAAGCATTTACTAAAATAAAAAGGGTCATCAATACCCACTTTATAAGATACTTCTGCCACTGTCAGATTTCCGGAAAGTAATAATTCTGCAGCTTTTTTCATTCGCATAATGCGAAGATATTCATTAGGAGAATATCCGGTAACACCTTTCACTTTTTTATAAAAAACAGTTCGCCCAATATTCATCAAAGAGGCAAATTCATCTACCGAGAATTGAGAATTAGCCAGATTTACTTCCAGTATACGATGAAGTTCATCTACAAATTCTTTGTCGCGGTCAGAAGCATAAATCGCAGAACGAACAATACCCGGTTCTTCTGAAAACTTCTCTTTCAATTTTTCCCGCTGCTCCAGAAGTTTAATTATACGAGTTAAAAGTAATTTGATGCTAAATGGTTTGGATATATAAGCATCAGCCCCACTTTCAATACCTTCCAGATGATTTTCAGGTAAGCCTAATGCAGTCAGGAGAATGACAGGAATATGACTTGTCTGAAACTCTGATTTTAGTCTACGTGTGACTTCAAAACCATTCATACCGGGCATCATTACATCACACACAATTAAGCTCGGTTCTTCGCTTTGTGCCAGTTCAAAACCTCTTGTCCCATTATCAGCAGTGATTAACTCAAAATAAGCTCCTAACTCTTCTTTAAGATACTGCCTCACATCATCATCATCTTCAATAATCAGAACTTTTTGTTTATTTAACGGATTGGGTTTAATAGAAAATATTACAGGTTCTTCCGGTTTATGCCATTGCGTCTCCTGCTGTTCCTGTAACAATTTATTTGGTATTAGATAATCCTTATCTTCATACACATTTGTATTTAATGGTAATCTCACTGTAAAAACAGAGCCTCCCCCTTCATTATCCATATAATGTATAGAACCTTTATGAACCTGCACCAGTTCATGAGTCAGATGAAGACCCACCCCTACACTATCACCTGAAAAGTTACTTTGCATAAAGCGCTTAAATAATTCATCCCGTTTTTCTTTAGGAATACCTACACCTGTATCAGATACTTTAATTTCCAATAATTCTTTTTCCGTATCAATATTTACTTTGAGTAAAACCTTTCCACCTTGAGGGGTATATTTAAATGCATTTGAAAGAAGATTATAAGTTATTTTATCCAATTTCCCTTTATCAATAAACATTTTATAAGCAGTCATAGACGGGATAAACTGGAAATCCATATTCTTAGATTCAGCCATGTCACTAAAGCTTAAGAAAATTTCGTAAACCATAGCCACAACATCTGTTTCTTCTAATGACAAAGCTAATTTATTATTTTGCATTTTACGGAATTCCAGCAATTGATCTATCAGTCTCAACATACGCCGTGTGCTTTTTTCCATCGTTTGTAAGGGGTGATTTAATTCCTTAGAAGTAATATTCATACGCCGGACACGCTCTATTGCTCCTTGAATTAAAGTAAGAGGGGTACGAAATTCATGAGAGATATTAGTAAAAAAGACAAGCTTATATTCTGTAAGCTGTTTCTCTATCTCTATCTTATTGTTCAACCGGTTAAAATTACGGGTTATACGGAAAGTGAAGATCAAAGCTGCTGCAACTATTAATATGTATATAAGAAAAGCCCATACTGTAAGATAAAGCGGAGGGGTAACTATTATCTGTAATATCGATGCATTGTCATTCCAAACGCCGGAACTATTAGATGATTTCACAAGTAACTCATATTTGCCGGAAGGTAGCATTTTGTAAGAAGCAAAATTCAAAGATGAAGGGGTACTCCATTCTTTATCATAGTTTACCAGTTTATAAGAATATTTCGTTTGCCGTGCATCTGAATAATTAAAAGAAGAAAAATCCACAACAATGGAATTCTGGCTATGTCTCAGTTTTATTTTATCGGAATATGATAATGATTTCGTTAATGGAGAATCACTATCCCCTGGAAGCATATTTATTCCGTTCACATTTAGGTTGGTAAATACAACGGGAAATTCGAAAGAAGATTTCTTCACCACTTCCGGGTTAAATACAATAAACCCGTAATTAGAACCAAATAATATTTCCCCATTATTGCAGTGACACACTGCGCTTTCCGTATATACATTTCCTAAAAGATGAGCAGAAAAGAAATAATTTTCAAATATTTTTTCTTTATGTATGAATTTGGATATTCCATATTCCGTAGCTAACCAGATGTTGCCGGATTCATCTTCTGTAATAGATTGAACCACATCATTACATAATCCGTCACTAGTGCTATAATGTTCAAATTCAAGTGCAGAGTAATCATTATGAGGCTTACAAATACTGAATCCTGCCCCAGAAGTTGCAACAAATACATTTCCTCTTGAATCGGGAAATAAATATTTAACCTCGTTACTTCTTAATTCTCCTTTTACATTATCATATTTATAATAATTATCCGGATCTAATACCAGAGAGTCCGGATTAAAAACATATACTCCATCACTGGTGCCAACCCACATCATTCCATTATTGTCTTCGCAAATGGCACGAATCTGTCTTTGACCGTAAGCTTTATTCAGAAAATGCCGGAATTGATATCCACTCTTTGTCTTTTCGGCTAAGTCGAGTCCACCTCCAAATGTTCCGAACCACATTCTCTGACGACTATCCTGATAAATACAAAAAATATTGTTATTACTTAATGAATTTATATCAGAAGGATCACTTTTATACCAAATATTGTCTACCGATATTCCATCTCCACGACTTCCTATCCATATTTTACCAGAACTATCTTTCATTGCAGCATAAATATTCGAATGGAAATTCTTACGGGCAGACTTTAAATTAAAATTAAGATCATATATATAAAGTCCTCCTTTACGTGTACCAATCCATATTTCATCATCATGTATTCTGGAGACCATACGAATAGTATTGGAACGATCTTGTAAGGAAGCATTTTCCGGAAAATATCGATAAGAGCCCTCATTTATTACAGAAATACGAACAACCCCTGTAAACTCACAGCTCACCCATATTTCACCCGAACGATCTTCCATCACACCCAACAGATAATCTGAACCAATGTGACTAAATCCATTCATTCCGGTTGTAAAATGTGTGAGATCATCTTTTGCTATATTATATGCAAATAATCCGTTCCCATAAGTAGATATCCAAATAATACCGCGCGAATCATGAACGATGCGATATCTTTCGGAATCAATAAATCCCATTTTTTCGGGAGGGAAAAGCTGAAAGCATTTGGTTAATTCCGTTTGAGAATTTATATACCATATTTTCCCCGAATGATTATAAACCCAGATGTTATTCTTATTATCTATCAAAACAGACCCGCGCACTAGTTTTTCACCAAAAAACGTCGAGTCTTCAGTCACTTCTTTCTTTGATAAATCATATGTATAAGCAGTATTCAGCGTGAAAATAAACCAACGGTCATTCAATAAGAAATGTCCGGTAGTGTTGATTTCTTTAGAAGGTAATTCCGTTAATAAGTTTAATTCTGATGTTGATTTATTATAAACATATATCCTATTGGTATTTGTGTAGAAATAAGTATTTCCTTCATGGGAAATCAGATGATGAAAGTTATCTTTATCATCTATTAGTTTTTCAGTGTCCCCGGATATTTGCATTAAACCTTTTCGGGTACCAATCCATATATTTCCATTTTCGTCTTCCGAAACAAAGTTTACATAGTCACTGGGAAGATTTCTATTTTTTTCTTTATAAATTATTGAACTGAAAGTATCATCCTTGTTAATTATCCGACGCGCTCCATTTTCATCATGCCACAACCATACATCTCCATTACCGGCAAATATCTTTTTGGAATACCTGTGTCTATATTCTCCACAACCAGTAAAATCAACAAAACAAGCTTTCTTTAGGTCATAGCAGCTAAATTGTTCAGAAGAAAAAGATATCCATAAGAATCCATTCTTGTCTTCTTCGAGATCATATACTTTTTGATCGGCAAGTGAAAGTTCTCCTTTTGAAGAAGGATGATACGTTATGAATGAGTTCCCATCATAGCGATTAAGCCCATTTAGGGTACCCATCCAAATAAATCCTTTGCTATCTTGTAAAAAATGACGGACGGTATTATTAGCAAGTCCGTCTGCTATAGTTATTTGTCCTGACCGGATCTCAATAGAGGCAGTAGATTCAAAGATAAAAAATAAACAGGTAAAAATAAATATAACTATTCTCCTCATGTTTTCCAAGTTTTAGATATAATAGTGAGTGGTTAAATAGTTAAAGCAGTCAGAGTAATTAAATAAAATATTTTCTTTAACTACTTAACTACATTGACTACTAATCTCCAGGCAAAAGTAACAGAAAGATGATTTACTACTACACTACTATCTAGTTTTTTTGTGGAAAAAGAGCAGAAAAGAACTACTCCATCCTGAAAACTTCTTTCAAAGGAATCGATACAGGAGAATTATCCGGATTAGTATCCATAATATCTGCCATATAATCCCACCATTTCTGCACAATTGGATTGTTACCCATATCCTGAGAAGATTCTTCACCTTTCACTTTCTGACAAGCAAACAACAAATTTGTCTCTTTATCCCAGAAAATGGAATAATCACAGACGCCGTTGCCAGCTAATAATTCTTTTAGTTCCGGCCAGATTTCATTATGTCTTTTTTCATACTCTGCCTCGCAACCAGGCTTTAGATACATCTTAAATGCTTCTCTTTTCATGGTATTCTACTTATCGTTTAATATAATTAATTAAATCACAATTTTTTAGTTGGGATAGGCCTTCAATAGCAGATTCACAATTCATAAGTGCTCCTTTATTAGTTGTATGGACACTATCTTTAAAATAGTCTTTTGCTTTTTCTTCTCCCATTTCCTCAAACTTCTTTGCTGTTAATTCATTCATATCAATATAAACTACACCTTCCTGTTCAGCAATTTCTTTTGACCACTTTCCGTAAGTTTCATTCAGCCTGTACATTTTTCCGTTAGCCCACCTATTGTTAGGTGTAGGTGAAAGAACTATTATATGAGCTCCTCTGGCTTTTGCCTGACGAATGTATATCCGCAAGTAATGTCCAAAAGTAAAGACCTCTTCAGGGCCTCCATGCCTTTCCATGATTACAATCTCCGACTCATTCCCTATTCCTTTTAGTGAAGCCCTTGCTCTTCCGGTATTAAGAGAGCCTCCGTCATTATGTCCAAATTGTACGAATAAATAATCTCCCTCTTTGATTCCGGGAAGAACTTTATCCCATAAACCTTCGGTGTAAAAAGTCCGGCTACTTCTGCCCCCTAATGCATGATTTTCTACGGAGATCCGAGTGGTATCAAAATATTGCTCAAAGAAGCTTCCCCATCCCCATTGACCATTGTCACCTTTTCCACTACCATTTTTCATTGTAGAATCACCTATCATAAATACCACCGGAGCATTTTCATTTACCCGACTGCTACCTGCCGGGATATCCTGTCTGCCGGAATTATTAATGCTGAAAATAGGTGCTGGGGTAGTCTGTTCTTTCGCATAATATTGAACTGCACTGTCGTTCATCTTAGGATATTGTTTTTTCAGTAGATTTATCATTTCCGCACCAGCCCATATTACCGGACCATAACCATGAGCTGCATATATATTTACCGGACGGTGGTAATAAAAAGCCGGATCAAATCCCATACCTGTACCTACACAAGTACCTTCAACTTCTCCTTTTTGATTTATTTTAGTAGATACGGCATGCCATCCCAAATTTGCTACCGGACCGTAAGCTACCGGATCAAGCCAACCATTATTGATACCACGCGCTATACAATATACAAAAATAGCCGTAGCAGATGTTTCAAGATAAGAGTCGTTCCTATCCAAAAGTTGATGCCAAAAACCTTCACCACTCTGGTAAGATACAATCCCCTGGATATGGGCGCGATACTGATCCATGATATTTTGGTAACTTGGATGCTTCTCCGGTAATGCGTCCAGTACTTCTGTCAATGTCAAGATGGCCCATCCATTAGCACGCCCCCAATGGAAAGAAGGATGATCTTGCATGGATTCAACCCAGCCATGTCTATAGAGTCCTTTCTCCGGAACAAACATCCGATTTGAAAATTGGATTACCTGACGCACCGCTTCGTTATAATATTTATTTTCACCTGTCAATTTACCCATCTGGACGATTGCAGGAATAGACATAAACATATCATCCAGCCAAAGCGTATTCTGCTGCGGGCGATTACGTGCAAAAGTTCCGTCACCAAGACGATATTCTCTGTACATAATATAATTCACGTAATTATCTATGATAGAACGTAATTCATTCTTAGAATCGATCAATTGTGCTTTTATCATGGCAGCACACATAGCGCCGGCATCATCCAGAGCATGAGGAGTAAGTAATTGTTTCATCTGAGGATCGATCACACCGTAATCATTCATCAAACGTTTAAAGTGTGGTGCTATTTCAGCCAGTAAATTAAAACGCTTTGATACATACTCTTTGTAAGACTCATCACCTGTAGCCTCCGCAGCAGCCAGCATAGCAGCATAAGTAACTCCCCATTCGTAACTGGCCAGTCTAAACAGACCACGATCTAAAACTGCGTTAGCATCCATTTTATCATAGTCAGTAATTACGTTACCTGTTTCTTTATTTACAACCCTGGCAGGGGTAGCCTCGTCAAGAAAATAAAGAATACGATCCATATCTTTTTTTATTTGCTCAACAGACAACATTCCATAAGGAACTTTATAATCTGGCTGGAGCAAATGAAGCGGAGTATTTACATCATTGATTAATTCTTTTTTCTTCTGTTTCTGTGTATACGAAGAAGAAAAGAATAATAAACTAAATAAGCTAAAAACAAACACTATTTTTTTCACCAAATGTATCTTCATAGAATAAAGTATTTTTCTTAAATCATTTTTATTTGAATTGATAGCCTCTGAATATTTCTTTTAAATCCGGTCCAAAATAAAAACCGGGCTGTGTCGGTTGATTATAAGCTATATTTTGCGTAGCAATGCTAATCCGATAAACCGGATCTTCCAGAAAAGTATGAAAACGATATTTTGTAGGTATCGTAGATATATATAATCTTAAAGCTGTATTATCTTCACTCCTTAACAACACCTCTTCGCGCCAGTCGCCGATAATATCTCCCTGCAAGCAAGGAGTAGCTTTTGTTCCATTATTGGATAATGCACCTTTAAATTCAACCAATGGACGGCAAGTACTTGTCTTCCAATCATATTTACTTACTACATTCTTATCCAGAAGCTCGCGCAATAAATCGCCATCCCACCATACGGCCATATTTACAGAAAGGGTTTTCATTTCCGGGTTAACAACTTCTCCTTTTATATTACGTATACCACCGGATTCCCAAGACCACATTTCTACACCATAATTGGTCGGATCTATATCAGCGGCCATAGCTCGTCCCACATCTGTAGGGCTTTTCACCTGGAAAATAACTTCACCCGTTGCAGCATCCCGGAAAGATGAACCATCTTTCCTATTCTCATGACAATCCCATACTTGTAATTTAGGGTCAGAAGGGTCAAACTGGGTTAAATGAATCGCATCCCCATGCCCCATACCTGTTGTATAAAGTCCTTTTCCGTCATGGTCAATAGCACAGGAACCATAAATAATTTCATCACACCCATCTCCGTCTACATCACCTACACGAAGATTATGATTGCCCTGTCCGGCATATTCTTTCCGTTCCGGTAGATTACTGTCAAATACCCACCGTTGCTTTAATTGTTTTCCGTCCCAATCGAAAGCAGCCAAAACTGTTCGGGTATAATACCCCCGACACATGACAACGCTTGGATGTATACCATCCAAATATGCTATACATGCCAGGTAACGATCACTTCTGTTAGCATTATTATCTCCCCATCCCATCAAGTCTCCACGTTGAGGTATATAATCAATTGTATGCAGTTCTTCTCCGGTTATTCCACTAAAAACAGTCAGGTATTCAGCTCCTGTAAGTATCCTGCCGTTTCCGGCACGATAATCGGCATCCGGATTGCCTATTACTTTGCCTTTTCCATCTATTGTACCATCGGAAGTTTTCATTACGATCTCAGCCCGGTCATCACCATCCAGATCAAATACCATAAACTGAGTGTAGTGTGCTCCTGCCCGGATGTTTTTCCCCATATTTATGCGCCACAAGAAAGTACCATCTAATTGATAACAGTCAAAAAGTACCGGTCCCGTATATCCATCATGAGCATTATCGTGAGCATTGGAAGGATCCCATTTTAATATGATCTCATATTCACCGTCACCATTTACATCACCAATACTGGCATCATTAGGAGTATATGTATATTTTTCTCCTGAAGGAGTTGTTCCTCCTTCAGGACGGTTTAAAGGAATATTTAAATAACCTTCCGGCGCATTTGCCGGAAGAGTGTAAACGCCACCAGATAAAACAATATTTGCCTGCTGTGATAAAGCTTCTATCTTATAAGTAGCAGAGTCATGGTTATCAGAATTAGTATCACGAAAATAAGTAGCTGAAGTTAGCGGTTGATCCGTTAGTTTCACTTCATCTCTGTATACATTAAAAACAATATCCATAGGATCTGAAGAAAGATATCTCCAGGAAATCACTACCGCAGAGCGAGATTCTCTTACTGCAATTACCCCTCTTCCTAACTTCTCGCGTTTAAGTTTTGTAAAATCATAGGCTGGTTGTGCAATTGTAATATCCACTATCAATAAAAACAGCGATAATATTATCCATTTTGTGTTCATGAAATTAGCATTAAAAGCTTGACTCTAAAATATTCTTATTCTCATTGCCAAAATTAAGTTTTTGGCTTCCATATAATCATATACAATTGTACAATTACCTGTAAATATGTGCAGGACAAATGCCTAACACTTGTAGTTTTAAACTTTTAGCTTATTTTTGGAAAAGCTTTTCCTCCGGTAGACAGATTAAATACATCCGTATGAACTTTATCACTTTATAATTCCTTCATCCAATATTAAAAGAAAAATAATCATGAAAGACACAAAACAACTTCAAACATTCGCAATCATATTAATAAGCATTTGCTTTCATTGTTTATTTGTAGATGAAACAGCATCACAAACGGGTAGGCGTTTTCCTTCCGAAACGTTTATTTATAAAGATGAAATAACAGGAAAGACAATCAAAGTATTAACTAATAGTACGGAATATAGTGATGCACGAATCTATCAGACACATCCCCAATGGACGTATGACGATCAATATATTGCCTTTCGATCACGCCGCTCTGGTAATTCCCAGCTCTTCTTTGTAAACGAAAAGAGCGGAGAGATCATCCAGATTACGGAAGGAGAAGGAAATGGAGATTATAATTTATCCCGTAAAAGCAACCTGTTATATTTTATGCGGAGATCTAAATCAAAACCCGCACAAATAATAGAGATAAATTTTGAAAGTATAATTGCAGATAGCCACAAAGGAAAGGTCAAACCCCATTCTGCTTACGAGCGTATAGTAACTGAATGGCCTGACTCCCTTTCGGTTTCGGGAGGTATGGCTTTAGATTCGGAAGAAAATATTATTTATATAGGAGTGACCCCACAATATGATACACTGAAATGGGAAAATCCGATTGATGATTCCAATCATCGCATAAAAAACCGTCCCGGAGGTATACGAACCATCAACATAAAAACCGGAGAGATCAAATTTGCTTTTAATGTAGATTTCACCATGGGACATGTGCAGGCAAATCCTTTTATGACACATGAAATTGTGTTCTGCCACGAAACGGGAGGTGACTCGCCACAACGTATGTGGTTTGGAGATATGAAGACCAATACTTACCGGCCATTTTACATAGAATCTGATTATGAATGGGTAACACACGAAACTTTTGCAGATGCCGATCACGTTTATTTTAATGTATTAAGCCACTTAGAGGCATTAAGAAAAAAGCCTTCAGGTATCTTTTCCGTAAACTTACGTGATGGAGATGTACGTGTACTGGGACAAGTATTCACTGCTGAAAGTCATCCTGAATATAAAGATATATTGGAGAATGCCCGCAGTTTCTGGCATTGTAACGGGTCTCCAGATGGAAAATGGGCGGCCGGAGATGATTTTTCCGGTAATATATCACTGATCAATGTAAAAACAGGAGAAATAAGTTTGCTTACAACCGGACATATAATGAAACCGGATCATGCACATCCTAGTTTTAGTACAGATAGCAAGAAGATATTATTTCAATCGGGAAAATTATCAAAAGGGGAAAGACTGGCGATAATGATAATGGAAGTATCCGAGGATGCAAATCAGAGTTAAGATTAGTGATTTGTATTTGAAAAGTTGAAGGCTTTGACAGAACTAAACTTATTTATGGGATATCCTGACACCCTGAAAAAGTGATTTATACCAGACCGGGGTTAAAACCCGGTCTGGTATAAACAGGCTTACAAATTTTTCACGACTTTACAAATTTTCTTGTCGCATACGTCCCATCCTTAAATTTAACGTAAATCAAATAAATACCTTTTTTCAACCCATCAACATTAACAACATTCTCTGAGCTTTTTATCACTGACGCTCCCATTAAATTTACGATTTCTACTTGGATTATGCCTTTATCTGTCTGAATATTCAGTTCATTTACGGACGGATTAGATTGGATTATTAAATTCTCTTCTCTCATCCCTGTCGGAGAATCCAAATTACGTGATGTTCTAAAACCTGACGGTGGAGTTGAAGATATCCAAAAATCATCATAGCGGATATAATTATCCTTTGAAGGAGCCCATGAAGAATCGCTTCCACCATAAAAAGTTGAAATATAAAACAGGTCAATCTTCTGGTCTGCAAAATCAACAAGACGGAGAGTATCTACTTCCATAGCTAACTCGCCATCAAACCAGGAGCGTACTATCCCGTTTTTCAATCCTTGGGAAGCTCCTACGGGAACATCGTTCAAAACAACCTGTGTCAATACGGTATGCCATCTTCCCGGAATAAATTGCCGTTGCGCGCCTCCTTCATCCCATTTCATATCATCCCCATAAGTTGCAGCCTGATCTATGAAATACATGTATTGAACAACTTTACCACCGGTACGCCACATAATGCGTGCGCTCCATCCGTCTCCGCAGCCGGGAGTTTTACCTCCGGTATAACACTTACCTCCGCACAAACCCGGGAGTTTACCACCTTTAACAAACTCAAATCCTTCTTCAAACTTGATGCGATAGCTTAACCACATTGTTTTTGCAGGTTCCGGCAATTTCCATTTAATCTGTATCCCACATGCACCCGGATCATTTACTCCTACACATCCACGCGGATATTTCACCCGAAGTACTTTGTTGCCATTTTCATTCATTATTTCACCACGCCCCTGATCCATACCATAATACCAATCACCCGGAGGGGGAAAATCCTGCCTGGCCATACTCATTGTATAAGGCCCGGTGTTGTGCTGTTCAAAATCAACGACAAATGGAGCGGTAACCTGTGCATTTAAGGTAACAATGCCCCAAACAAACAATACGTTAAAAAGACAGTTTTTCTTCATAAATAGACAATTAAATATTTACACTGTTTTTATAGCTCAAATACATTTTAATAGCCAATAAATATAAGCATTTTCAGTAATTTATTAACAACTATTCATTATTTTTTCGACAAACAATTTCGTGTATATTTAGTTTTGGTAATCAATGTAAATCAGCAGTTAAAGTAGTTATCAGTCGTTCTGGCTCATGTAGGAGCCAAGTAGTAAATTCAGGAGATAAATTCTTTAACTGCTCATTCACATAACTAATTATTCTCCTAAATAGTAAGAAGGCACAGGCGCCTGCGGATATCCCATTGAACGATGTGCAATATAATTACGGTAAAGTGGGTCTTGCATAAGAGTAGTCCGTTTATCTTTTGCCGGGATATTAGTGCGATAAATCCTTAATTCACCTTCTAAAGCTGTTATTACTTCTTCGCGCCAGTCTCCTACTACATCCGCTATCATCAGTATATCACCTTCAATATTCTCAGTCAGTGTTTCTCCTTTCCATTTTACTATATTTTGCGGACGACCGTGAGAGGAAGAACCGGCTCCCCAACGGCTGTCATCTCCTTTAAAAGTTTCACGTAACAAATCTCCATCCCACCATATCCAGTTACGGCAAGGAGGAACATCTTCATTACTACCTAAACGCTTACCATCAGAAGAAAGTAGATATTTATCCGTACTTCCCCCTTTCTTATCTTCTGTTGCAAAACATTCCAATCCCGGATGGGAAGCATCGATATCAGCTACCATCCCATCACCTACATGTAGTGTTTTATGTCCGATGTTCCAAATCGGTTGACCGGTTATTGCATCCACCATACAAACTCCTCTGCCATCTTCACGCCACGGTTCTATACAAAGGAATAACTCCATACCCGGACGACGCGGATCAATATCCGTAATATATATTTTATCCGGATGTCCTAACCCGGTAGACCACTTCAAAGTGCCGTTATTATTTAAAGCACAAGCTCCCAGAAATATTTCATCCCGTCCGTCTCCATCCACATCTGCAGATATCATACTATGAGCTCCCATGCTGCGTGTTACAGGATTTTCTTCATCCCCATCCCAACGCCAAACACGTTCCAACTTATTATCTTTAAGCATCCAGGCATCAACTACCATTAGTTTGTAGGTTCCCCGTGCAGCGAGTATAAAAGGAGTTTTCCCGTCGAGAAATGCCATTCCTATTTGATTACGATTACGACGTACCATATTCCCATAACGATCATTCCTTTCCGGCCAATTTACTCTGGCTATTTCCTTTCCGGTCATTCCATCAAGCACTGAAAGATATTCCTCACCGGAATCCACACGTCCTTTCTCATCCCGTTTTACTGTTTCCGGTGCTGCTTTCAACGCAATCTCGGCTTTACCATCTCCATTAAAATCATAGGCAATGAAGGGAGAATACCATATACCGGGTTCTATTCCTTGTCCCAAGTCTTTTGTCCAGAGGTAAGTACCGTCACTGAGGTAAGCCTCAATCTGATAAGTCTTTCCTGTAAGATCTCCCGGCATCCCGGGATCAATATTCGTTTCGGGAGTGCGGATTATGTAGTCATAAACTCCATCACCATTCAAGTCGGCTAAGGCCACTTTTCCGGCTTTTACAGCCCTCTTTAATTTTATTGAAGTATAATTGGGTGAAGATAATTCATTAAAAACAATGTCTATTTTCTCCGAACTTTCCTGTTCTTTTTCATTTATGACAGGAACTATCCAATACGTCATTTTATTATTTACCGGAGTTTCGTCCAGAAAATCACAGGTTTGAACAATTGGTTTTCTATTTAAACGTTTACTTTTTCCATTTATAGCCCGGTAGATATTGAATGAGATGCCTTCAGCATCTGTTTCCAGAAGACGCCAAGTCAGATAAACGGATTTATTGTCTTGAGAAAGTGAGGCAACCAATCCTCTGTTTAATTTTTCTTTTACCCGTTCTTTTGCAAGGCCTTCAACTTGTAGTTTCGGTTCGTGTCTGGGATCGAGATTCTCATAATAATAAATACGTTCACGAGAATCCTGAGCATGAATAAATAGTGTTCCGCTAAAAATAAAAGCAGAACAAAGAATGGTAATAAATAAGTGTTTCATATAAGTAATACTTTTAGGTCATTCATATCTTCCGGCTTAAATTAAACTCTTATGGCGTACAGATCATACTCTTTACGCCTCTAAGTCTTGCTCTTGTCGTGTCCAAGTAATCTTTTCACTACTGTGAAGAGTTTTCTTCACTCTTGTAAAGAGATCTTTCCACAGAAGTGAAGAATGCTCTTCACAAGAGTAGAAAGATCACTTCACAGGAGTGAAAAGTTTACATTAATGCGTTAAGAGAATGATTAAGACGTGACAAGAGGATGACCTTATCACGTCAGGAGCGTTCATCTCTATATTTACATCGTTGGTTATAGTATCAAATTACCTCATCTCAATCTGTAGATAAAGGCCAGTTGGCTGTAGGTATACGCATAGCCGACATTTCTTTTTCCAGCTCAGCTACTTTCTCCGGATACACTTCTGCCAGGTTGTTTGATTCGGTTATATCTTCCTTTATATTGTATAATTCCAAAGGAATATCCTGTTTAACGGATACGACTTTCCAATCTCCTTTACGGGCGGCGCGCTGTTTTCCTGTAAATTCCCAATAAAGCATACGGTTGTCCGTATCCACTTCTTCGCCATAAAACAGCGGCAGGATATTTATGCCTTGAATATTTTGGGGAGAGGGAGCATCTGCCAAAGTAGCCAGTGTAGGAAGTACATCCGGAAAATATATCTGGTTATTTAAAGTTTGTACAGGTACTTTTCCCGGTTGATTTACAATGAAAGGTACACGAAGTCCACCTTCATATAGTAAACCTTTACGGCCTTTAAATACTCCGTTACATCCCAATTCTTCCAAAGGTGCCTGAACTGCTGCACCATTGTCCGATGAGAAGATAACCATCGTATTTTCACGTAGTCCTAATGTTTCCAATTCTGTTATCACACGACCGATAGCCTTATCCATGTGGGTTATGAGAGAAGCATAACGTTTTGTATCCATATCCCAATTCTCATCATCATACCAAACTGTTTCATTAATGATATATGGTTCGTGAGGAGCATCATAGGCCAGATAGAGGAAAAAAGGATTATCCTTATTCCGGTTAATGAACCGGATAGCATCTTCTGTTGATATATCCGTATTATGCTTTACACGTTGATCTTGTGCATTTGCATCAATATTTATAAGCGAATCATTGTCGAAGCGATAAAAAGGGTAATAGTAAGGATCATTAGAGTGTGGAGTGCTGATGAGCCATCCGTAAAATTCATCAAATCCCCGGTTCAGCGGGGTTGCTTCCGGATTGAATCCATCAAGATGCCATTTATTCACCAGGCAAGTGCGGTATCCTGCTTCTCTTAATACGGTAGCTATGGTGGTATCTTCGGGAAGGATGTGCATGCGCCTTATCGGATTACCATTTTTTAGACCTTCAATTCCTCCTGCCATACAGAAGTTATCACGTATTGTAGTATGTCCGGTATTCTTCCCAGTCATAAGCGCACATCTTGAAGGAGAGCTTATTGCAGACCCGGCATAACATTGTGTAAACCGTGTCCCTGTTTCGGCTAATTTATCAATATTAGGGGTTTGGATATATTTGTTTCCATAACAAGAAAGGTCTCCGTATCCCATATCGTCTGCAAGGATAAAAATGATATTGGGTTTGGAAGTGTCGGTAGGTTTCTGTTTATTGCTGTTGCAGGAAATAAATAAAGGGATTGCAGAGCAAATACTACAAAAAGAGAAAAGGTTGATGATTCTCATAATATGTCTGGTTTGTAGATGGATGGTATCTAAGAAATTATCTGCCATTCCCGGATTGATGTGATCTTTCTATTTAAGTGATCTCACGTGGAGATTCCGGGTCAGGGCCCGGAATGACAAGTAAGTTCTCAGATACCTGACTTATTCTATTGTTTTATTATTCTATTATTTTATATTCTATTTACTTTAATATCCCGGATTCTGGTATTTAGCTTTGGCTTCCTGAGAAAGCAATTTTCCATTTTCATCAGTGAGCATATCCATAAATGTTTGCGGGAATGGCTTAAAGGTATAAGCCGGTTTAAATGTACCTTTTCCATTACCGTCTTGTCCTTTTCCTGCCGAAACATTATCCGAAACAGGCCAATGGCTTTGTAAAGTTGAGCCCATCTGGTGATGCCATTGGATGCGTTCTGCCTGTATACCCGCATGATGTATACCCGAATAAACAACTAATTCCGAATTAAACTCACGGGAATATTCATTATAAATAAAATGAATAAAACGTTCCAGGTTTGTTGTTGCTTCGGCGGGATAGTTTTCTGCGATGGATTTAGCAGAGGATCCATCCCAGTAACTTGCATCTACAAGTATATCATTCGATTTATCTGTTTTCACTGTGTAAGGATATTGCTTTTCTTCATCGGAAAGGTTCTCACTGCCGGGGTATAAACGTGCGATTACTTCGGCACGCGATTCACCGGATTTATACGCAGCACGTTGACGTACTTTATTGATATCACTGACCGCATTTGAAAAGTCGCCTTTACGTCCGTATGCTTCGGCACGGATCAGGTAAGTTTCCGCCAACCGGAATACAGGAACGTCACGTGTTCCGGATTCAGACTGGATACCGGATCTGTTCGGATCCACATGTTTATAGCAAGGCGCCCATTGACTGTAACTGTTACCTAGTCCCTGATTGGTAGCGGCAAACCTATCCAGTCCTATCCTTCTGTAATAATATTCATTGGTATCTTCATTATAAATCCAACGGGGATAGAGTACGTAAGGTTGTGCTTTAGCTTCTTTCAAAGTGATAGCAGTTTTTTTTGTATTTTCCAGAAAGACCAATCCCAGATCAGTAGTACCGATCTTGTGATCACCGGCTACAGCCTGCCTGTTTCCCCATGATGGTCTTTTGTAAGTTGAGAGAATATTTCCGTTGAAATAGGCAGCATCCTCAGCAAGCCAGGTTTGGGTTCCATTATTGCCGTGCTGATAGTTATAATAGGGTTGGTTTTCTTCTTTTGTACTCTGGTTGCATAAAGCTGCCGGAAACTCTACACGGAATGTTTTTTCAAAACGGGAGTCTGCCACCTTATCCGTAAATACATCATAGGCCCAGTCTGTAGGCCGGAAGCCCGTGTTACGGTTGCCATATATCCAGGTTTGAGTTGGTAATCCCCAGTCACCTTTATCATATTCTGTTGTAAAATATCCATGGAAACGCATATTGTAACGTGTATTCCAATCATTATTATTTGTAGTTCCGAAAGAAGCAGCCAGGATAATTTCTTTACTGTCTTCATTACTATAATCATCAATGCCCACTGCGAATATATTGCGGTAATCAGGTTCTAAGATGTGGTATCCGGAATTTATCACTTCCGACGCATAATAAATGCATGAGTCCAAATCTGTAGCAACATTCCCTTTGTACAACATGCCCAGATGTGAGTTAGGATTGTTGTGATCGATACCTCCGTCGGCAGCACGATAATCTCTGAATTCTGCACCCTGAGCGCGTTGTAAATATAATTTGGATAAAAAATGGGCGGCAGTCCATTTGGTTATTCTTCCCCGCACAGTGTTTTCAGGCAACGGAAGATGCTCGTATGCAAATCTTAGATCGCTGATTATATATTTATAGATATCTTCAGATGTTGACTTTGGAAAGTAATATGTCTCGGGCAACGAATTATTGCTTCTCAGCATCATAGGTGCATCTCCAAATAATGTTACCAGCATGTAATAAGTCCATGCACGATTGAACAAGGCTTCTGACAAACGAAGGTTGGCATAATCTGTATTGGTCAGGAAATTTCCTTCTCCCCTTCCTTCACGAATAGTCTCAATAGCACGGTTACAGTTGTTTATGGTAGGATAAGCTGCCAATAATGTTCGGGAATAATATCCCAGTACGTTATTGGCCTGTTTTCCTACATCGCCGCTTGGCGACCATGTACCTGGCTCAAATGTATTCCATGCATCAGCACCGACCAACGAAAGGTCTGTGCCCATTTCATAATTATAAGGTCCTTCTACCCACGCATATTTCCAGCGAATGGTGTTGTAAGTACTGGCAATAAGAGCTTCCAGTCCGGCTTCCGTATTAAAATAATCCTGATTGATAACCCCAATACTTTTTTCTTCTAAGAAAGAATCGGAACAGGATGTTGCACCCAGTAATGCCATAAATGATATGAATATATATTTTTTCATCTTGTAATTACATTTAAAAGTTAATACTATCAGAATCCTAAACGAACGCCTAACACAAAGCTTCGCATCAATATCGTATTATTGGTCTGTCCTCCGATAAAAGTTCCGTTTGTTTTTCCATCCCAGCCTTTTGTATCTTCAGGGTTGATTCCTAGTTTAACAGCTTCTCCTCCAAACATAAAAGGATTTAATACCTGAGCATAAACAGAAGCATTTTGCACATTGAACTTTGTTAGCCATTTTTCAGGAACAGTGTAAGAAAGAGCAATATTACGTACTGCCACCATAGTGCCACTCGTGTAATTGCGGGTATAATTAAATACTCCTACATTGGCTGTTGTAGTAGGCCGGGGGAACTCCGCATTCTGAAAATCTTCTCTCCACACACTTTTTTCTTTACGCCGTCCATAAGTTTGCATGGCCCCATAATAAAGATTACCGGTACGGATGTAAATGAAAAAGTTCAACTCCCAGTTTTTATAATTAAATGTATTGGTAATCCCGCCTACCCAATCAGGACGGTTTGAACCCAGTATTACATTGTCGTCATCATTCAAAACACCGAACCCGTTGTTCATTATCGTAACTTTTTCTCCTGAGGCCAGTGTATAGGTTTTAGAACCTGGAGTACCTTCTGCAACTTCTATCATCGGTTGCTGATCAACAACTTTTGCTTGTCCGGCCTCAAAAGTACGCCCGCTTACGACTTTATATAATTGTATCAGGCGTTGATCTTCTTCAGATGTAGTCCACAGACGGTCATATTTGTAATCGCGGAATACGGCAATAGGATGTCCGATAAACCATCCGTTTGATTTATCATCTACCGCACCATCACCTAATTCTACGATCTCTTCTTTATTTCTGGAAAAGCTAAAGTCTGTTTGCCAGCGAAATTTACCGTTATTGATATTTACTGTAGAAAGTGTGACCTCAAATCCTTTGTTCCTGGTTTTACCGATATTACTTTGTATATGAGCATATCCGGTAGTAATAGGAATGGAACGGGACATTAATAAATCTGAAGTTTTTGCAATATAATATTCCACTGAACCGGAGATACGATTATTCAGCAGCCCAAAATCCAATCCCACATTAATCTGAGATGTCTTCTCCCAACTCAATTTACTATTGGATATTAAATCAGCCTTATAACCGGCCGTATTTGTTTTATTAAATACCACACCCCCTTTTGCTATAGTGCCTGCCGTACTATAAGGTTTCACAGAAGAGTTGCCGGTAACGCCCCATCCAAAACGGAGTTTCATTTGGCTTATCCAGTCTATATCTTTCAGAAATGCTTCCTCTTCTGCTTTCCAGGCTAGTGCCAAAGATGGGAAAAAGTCCCATTTATTCCCTTTCGCCAACACTGAGGCTCCGTCCCAACGGCCGGTAGCAGTTAATAAATACCTGTTCATTAAAGAATAGTTAGCACGTACCATATAAGATGCCATCGTCGTTTTCGAGTAATCCGTACCATATCCTAAAGGAGACAATCCTGAATTCTGCTGAACAGAATACCATAAGGAAGTAGGAAACGTGATTCCCGCCTGACGGATATTGATCGCTTCATCATATCCGGATTGAGCAGATTGCAATAGGGTTAAACCTACTGTGTGATGCTTATTGAATGTTTTATCAAAATAAAGCAGATTCTCAAGTACCCATGATAGCGAAGTATCATTTTGAGAATAAGCGGTATTAGCGTCTGTAGCTGTTCCACCGGCTGCCGGGTTTGTATAAGCCGGTCCGTAATACATGCCATATCTTTTCTGCCGGTACTGGACTCCGAAATTCATACGGTACTTTAACCAGGATGTGAAGGCTACTTCGGCAAACGTACTATTCATAAAAGAATAAACACGATATTCATTGGTTGCATTATCTATATTGAGCAAGGGATTATGGGCAGACAAACCTACCTTTTTAGTATTTAAAATTTCTCCATTCTCATCATAAGCCGGGGCATAAGGCATCATGACCGTTGCCAGACTGTAAGAGTCTTTTGCACCGCCTCCACCGGAATTTGTACTATTCTGGATAATACCATAATTCTGTATTGAATGATTCGCATTCATAGACATTCCTGCTTTCAGCCATTTAGTCAGCGTAATCTCTCCATTCATATTGGCGGTAAAACGTTCGTAATCCTGGTCTTTCATCGGTGACTTTTGTTTGAGGTAAGCTGCCGAAATATAAAGTCTTGTCTTCTCCGTACCTGCTGAGATTGATATCTGGTGATTACTTGTAATACCTGTGCGGGTAACGAGGTCTGTCCAACCTTGATCAAAAAGACTCGACGAATTATATACAGGCACCTGCTCCGTATATCCTTTTGATATTTCTTCGGCAGTAGCCTGCCTTAATACAGGAGTACCATCTGCATTGAATTGATAAGCCGTATTTAAAATACGTCTCATGTAGGCATCACTATTCATAAAAAGGGCAAAATCCCGGGCAGGGTCCGGCGCATTTTTATAACTTCCTCCGTAATTTCCTCCATTAATATAGGCAGAACGTTGCCAATCTAAAGTTTCACCGGCATTCATCCAGTCGGTCATAGAGTGAATACGGGTAAAAGTTTCGGTTCCGTCATAATTGATAGTAACACGTCCGGTCTGTCCCTTTTTGGTAGTAACCAATACAACTCCATTTGCACCGCGAGAACCATAGATAGCAGTAGCAGAGGCATCCTTTAATACTTCAATAGAAGAAATATCATTCGGATTCAGGTCAGCCATTGAACCGGAAGTTAAAGGAATACCGTCTACAACATACAAGGGTACATTAGTCGCGTTAATAGAACGATTACCACGAATACGGATTTCTCCCATCTCTCCCGGGCGATTGGCTGTAGTAATATCCACACCGCTAGCCTTTCCCTGCATCGCTTGTAGTGCATTCTGTACAGGTCTTTCTTTGATTTGTTTTTCGGTTACACGGGTAAGCGCACCTGTTACATCACTTTTCTTAACAGTTCCATAACCTACAACAACTACTTCTTCGAGTGTTTGCTCATCTTCGATCAGTACAATTCGTAGGCTTATTTTTCCGGCCACAGAAACAGTCTGGGTTACATAACCAATATAGCTAATACTTAAACGGGCATCTTCCGGAACATTAGACAAAGTAAATTCTCCGTCCAGATTAGTAATAGTACCATTAGTCGTGCCAACAACCATAATATTAACGCCGATAACGGATTCTCCATGACTGTCAATAACAACTCCGGAGACAGTCTTCTCCTGCGCGGATAAGGTTAATGCACTTAAAGAGAACAATGCAATAAATAAGAGTCTGGGTAACATGCCCACAAGGCCGTTCAGCCTTCGTTTCCTTTTAATGTTTTCCATAAGATATTAAGTTTAACAATAAATAAAAGTGGTTAATGCGAATCAGTAGTCAAAGTAATTATCATTCAATTCTCTCATTAGTAGTTAAGTAGCTAATTAGAAAGATGCTTTGACTACTTGACTACTAAGTTGAATTATCAACTGCTAACTACTAATTAACACTAAATAGTAAGACAAACTTATCCAAAAAGTGAAGAAAAGAGAATGGATTATTGTACAGAGAAATGTATTATTATCCTTACATTAAACTATTAAATGTAGAAAATGATATTGAACTAAACAAAATGATATAGCTTAAAAAGAGAAGCCTGCTCCCCGAAAAAGAGAACAGGCTTTAATGGAACTAATCTATCTATCACTAACCTATTAATAACCGTAATTTTGATAAGCAGCTATACCAGCAGCATCCAAAGGATTATTATTTTCATCCGTCAGGAGTTGCAAATAAGCAATAGGCCATGGTTTGAATGTATGCTTTCTTTCAAATTGTCCTTTACCCTTGCCTGTTGCTCCCAAGGTAGCACCTATATCATCAACCGGGAACGGGAAATCGGTAGTTCCGGTAGAACTTGAAGGCGCTCCCATCATATCACGTGCAACCACGCGTTCATAAAGTATACCTGCATTGTGCAGATCTTCCCAGTTTGTCATTTCAAATATCAACTCACGTGCTCTCTCATTATAAATGAAGTGAACGAAATAGTTTGTTGCGCTGGGAGGATAATTTTCTTTTTTGAATTCTTCCGTACCTGGTGTCCACTCCCTACCGGTTATTTTTATTTTCTCGTAAGAATCGCTTGTAACTGTATATGGAGCAGCTTTTTCTTCATTAGGTATAGAAAGTGTACCGGTCATCACACCGGGTTCCAATTTTACAAGTACATCATTTCTTGCTTCTCCGGGATGATATGCAGCACGTTTACGAAGCATATTCAGGTCTTCTATAGCCGATCCCATGTCACCTTTACGTCCGTAAGCTTCTGCACGGATCAGATATGTTTCTGCCAGACGCATAAGTGGGATATCAATGGCACCATTTCCATTTGGTGATGTTCCGTTACCACGATTTATATCCAGCCATTTGGAAGGTCCCATATAGTGTCCTGCGGGAACAAAACCTCTGTCAAGTCCATAAGCTTCTCCTTTATCACCATCTACACGATAATATATTTTACGGGAACCTTTATCTTTAATAACCGGGTTCTTTAATATTTCATCAACACCGGCATTTAAAGTAACATTTCCATTATCTGATACTGTTGCATATCCTCCGGCAGGGCTTCCCACTGTCCATCTTACATTCATTATGAATGGCTGACTGGCAACCCAAAGAGAATCCAGTGGTTCGTCTTTTGAGTTTTCAATGTATACAATGGAACGTTGTCCTAACTGATACATTTTTCCTTCACCTGCTACCGCGTCTTTTCCTGCTGCATCTTTTATATAATTGTTGTATACATACGCTGTCAATGCGCTCCAGGGAACATTATCTTTCATTACTGCCGTACTTACGTAATCAGTCAGGAAAGTTTTATAGTAGCGTGAGTCATTTGCCCTGTCCGTATACATATCATATCCCCAGTCTGATGCTCCGGCTGTTGCATAAGGTCGTCCGTATTCCATTGTACGATCGGTCCATGCCCTGAAATTCGTATGATTGCTGTTGTATAGGTGAACTAATGTATTTCCATAACGTCCGTTGTAGGATTGGGAAGCTTCATACTGTGCAGAAAGCAAAACTTCCGGTAATTTATCCCGAAGATAAGGATCAGTACCTTTCTGATTTAACCACAAGCTTGCAAAATCATTTTCAAGTCCGCCGTAATTAGTAGTACCACTTAGATAACTGATCGGTATGGAGGCATATTTTATTGCATTATCCAGATCTTCGGCATCACTTCCTTTGTATAGAGCCTTTAAAGTAGGTTCGGGATTATTCTGAAATTCTGCTGCTTGTGCACGGTTCAAATACAATTTTGCAAGTAAGTGTGCACCAGCCATCTTGGTGATCCGTCCAAGTTCTGTTGTAGATTCCGGCAAATAGTTGTCTACCGCATCCTTCATATCAGCAATTAGTAACTTATACAGTTCTTCAAGAGGTTGCTTAGGAAAATGGAAATTTTCAGGCATACCCGATACGCTTTTAGTCATAATAGGCACAGCACCCAGCTGGTTGGATACCAGGTAATAGGCATACGTACGAAGGAAAAGCATTTCTCCTTTTCTTGATTTCATTTTAGCTTTATCCTCTTCGTTTAATGTTTCGTAGTTTTCAAAGAAGATATTACATGCATTGATGGTAGGATATGCACCTTCGGAACCTCTGTTATTAACAACTTCACCTATCAGATTATTCAGATAGGGAGCTATACGGGTACCGCTTGCATCATAATTCCAGGCATCTGGTAAATATCCACCCATTGCAACACGGTCTGCATTAGACCATGTAAATACTTCAACATCCGTGCAGGTACCGAACAAATAATGTCCCTGATTATAATCCGGCTTGTAGCGTAATATACGGTATGATCCTTTTGCCAATGTTTCCAGTCCTTCAACTGTTTTATAGTAATCCTGAGTTAAGGTAGTAACGACTTTTTCTTCGAGAAAGTCTTCGCAGCCAACCAATGCGCCGGCCATTAACAAAGCTATTATATATTTTTTCATAATCATGTTATTCTTTTATTTAGAAACCAACTCTTACACCAAATACAACACTGGTGGTCATCATCGTATTATTATTGGTTGCTCCCTGTAAATCACCATTAGAATTAAAGCTATTCAGATTATTAGTATCGTCCGGATTAATACCTGCTTTCACTACTTCTCCGCCAAACAAGAATGGGTTTAATACCTGAGCATATACCTGACAATTGCTCATTCCTATTTTAGAGATCAGTTGGGGAGAAAAATTATAAGCTAATGATATATTGCGAACTGCTATGTACGAACCATTATTTACACTTGCTGATTGGTTTACAAGTTTATTGGATGCTGCCGAGTTAGACGTCAGCTTCGGCCATTTTGCATTCGGGTTCTCTTCCGACCAGAAATCACTTAGTTTTGCTTCTCTGCCATAGCCTACATAATCACCGGAGGTAGTTGGTGCCAACCAGGAGTAATATTTTTGTCCTAAACGGCCATAAAGGAAGAAACTGAATTCCCAGTTTTTATAAGAGAAATTATTTGTTAATCCGAGAACGACTTTAGGGTTTCTGTTTCCTATAATTTCCCTATCATCATCTTCCAACTTATAATTTACATTCTTTTCAACAGGTTTGTATTGACCCGGCTCGAACATATATCCGTTTTCGTGCCATTTTGCCATTTCAGCAAGATCTTCCGGAGTGTTTTGCCACAATCCATCTACCTTAAAATAGCGGTACACTTGCCTTGGATGTCCGATAAACAAATTATCACTCTTCATGTCTTCTTTTCCGTTGACCAGCGAAAGGATCTTTTCTTTATTGTGTGCAAGATTGAAATCGGTACTCCATTTAAAGTCTCTTGTATGAATGTTTATAGAAGAAAGAGTAAGTTCGATCCCTTTATTTTCCATTTCTCCGATATTATCCAAAATTTTTGCATATCCTGTGATACCCGGAATAGCACGTTCAAGTAATAAATCAGAAGTAGTTGATTTATACCATTCTAGGGTCCCTGACAGTCTTCTGTCTAATACTGCAAAATCCAATCCGACATTCCATTGGGCAGTTCTTTCCCAACCCAATTTAGGATTGGCCATATTATAAGGATTCATTCCAATACTGGGAGTTATGCCATATACATAATTATATTGGATAAGAGGACCGGAAGTTGTATAAGGGTCAACACTTGAATTACCGGTAACACCATATCCGGCACGAAGTTTCAACTCACTAACCCAGGGAATTTCTCTCATAAAAGATTCTTCCTGTATTTTCCATGCTACGGATGCGGATGGAAAATAATCCCATTTATTACCTGGAGCCAATACGGAAGCACCATCATAACGTATAGAGCCCGTAAATATATACCTGTTCATTAATGAATAGTTTGCACGCGCCATGTAAGACATCAAAGTGGTCTCACTAAAAGATGAGCCATAACTATCCGGTTTACCATTTAAATTAGCTCCCTGATTCCACCATTTTGCAGTATCATATAAAATCTTGGATGCATCCACATGCAGTTTTTCATAATTACTTTTTTGAGCAGACTGTACAAGAGTCACACCCAGAGAGTGTATTTTATTGAAATCTTTATTGAAGAACAGGATATTTTCAATCAAGTAGTTTTTCCAGTCTTCTGAAGAATTCTTTGCAGAAGACGTTTTCGCATTTACACGGTTTATAGTCGCTTGCGAGCCTATCCATTTCCCATATTTTAGATTGCTGTAGTTTGTACCGATATTCAGACGGTATCTCAGCCATGGAGTGAAAGTAACTTCAGCAAAGGCATTTGCATTGATATTTACTCTGCGTGTTAAATCCGAAGTATTATCCAGGTCAATTAACGGATTCCATACCGGAGCAGCCCTGTTTCCACCGGGATACTCGACCAATTCTCCGTTTTCATCGTAGGGCTTCGCCATCAAATATTGTCCTAAAGCAAGGCTGTATAGGTCTCTAGCTCCTGTAACAGATCCGCTCAAATTGATTTCACCATACTCTTTTTCGCTATAAGTAGCACTCATGGAAGTTCCGATATTTAACCATTTTACAGGGGCAATTTCTGCATTTATACGGGCTGTATAACGTTCGAAACCTTGATTCTTCTGTATACCTTTTGCATTATAATATCCTAAAGAAGTATATATTCTACTTTTCTCGGAACCTGCCGAAAGAGATACCTGATGATTTTGTGTAAAACCCGTACGTGTCAACAGGTCTATCCAGTCTGTAGTAGGTATTCTCGAAGAATCATAATTACCACCTTCGTAAGCCTTTTCCAAAGCAGCAATGGTTGCAGCATCCCCGTGACCGAACTTATTGATATCTGCCTGTAAGTTTGGTTCGGTAAGTACCTCTGTTCCTAATGTATAGGTGCCTCCGTTTATCTCGGCGGTACGTATACGGTCCAACATTTCTCCGGCTGATGCCCAATCCGTAATGGAATTAGCCATATCAAAAGAGAAAGTAGCATTATAATCAATGGCAACTTTACCTTGTTTTCCGCTTTTTGTAGTGATTAAAACAACTCCGTTTGCACCACGTGACCCGTAAATTGCCGTAGAAGCCGCATCTTTCAGTATCTCAATTGATTCAATATCATTCGGGTTGATGTCATTCATTGCACCTTTGCTTACATCACCCATCAGGATAATTCCGTCTACTACATATAAAGGAGCGTTTGAGGCTTTAACCGACCTGTTTCCACGAATGCTGATACCGGCTGTTTCTCCCGGACGCACGTTAGTTTGAATATCTACACCTGCTGCTTTTCCCTGCATGGCAGTAAGAGCATTTTGTACCGGTCTTTCCTGAATTACTTTATCAGTTACGGAAGTAATCGCACCTGTCACGTCACTTCTTTTCTGAACCCCGTAACCTACTACAATTACTTCATCCAATGCTTGTGCATCTTCTTTCAAAGTTATCTTGAAAGAGGATCTGCCTGCAACTGAAATTGTTTGAGAGAGATAACCGATATAACTAATTTGAATCCTAGCATTTTCAGGTACATTTGTCAGAGAGAAATTTCCATCCAGATCTGTGATCGTACCATTGGTAGTACCTTCTACTAAAACACTGGCTCCAATAACAGCTTCTCCACTACCCTCTATAACCGTACCTGTTATAGTCTTACTTTGCGCATATAAAGTAACTGATAGTAGAGTGAAAAGAACTGTAAACAAAAATTTTGGTAACATTTTCATAAGGCGTCTAAACCTTAACTTTTCTCGACTGTTTTCCATAAAATATTAGTTTAACGTAATGATTAAAATGTTTTTCATATCACACTTAATTTTAAATCTATTATTAAAAAATAACACCGCAAACTTACCGAAAGCCTACCTAAAAGGAAATGGAGAATTGTACATAGACATGTATTATCATTGTTTGTACTTACAAAAGGATAATATTACAGGGAAGGGGGGAAGAAAAGTTGTTAAGTAGTTAAGGTAGTTAATAGCAGTTATCAGTCGCGTTGCTCCTTAGTAGTTGAGTAGAACATATTTCTTTTATACTCTACTTAACTACTTTAACTACTAACAAAGTGCTGATTACTCTAACTACTTATCTATTCTCACATAATTCGATAACGGATCAAGTTTCAACTCTTTTATTCCCTCCGCTATCATCTGTGCGACTTCTCTTGCACCGGCTTCATTTGTGTGTGTATCATCATCGGGAACGTATAATTCTTTTGCCCGTTCTTCACCTAATACTAATATTAAATCTCTTGTTTTGAGATTGATATCGATCATTGGTACATTACATTCTTTTGCTACCTGACGAATAATACCCGGATACACTTTCAAGCGATTATCTATTAATGCTCCGTCCTGAAAAGTACGCATCACTAAAGAAGTAAGCAACAAGGGATTTGCACCTTTTTCACGGGTTTCGACTACGAAGCGTATTATATTTTTCTTAAAATCTTCAGGAGAAGAGTATCTTTCCGGCTTTGAAGAGGTATCGTTATGACCAAACTGAATTATCACCCAATCGCCTTTACGCACTTGTACCATTATACTGTCCCACCTGTTTTCTGCCCGGAATGATTTGGTACTTCGGCCTGCTTTTGCATGGTTTACAATCTCCACTTCATCCGTAAAAAAAGAGGGTAATAGTTGTCCCCATCCTCTCATCACAGTCTTAGTCGTATCATATCCCTGGGCAGTAGAATCGCCTGCAATGAAAACTTTTATCTTGTCAGACCGGCAAGATATACTGACTAATAAAATAAAAAGTATAAATACTGATTTTCTCATAAGTTTGTTTAGTAACCCGTTAATTTCTGTACAAACGTACATTAAAACCTCATCAGAGGCAATAGATTATCGTTCAGCTGAACCAATTTAAAGTATTCTGTATAATTGTCCATTCCAAAGACAGTATATATATCATTACTTTGCTCCTATTCATTATTAATAATTTTATTTTTGATTCATGTACAAAAACACTGACAGTAATTTTATGAAAGCAGGACTAATAGCATTAATACTCTTTACAGTAGTTGCAACCGGAACCCTTCGTGCTCAACAGTTACCAGACCGGCAGGAAATCCTAAAAACTACCATATTGGTGAATGATTATTTTATGAAAAAGCACGCCGATTATACCCAACCTTCTTATGTAGGCAGGTTCCGACCGAGCAATATATGGACAAGAGGTGTCTATTACGAAGGACTGATGGCACTTTACAGCATCTACCCACGAGAAGATTATTATAAATATACATACGATTGGGCAGCTTTCCACAAATGGGGCATGAGAAACGGCAATACTACCCGCAACGCCGACGACCATTGTTGCGGACAGGCATATATTGACTTGTACAGGATTTGCCCTACTTCACCCGAAATGATCTGCAAAATTAAATCATCTATCGATATGGTAGTCAACACCCCACAAGTTAATGACTGGACATGGGTGGATGCCATACAAATGGCTATGCCTATATTTGCCAAATTCGGTAAGATGACCGGCGAACAGAAGTATTATGATAAAATGTGGGATATGTATGAGTATACCCGTAATGCTCATGGCGACAACGGTATGTTCAATGTGAAAGAAGGTCTTTGGTGGAGAGATCAGGATTTTGACCCGCCGTATAAAGAACCGAATGGTGCTAACTGTTATTGGTCGCGTGGTAACGGATGGGTATATGCTGCATTAGTGAGAGTTCTGGATGAAATCCCAGCCGATGAGAAACATCGTTCCGATTATATTAATGACTTTATCGTTATGAGCAAAGCATTGAAAAAGTGCCAGCGCGAGGATGGATTCTGGAATGTAAGTTTGCATGATCCGACAAACTTCGGTGGTAAAGAAACTTCGGGAACTGCACTTTTTGTATATGGCATGGCATGGGGAATTCGTCAGGGTATATTAGACAGAAAAGAGTATCTGCCGATAGTTTTAAAAGCATGGAATGCTATGGTGAAAGATGCAGTTCATCCGAATGGTTTTCTGGGGTATGTGCAAGGCACAGGAAAAGAGCCGAAAGACGGACAACCGGTTACCTATAATAGTGTACCTGATTTTGAAGATTACGGAACGGGATGTTTTATCCTGGCGGGAACGGAAATGTATAAGCTTAAGTGATTGATTGTAGAGACGCAAATATGCGTCTCTACAATAAACATCCTTCCTATTATTCTACTATTTCCGTAATGTTACTTCGCTTCACGTTCGTGAACTGCACACTTCACCCGTGTGAATCATATACTTCACGTTCGTGAACTGTCCGGTTCACGAACGTGAAGCAAACTAATTCTACAATCAGAATTAATTAAATAGCAGGAATCTTTAGTTTAATTTAGAGCTTAAAATAGCATAATAAGTGAGAGCATGAGAGTAAAAATGAGAGCAAAACACCTTTACTCTCATTTCATTTACAATTGATTATCTGGCAGATAGGCTCCGAAATGAGAGCATGAGACCAAATTTGAATAATTTTTAATTTATAGGATAGTCTTTGATTTAGAATTTGAACACAAGCACTCCGGCCGTCGGGATGGTTGTATTACCAATTAAAACTTTAGCGCCGACAGGCAAATTGAATTCATAATTCTTATCTGAGTAATTAAGCACAATACCTATGCCATTCCTGTATTCCAACGTAACACCATAAGGCAAATCCACGACAGGTATTTGTAATTTGCCATACAATTTACTAAGAATATCTTTTTCCAATGTACCATTGCGGGAGTCTACACCTACATACGTAACGCTACCTTTTCCAAACTTCCGGTGAGTGACAGCGGGGCGTCCTTCATAGAATTCTTTATTATAAGTAGCCCAAACCTCCGAATTACTTCCCGGAATAAGTATTTCACCCCATGTATTCCACGCATAATTTTTCCCTTCCATCTTTATAACTCCGGGGTCTTCCGGTAACAACAAGTCATAAAAATCCATTGAATTTCCCGTCAGGTTATTTAGTAAAGAACCGAAAGGAGCTTCAAACAAACGGCCATAGCGGTCTTTATGTCCTGTACGGCATGTGATGACAAGGTTTCCTCCCTGTTCAGCATACTTTGTCCAACGGGTAACTAATTCTTCATCAACCAATTGATAGGCAGGCACAATCATCACCGGATACTCATTAAAGTCTTTATCTTCGGTAATGAAATCTACAGGAGCACCGAAACTTTTCAGGGTACGGTAATATTTCCCGATATGATCCATGGTGTCCCAGGTTCTGTTTTGCTTTTGCCGGTCTATGCTCCATGCATTTTCATGATTGAAAAGTATAGCAGTTTTACGGGTTTTATAATCTTCCGGTTTATGTTCGCGCGGGCTATAGACTTTCCGCAGTTGCTTTATCTCTTCAATAAATTGCTGATATTCACGTCCTCCGGGTGTAACGGTTACACCGTCTGTTCCCACAATTCCGTAGTGATACTGCTCAGTTCCGTATAAAGGCTGCCGATAACGGTATGTGCATATAAAGTCACCACCTCCGGCAAAGACGCTCCACATCCATAGGCGCACGGCTCCGGGAAGAGGTTGAGGATTAATGCTCCCCCAGTTTACCTGTCCCGGTTGCAGTTCCATTACTCCATAAGTTCCCTGGATGGGACGGAAAAAGTCATTGGCCCATGCTATGCGTAGCGGATTTCCTACCCGGTAGCCTCTGCGTCCGATGCCTTCGTTATCCCCATATACCATATAGCGGGTATATGACTGAAAGTCGAGTTCTTTACTGCCTCCGATGTGTCCTTCATCGTAATTGGGTATGTAATTGGTAGTTACCCACTGATCTTTTACGTATTTTTTGATTCTCCGGCATTGTTCATCCAAAAATTCATTGGTTTGCATCGCGGCAAAACGGCGGTAATCGAGGATTTGATGATGATTCATAAACATTTGCCTTGTCTTTGGCAATGTAATTTCATCAAAAGAACTGTAAATCTCGCTCCAGAAAGCCGTACCCCATGCATTATTTAAAGCATTGATATCATTGCGGTACTTATCACGTAAAAAGTCACGGAAAGCCAACTCTGCTGCCGGGTTATAATCAAACTGTACGGCAGGCTCATTATCAAGTTGCCAGCCAATGATACGCGGGTCATTGCCATAATGTTGGGCAAGCTCTTCGATCATTTTATAAGATAATTCCCGATACAAGGGGGATGCAAATGAGGCATGCTGACGTGCCCCATGATCAAGCACCGTCCCATCTTCCAACCTGATTAATATTTCAGGATATTTCCGGCTTAGCCACACAGGAGGCGTGGCTGTAGAGGTGCACATAACGACTTTCAGATCATATTTGGCAGCTAAGGCTATTGCACGATCTAACCAAGCAAACTCATATTTTCCTTCTTCCGGTTCGAGTTGTGTCCATGCAAACTCTGCAAAGTGGGTAAATTCAAAGCCGAGCTCGCGCATTTTTTTAAAGTCGCGTTCCCACTGGCTTTCATCCCAATGCTCCGGATAATAATATACTCCGGTCAGTGTCAGGTCTTTATCATTAAACCATTGTTTGTTTTTCTCCTGCGCCGGTATAGTTACAGCTATAAATACAGATGCAAGTAACAATAAAAAATATCTTTTCATAATAGGGTGTTTTATATAATTCGGTATTTAAACAGTATTTTCCTACCTGACTGCTTGGTCAAGCAATTTATCCAAGACCTCCCTGTCTACAGTAAAAGCGGTACCGTGGCGTATACCCTTCGGGAATGAGACCAGATGAGAGACATCTTCCCAATTTTCCCTGTCTTTTGTCCTTACTGCTCCATACGTGTGTTCACGATATTTATCAAAGTAAACATACAGGTATTCTCCAACTAGCAGAGGGGCAGGACCTTCTGCCCAATAATCACCCGTTATAGGTTCGGAGACGGTAACGGGAAAACCGTCTTGTATATTCCTTGTCTTTGTTACACGCAGGTTTTTCTCGGGAGGGTTGGAGTTCTCATTCTTCACAACCATAATTAATTCGCCGTTCCTGTCTTTTACAATTGCAGCATCGATCACACTGAAATCGGGGTTGAAGAACATCCGGGTATCTGAGAAGGTTACAAAATCCTTAGTCGTAACGTAATACATACGATGGTTGTAGCCCTTTTCGCTATCACTCGTCGGGATTTCCTTATGGCGTCCGGGGATGGTTGTAGCCCAAAAGACATAAAAGGTTTGTGAAGGTTCGTCATAAAACAGTTCGGGCGCCCAGCTATTGCGTGCTTCCGGCTCGTGCATCATTACAGGGATAGCTTTTTGAGCTGACCAATGGATAAGGTCTTTTGAAGAGGCGTAACCGATAATACGGTCTGTCCAGCTCGAAGTCCATACCATATGAAAAGTAGCGTCCGGCCCCTGGCATATACTGGGGTCGCGCATTAGTTTATCCTTCCCGACAGTGGGTGTCAGATATGATTTCCCATCATTCAGGGCTTCCCACTTGAGGCCGTCAAGACTATAGGCCAGGTGAAGGCCGTCTGCACTGTTGCCGACGAAATAGGAAAACAGGTAAACGGGATTACGGGCAAATGTATTTATTAACAGGAAAAAGGAAAAAAGAGATAAAAGGATGATTTTCTTTGTCATATGCATTCCTAAATTTATACAGGGTATTTATCTTTATACAAAGATAATCTTAACTAAAAGAATGCGGGAATCCTGATTTTACTAATTGAGGTAATTGCGTATCAAATGTCTGGATTATTGTACAGAATCGTGGAATTAAGCTTGTTTTCACACAAAAATCTATCTTTATGTACAGCTTTCTATGCGGGGTAAATATCAAAAGATGTATTTTAGCCCAACGAAAACAGAATAATTGACAGACCATGAATAAAGCACTATCTACAATCGTATTTTTATTTACATTTATAGTTGGCATCCATGCCCAGCAAAGTTTGGATTTATCGGGAGAATGGGATTTCCAGACAGACCGGAATGATGTAGGAATCAAGGAAAAATGGTTCGGCAAAAAGCTATCCGACCATATTAACCTGCCCGGCTCTATGCCTGAGAAGTTGAAGGGGGATAACGTAACCGTTCGTACGCAATGGACAGGGAGTTTGTATGACAGCTCCTACTACTTCAATCCGTATATGGCGAAGTTCAGGACGGATGATAACCTTAAGTTGCCTTTCTTCCTGACACCTGACAAACATTATGTGGGTGTGGCATGGTATCAAAAGGAGGTTACCATCCCGGCCAACTGGAAAGGTGAACGCATTGTGTTGTTCCTCGAACGCCCTCATATTGAGACTACCGTCTGGATTAACAATAAAAGCGCCGGCATGCAAAACAGCCTTTGTGTGCCGCATGTATATGATATAACGTCTCTTGTTTCGTCTGGTAAATGCGTAATTTCCATACGTATAGACAATCGTATCAAGGAGATAAATGTAGGGCCTGACTCACACAGCATCACCGACCAGACACAAGGAAACTGGAACGGCATAGTAGGAAAGATAGAATTGAATACAACTCCAAAAGTTTATTTCGATGATATACAGGTGTATCCTGACTTAAAAAACAGGAAAGCACGTGTAAAGATGACCGTAAAGTCTGCTTCCCGGGCGGGGACACCTGTCAAGATCAGGCTTTCGGCAGCGAGTTTCAACTCGGACAGGCAACATAATGTCCCTGCGGTGGCACAGGATTTCAGGGTTAGTGGCGGAGAGTCTTTATTGGAGATGGATTTGCCTTTGGGAGATGGTATGCTTACGTGGGATGAATTCGACCCTGCGTTGTACAGGCTCACGGCAGAATTAGTGAACGGACAGAAGAAGGATATCAGAAAGGTACAGTTCGGCATGCGCGAATTCACTATCGAGGGTAAATGGTTCTATGTAAACGGCCATAAAACGATGCTTCGCGGAACGGTGGAGAACTGCGACTTCCCTCTTACCGGCTATGCACCTATGGAAGTGGAAGAGTGGGAACGCGTGTTCAGAATCTGCCGTAACTACGGCCTCAACCATATCCGTTTTCACTCCTTTTGTCCGCCGGAAGCGGCATTCATCGCAGCTGACCTTGTGGGCTTTTACCTTCAACCGGAAGGGCCAAGCTGGCCGAATCACGGGCCAAGGCTCGGTATGGGGCAGCCTATTGATAAATACCTGATGGAGGAAACGATCCGTCTGACTAAGGAATATGGCAATTACGCCTCTTATTGCATGCTGGCTTGCGGCAATGAACCGGCAGGCCGCTGGGTTCCGTGGGTGACGGAGTTTGTAGAATATTGGGAGAAGACCGACCCCCGCCGCGTTTACACAGGCGCCTCCGTAGGAAATAGTTGGCAATGGCAACCGCGCAACCAGTATCACGTGAAAGCCGGAGCGCGCGGACTGAACTGGGCTAATGAAGCCCCTGAATCTCTGTCCGATTACCGCGCACGGATCGATACGGTAAGACAACCCTATGTATCCCACGAAACAGGACAATGGTGTGCCTTCCCCAACTTTAGCGAAATCCGCAAATACACGGGAGTGAACAAGGCAAAGAATTTTGAGATATTCCGGGAGCTTTTATCTGATAATAAAATGGGAGAAAAGGGCCACGACTTTATGATGGCATCCGGCAAGCTGCAAGCTTTGTGTTATAAGCATGAGATTGAGAAGACGCTTCGCACACCTGATTATGCCGGATTCCAATTGCTGGCACTGAATGATTACTCCGGACAGGGAACTGCCCTGGTAGGTCTGCTCGACGTTTTCTTTGAAGAGAAAGGCTATATAAATGCGGAAGAGTTCAGGAGATTTTGCAGCGAGACAGTGCCTCTGGCACGTATCAGCAAGTTTGTTTATAAAAATAATGAGTCTTTCAGGGCAGATATCGAGGTGGCGCATTTTCATAAGGAGCCGATACGAAATGCTAAGACGGTATATACGATTAAAGACAGATATGGCAAAATATATTCTAAAGGGGTTATCAGTATAAAGGATATCCCTGTAGGAAATTGCTTCACGCTTGGCGAAGTCACTTACCCTTTACAGGAGATTGTTTCGCCTGAGAAGCTTACCCTGGAGGTAAGGATAGAGGGAACGGACTTTATCAACGACTGGGATTTCTGGGTATATCCTGCGGAGGTAAACATTGAGCAGGGAAATGTTTACATAACCGACACTCTCGACACAAAGGCTATCGAAACCCTGCAAGCCGGAGGAAATGTACTTATCACCGCTGCCGGCAAAATATCCTACGGCAAAGAAGTAGTGCAACACCTGACGCCTGTATTTTGGAACACTTCCTGGTTTAAGATGCGGCCGCCCCATACTACGGGTATCTGGTTAAATGATAAACATCCACTCTTCAAGAACTTCCCGACCGAGTATCACAGCAATCTGCATTGGTGGGAATTGCTGAATAAATCTCAGGTAATGCAATTTACAGAGTTTCCTGACGAGTTCCAGCCGTTGATACAGAGCATTGACACCTGGTTCATCAGCCGCAAGATAGGCAATCTGTTTGAGGCAAGGGTGCTGAACGGAAAATTAATGATGACCAGCATGGACATCAAAAGCGATCCGGACAACCGCGTAGTGGCCCGTCAGATGTATAAAGCCATCCTGGACTACATGAACTCGGATCAGTTCCGCCCCGGGCATGTTATCACGACGGAGCAGATACGGAACTTGTTTACGGAGACGGCTCCCAAAGTGAATTTCTTTACGAAAGATTCTCCCGACGAGCTTAAACCGGTGAAGGGAAACAAGGGAATTTGAAATTATACCTAATACATTATTATATATGAAACGATATATAGGTTTGTGGGGGCTGTTGCTATGCCTGTTTTGCCAGGCGCAGGAGACGAAATACGTATTTGATTTTACAAATGACAAGCGCATAAAAGAGGGTGTGAAGGTTACAGGAGCTACAGTCTACTCTGCCAGTCAGGGTTACGGGTATGATTTCGGGACTACGCAGGGGGAAAAGAATAACGCGCCTTTCTTCTTCTCCGTGGCAGTGCCCGACGGGAATTACAGGGTGACTGTGAAACTCGGCTCGAAAAGCCGCCCGGGGGTGACAACCGTACGGGGCGAATCCCGCCGCCTGTTTATAGAGAACCTCCCGACCCGCAAGGGCGAATTCGCAGAGCACACTTTTATTATCAATAAGAGGAATACGCAGATTGAAGGCAATGAACACGTGCGCATCAAACCGCGCGAAAAGAATAAACTGAATTGGGATGATAAATTGACGCTTGAATTCAACGGAGACGCCCCACAGCTTGCGGGGCTCAGCATTGAGAAGGCAGAGGACGTGATCACCGTTTTCCTTTGCGGGAATTCGACCGTAGTAGATCAGGATGATGAACCCTGGGCAAGCTGGGGGCAGATGATTCCGCGGTTTTTCAGCCAGGAGGTTTGCTTTGCCAATTATGCAGAGTCCGGCGAGTCTGCCAATACGTTTATCGCGGCAGGCAGGCTGAAGAAAATATTGACCCAGATGAAAGCGGGAGATTACCTTTTCGTGGAATTCGGGCATAACGACCAGAAACAAAAAGGGCCGGGCAAAGGGGCTTACTACTCGTATATGACAAGCCTGAAAACGTTTGTAGACGAAGCGCGTGCCCGGGGAGCGCATCCGGTGCTCGTCACCCCTACCCAGCGAAGGAGCTTTGATGAGGCGGGAAAGATCAAAGATACGCATGAAGACTATCCCGAGGCTATGAAATGGCTGGCACAAAAGGAAAATATCCCTTTGATAGATTTGCACGCCATGACGCGCACGCTCTACGAAGCAATGGGCGTGGAAGAGTCTAAAAGGGCTTTTGTGCATTATCCGGCCAACACTTACCCGGGACAGGAGAAGGCGTTACAGGACAACACGCACTTTAATCCTTACGGAGCTTACGAAATAGCAAAATGTGTGCTGGAAGGCATCAGGGCTGCCCGCCTGCCTCTTGAGCAGTATATCACGGGTGATTTTCAGGGATTCAATCCTGCAAAGCCCGACCCTGTGGAGTCTTTCCACTGGAATCCGAGCCCCTTTACAGAGACTGAGAAACCGGATGGGAATTAATACCTAATTAAATATATGAAACAACTGCTTATCATTGCCTCCGCCTGCCTCGTCATGGCGGGTTGTAAACCGACACAACAGAATACAGAGAAACTACCGTCTTTCGACTGGATTGGCGCGGAGGATGCGCCCGACCTGTCATGGGTGGGCGAAGTGGGCGCCGCGAGTTTCCCCCTTAGTCAACAATTCAGCGTCAGGGAATTTGGGGCGAAGGCTGATACGGCTGTCCTCAGCACGGCTGCCATCCAGGCGGCTATCGACTCCTGCCATCGTGCAGGCGGGGGAATGGTGGTTTTTGAGCCGGGACAATATGCCACGGGCGCACTTTTTATAAAAGAAGGGGTCAACCTGCATGTGGGCGAGGGTGTAAAACTGTATGCCAGCACGGATATCAATGATTTTCCGGAGTTCCGCTCTCGGGTTGCGGGGATTGAAATGGTGTGGCCGTCGGCCGTAATGAATATTATGGATGCGGATAATGCGGCCATCTCGGGCACGGGGACGATAGATTGCCGTGGAAAGGTGTTTTGGGATAAGTACTGGGCCATGCGCCGGGAGTATGAAAAGGAGGGTTTGCGCTGGATTGTGGACTACGACAGCAAGCGCGTGCGCGGAATCCTGGTGTCGAACAGTAAAAATGTGACGCTAAAAGATTTCACCCTCATGCGAACCGGATTTTGGGGGATACAGGTACTTTATTCGGACTACTGCACCCTGGAGGGGTTAACTATTAATAATAATATCGGGGGGCACGGCCCGAGCACGGACGGGATAGATATTGATTCTTCTACATATATCCTTGTGGATAATTGCACGGTGGATTGCAATGATGATAACTTTTGCCTGAAAGCTGGACGCGACGCGGACGGATTGCGGGTGAACAGGCCGACGGAATATATCGTGCTGCGCAATTGCACGGCTCGCAAAGGGGCGGGATTGCTGACTTGTGGCAGCGAGACGTCGGGCGGTATCCGCAATGTGGTGGCTTATGACCTGAAAGCGTACGGCACTTCGTCGGTATTGCGCCTTAAGTCGGCCATGAACCGGGGCGGCACGGTTGAAAATATCTACATGGCAAATGTAGTGGCCGACAGCGTGCGCAATGTGTTTGCGGCTGACCTCAACTGGAATCCGAGCTACAGCTACTCGAAGCTGCCGGAGAAGTATGAGGGAAAAGAGATTCCGGAACACTGGAAGGTGATGCTCACCCCGGTAGAGCCTAAGGAGAAGGGATATCCATCCTTCAAACATGTATATCTTGCTGGCGTAAAGGCCACGAATGTAGAGCAATTTATCTCGGCTTCGGGCTGGAACGACTCGCTCACGCTACAGAAATTCGGCCTTTATGATCTGGATGTGGAAGCGAAGAGGGCAGGTAAAATAGCTTTCACCGAACAGTTCCGCCTGGAAAAGGTGAGGTTGAAAACGGCACGCTACGAAGAAATAACGTTCGAGAACAACACTCAATTAATTGCCGATATCCAATATGAATAGTCTACGAATTTACCTGTGGGTGCTGCTCGTAAGTATCTCTGCCTCTTACGTGATGGGGCAGGATAAACGGGATTTCAGCATCCGGCTGAGCGGAGAAAAACAATCTCTGGGGGTGCTCGCTTGTGAGGCGCCTGAGTTTTCGTTCCACCTCCCGCAGATGGCGGGAAATTTTCGCATCGGCCTTATTAATAAGGAGGAGAGCAAATGGGGAAACGAACTTCAAAAGGTCTCTACCGGGAAGGAGAAAGGAAAAATTACGTATATGCTTACCGACCGCTTGTTGGGAAAAGGCAGCGTTGTTGTGCGCGCGGCTGTGCTGACGGACTCTGACGGTATCGTTTTAGAGGTCGAACCGAGGGATATTGCCGAGGGAGTCAGCCTGGCGTGGTCTTTCGGCGGGTGTTACGGCAAGGTGCTTGAAAATCCTGCCGAAAGCCGGATGGAGCCCCGCTATTGTAAATATAATGTATTCAGTGTAGAATGGACGGCTTTCACCGTGTATTATGGCGAGAGCATGAAGCTGAAAACAATTCAGGGTGTCACGCCCGTAGAGTCTGATATCCGGTTGTCGGACGCTCACCGGCAGCAAACGCCGCTTGCGCTATACGAATCGGGCAAACGAACAGATGCCCCTGCCCTCTCGGCAGCCTGCCCGCTGAGGAATGGGGAGAAGCTTTATTTCTGCTTCTATACGCAGAATGCTAAGGCGGATTATAATTATTATCTGCTGCCTGAGCTATTCAGGCGGGAGTTTGAGGGGAAATAATCATCTTGTATTTATCAGCCTGAAACATGAAGTTTTTTTATCTGATTATTGCGGCAATCTTTTCTTTTTCGTCGGCAAAAGCGCAAACGAAGGAGTATAAAATATGGCAATTCGCCCCGGAAAATCTTCCTGTGATAGATGGGAATGGCGATGACTGGGCCGATGTGCCCGATTCTTACCTCATCACCCTGAATGATATGTGTGAGGATGAGGGGAAACATACGAAGCCGGATGCTTCTACGCTCGAGATAAAAATGAAAGTGGGCTGGTGTGCGGGGCTGGGCAGGCTGTATTTCTTTTACGAGGCGTATGACGATTACTGGCGTTTCGGCGAGAACAGCCTCAGCACGGATATACTGGAAGTGGTGGTTGACGGCGATTGTTCGGGCGGGCCCTTTATCGACAAGTTTCATCCTACGGCAAAGGGGGATGTGTGGCAGGCATGGTTTAATTTCCACGGCTGCCATGCGCAGAATTATCATATATTCACGCCGCCGCACGGCCGTGATTGGTGTATGTACTGGGGGCCGCAGGTGTGGCTCAAGGAGAGGCCTTATGCGGATTATGCCTACAATTATTCTTTCGGAGAGGGCGAGCCGGGGCGGTTGAGGCTTGAGTTTTATATCACGCCTTTTGACCACGCGGACGCGGCGGGGCCTGAAAAGTCGGTTCCGAGCGTTTTGCAGGAAAATAACTACGTGGGCCTTTGCTGGGCGGTGATCGACTGGGATGCGAATCCGGCCTCAAAAGATGGTTTCTGGAATCTGTCTCACGAACACACGATGTATGGAAATGCAGATTATCTGCCTAAAATGAAATTGATGCCTCTGGCAAAATAAAAATAGACGGTATATGAAATATATAGGTTTGGTTTTAACGGTTTTCTTACTGGGTATGAATGCTCAGGCGAAGACTTATAATGTAAAGGATTTCGGCGCGGCGGGGGATGGGAAGACGATTGATTCTCCTGCTATCAACCGCGCCATAGAGGCGGCGACGCGCGATGGCGGTGGCACGGTATACATCCCCGCAGGGCGATACAAGTGCTATTCCATCCGCCTGCAAAGCCGCATTACGATTTATCTTGAATCGGGCGCAGAGGTGATTGCTGCCTATCCCGGCGAGCGGGAGGGATATGACGAGGCTGAGCCGAATGAATTTAATAAGTATCAGGATTTTGGCCATAGCCACTGGAAAAATTCGTTGATGTGGGGCATCGGCCTCGAGGATATTATGATCTGCGGCCCGGGGCTGATATACGGAAAGGGGCTTACCCGCGAGGAAAGCCGCCTGCCGGGCGTGGGAAACAAGGCGATCAGCCTGAAACTTTGTAAAAACGTGACGCTGAAAGATTTCTCGATGCTGCATTGCGGGCATTTCGCCCTGCTGGCAACGGGGGTAGACAACCTGACGATACAGGGCCTGAAAGTGGATACGAACCGCGACGGGTTCGATATAGATTGTTGCAACAATGTGCGCATCAGCGATTGCACGGTAAACTCGCCGTGGGATGATGCTATCGTTTTGAAGGCGTCTTACGCATTGGGATATTTTAAGGATACGGAGAATGTTACGATTACCAACTGTTATGTGTCGGGCTTTGACAAGGGTTCGGTGCTGGCGGGGACGTATGAACGCCTTGAGCCGCAAGCGCCCGACCAGGGCTTTGTGACGGGACGTATTAAGTTCGGGACGGAATCGAGCGGCGGTTTTAAAAATATCGCCATCAGCAACTGCATTTTCGAACGCTGCCGGGGGCTGGCTCTGGAGTCGGTAGACGGCGGGCATCTGGAAGACATCGTGATTACGAACATTACTATGCGCGATATCGTCAACGCGCCTATTTTCCTGCGTCTCGGTGCGCGCATGCGCAGTCCGGAGGGAACGCCGGTGGGTAAGATGCGGAGAATTGTGATTAGCAACGTCAACGTGTTTAACGCCGACTCCCGTTATTCGTGTATCGTAAGCGGAGTGCCGGGTGCGAACATCGAAGATGTGATTTTCAGCAATATAAATATTTATTTTCAGGGGGGATATACGGAGGAAGACTCCCGGCGGGTGATTCCTGAGCAGGAAAAGGTATACCCCGAGCCTTGGATGTTTGGTACGATACCGGCATCGGGATTTTATGTGCGCCATGCGCGGAATATCAGGTTTGATAATGTTAATTTTCACTTTGAAAAGCCGGACGGGAGGCCGCTGTTTGTGACGGAGGATGCGGAGATTGTGAGGTAGATGGGGGAGAAATCTCATTGCGGAGGGCGCTCTGTCATTCCGGGCTTGACCCGGAACCTCCCGGGAGCAATGCTGGCGGGAGATCCTGAGTCAAGCTCAGGATGACAGGGGGTTAAAGTCAGAAGGGCAAGTGTTAGTAGCAGGGGGTTCCGGGTCAAGCCCGGAATGACAGGAGGTAGGCACGTAATGACAAGACAGATGGAATAATTATTTTTCATAATCTAAGTATATTTATTCAGTAAGATAAATTCTTAAAAAAGCACAATTATTTCTTTTTCCGGTCGGATATAGTTTTTACAGGGGGAAGACAGATAGCTTCCCTATGCCCCTCTCAGGCACCGTCTGGGAGGGGTTTATTTTTCCCGGCCTAAAAATATATTTCTTGGCGGGAGGAAATATATTTTCTGGCTGAGAAAAAATATTTCCTCCCGCCAGGAAATTTTCGTCCCCGCGTGAACAAATTTATTTTCAGGCTGTTTATATGTGACTAAAGGCTTCTGGCCGGAGGGAATAGATTGGATTTCATTATGTAAAGAAAAGAGCCCGGAAGTGTCCGGGTTCTTTTTAAATAAAAAGGAAAGATATCATTTATACTCATCCCAGCTCTTTATCGCTAAATCTTCTACGTCCATTGTGCAGAACGCAGTAATAAATGCGCTTGCCAGACGGGTATTTGTAAGCAACGGCACGTTGAGGTCGATGGCTGCGCGGCGTATTTTATAGCCGTTATCCAGCTCGCCCGCCGTTAGATTCTTCGGAATATTCACTACCATGTCGATTTTCTTTTCGCGTAGCATGTCGAGTGCCTGCGGCTGTCCGTCTTCGCTGGGCCAGTATACGAGCGTAGACGGTATACCGTTTTGCTCCAACACTTTATGCGTGCCCCCGGTGGCGAAAAGATTATATCCTTTCTTATGAAGGAGCTCCGCAGCAGGCAGCATATCGGCTTTTTGCTTCGCATTACCTGTGGAAAGCAGGATATTCTTTTCAGGAATGCGATAGCCGACCGAAAGCATGGCTTTGAGGATGGCACACGATGTATCGTCGCCCAGACAGCCCACTTCACCTGTACTTGCCATATCTACGCCGAGCACGGGGTCGGCTTTCTGCAAGCGGTTGAAAGAGAATTGCGAGGCTTTGATACCTACATAATCGAGGTCGAAAAGGCTTTTTTCGGGCTTCTCAACGGGCAGGCCGAGCATCACTTTGGTAGCCAGCTCTATGAAGTTGATTTTCAGCACCTTGCTTACGAAGGGGAAACTGCGTGAAGCACGAAGGTTACACTCGATTACTTTTATATCGTTCTCCTTGGCAAGGAATTGTATGTTAAAGGGGCCGGATATGTTCAGCTCTTTGGCGATTTGTTTTGAAATGCGTTTCACCCGGCGCATGGTCTCTACATAGAGTTTTTGCGGGGGAAACTGGATGGTTGCATCCCCGGAATGGACTCCGGCGAATTCGATGTGCTCGCTGATAGCGTATGCAACAATCTCTCCATGGTCGGCCACGGCATCCATCTCTACTTCCTTTGCTTCTTCGATAAACTGGCTTACTACGACCGGATGCTTCTTGCTGACGTTGGCGGCCAGTTTTAGGAAACGCTCGAGCTCTTCCTGGTTGGAGCAGACGTTCATTGCCGCCCCACTAAGTACGTACGAAGGGCGAACGAGCACGGGGAAGCCGACTTCGGCCACAAATTCGTTGATATCGCTCATGCTTGTCAGCTCGCGCCAGCGTGGCTGGTCTACTCCGATGCGGTCGAGCATGGCGGAAAACTTCTCGCGGTCTTCGGCATTATCGATGCTTTTGGCAGACGTGCCGAGTATGTTTACCTGCTGATTGGCAAGGCGCAGGGCAAGGTTGTTCGGGATTTGTCCGCCCGTAGAGACGATAATTCCGTGAGGGTTTTCCAGTTCGATTACGTCCATCACACGTTCAAAAGTCAGCTCGTCGAAATAAAGGCGGTCGCACATATCGTAGTCCGTCGACACGGTTTCGGGGTTGTAATTGATCATCACGCTTCGCCAGCCCTCCTTGCGGATGGTTTCGAGCGCCTGCACGCCGCACCAGTCGAACTCTACGGAACTACCAATGCGGTAGGCTCCCGATCCGAGTACGATAATGGAACGTTTGTCTCCCAGATAGTCTACATCGTTTTCCGTACCGTTGTAAGTAAGGTAGAGATAGTTCGTCTGCGCCGGATATTCGGCAGCCAGTGTATCTATCTGCTTCACAACGGGCAGGATGCCGAGCGATTTACGGAAATTACGCACGCGGATGATGGCGTCTTCCATGTCGTCTACCTTTTCCTTCCATACGGCGCGGGCCACCTGGAAGTCGGAAAATCCTTCGCGCTTTGCCTGGCGGAGAAGTTCTGACGGAACATTTTCCAGTACTGAATACGATTCAAGCTCGTTTGCGGTGCGGATGATGTTCATCAGCTTCTGCAAAAACCATTTGTCGATCTTCGTCAGGTCGTGTATCTGGTCTACCGTATATCCCGCGCGGAAAGCTTTGCTTATCACGAAGATGCGCTTGTCCGTCGGTTCGCGCAACGCTTTATCGATGTCGGCGATAACGAGTTCTTTGTTCTCCACAAATCCGTGCATACCCTGTCCGATCATGCGCAGGCCCTTCTGGATAGCTTCTTCAAAAGTACGGCCGATGGCCATTACCTCGCCTACGGATTTCATCGAGCTGCCGAGTTCGCGGTCTACACCGTGGAATTTTCCCAGGTCCCAGCGCGGAATTTTACACACCACGTAGTCCAGGGCCGGTTCGAAGAAGGCACTCGTGGTTTTTGTCACCGAGTTTTTCAGGTCAAACAGTCCGTAGCCCAGTCCCAGTTTGGCAGCAACAAATGCCAGCGGGTAGCCCGTCGCTTTGGAGGCCAATGCAGACGAACGGCTGAGGCGGGCGTTTACCTCGATCACGCGGTAATCTTCGCTTTCAGGGTCGAAAGCATATTGTACGTTACATTCGCCCACAATGCCGATATGGCGGATGATGCGGATGGCGAGTTCGCGGAGTTTATGATATTCGCTGTTTGTAAGCGTCTGGGATGGAGCGATAACGATACTCTCGCCGGTATGGATGCCGAGCGGGTCGAAATTCTCCATGTTACATACGGTGATACAGTTGTCAAAACGGTCGCGCACCACTTCGTACTCTACCTCCTTCCAGCCTTTCAGGGACTTCTCTACCAATACCTGCGGAGAGAAAGAGAAGGCTTTCTCGGCGAGGACATTCAGCTCGTCTTCATTGTCGCAAAATCCCGAGCCCAGCCCTCCGAGCGCATAGGCAGCACGGATGATGACAGGATAGCCCAGTTCGGCGGCAGCACGGCGGGCGTCTTCGATATTCTCTACAGCCTCGCTTTTTATGGTCTTTACGTTGATCTCGTCGAGCTTGCGTACGAAAAGTTCACGGTCTTCCGTGTCCATGATTGCCTGCACGGGGGTTCCGAGCACACGTACGTTGTATTTCTCCAATATGCCTTCTTTATGCAGGGCAACGCCGCAATTCAAAGCCGTCTGCCCGCCGAAAGCGAGGAGAATGCCCTGCGGTTGCTCTTTCTCAATCACCTTTTCTACAAAATAAGGCGTAACCGGGAGGAAATAAACCCTGTCGGCAACACCCTCCGAGGTTTGCACAGTGGCGATATTAGGATTGATAAGAATGGTTTCTATGCCTTCTTCCTTCAGCGCTTTAAGTGCCTGCGAGCCGGAGTAGTCAAACTCTCCCGCTTCGCCTATTTTTAAGGCTCCGGAGCCTAGTAAAAGTACTTTCTTTATATCGTCTTTCATCTTTTCTTCCATTTAATATTATAACAACTTCACGAATTCATCAAATAAAAACTCCGTATCCGTAGGTCCGCTTGCAGCCTCCGGATGGAACTGGGCAGAGAACCAGGGTTTTGATTTGTGGCGGATTCCTTCGTTGGAGCCGTCGTTCATGTTGATAAACAGGGGTTCCCAGTCGTTGCCGAGGGTATCGTTGTCTACGGCGTATCCATGATTCTGGCTGGTGATGAAGCAACGTTCCGTTCCGACCATGCGCACAGGTTGGTTGTGGCTGCGGTGGCCGTATTTCAGCTTGTATATTTTGGCTCCGCCGGCCTTGCTGAGAAGTTGATTACCCATGCAGATGCCGAAGATGGGCTTGTTGGACAGGTTCATAGCTTTGCGGATATTCTGCACGGCTGCGTCGCAGGTGTCAGGGTCGCCGGGGCCGTTGCTTATGAACAGGCCGTCGTATTCCAGCTGATTGAAATCATAATTCCAGGGGACACGGATCACTTCTACATCGCGCTTCAACAGGCAGCGGATGATATTGGTTTTCACGCCGCAGTCTACGAGAACGACTTTTTTCCTGCCCTCGCCCGCATTGTAGCGGATCACTTCTTTACAGCTTACCTTGTCTACATAGTTTATATGGCTGTAGTCGGGCATTTCCACATTCGCTTCATCATCAAATACAATCTTGCCCATCATCACTCCATGCTCGCGAAGCTTTTTCGTAAGGGCGCGGGTGTCGATACCTGTAATGCCGGGTATCTGTTCGCGTTTCAGCCAGTCGCCAAGGCTTTCCTGAGCATTCCAGTGGCAGTACTCCTGAGAATAATCGGATACGATAATGGCGTCTGCATGTATTTTTTCACTCTCCATGAAAGTAGCCAGCCCGTTGGGCTCTACCGAACATGGCGGAACTGCATAGTTCCCTACCAGCGGATAAGTGAGTACCATCAGCTGACCGGCGTAGGATGGGTCGGTCAGACTCTCGGGATATCCCGTCATAGCGGTGTTAAATACCACCTCGCCTGCTACAGGCTTTTCATAACCAAACGACTTTCCGGGGAAACGGCTTCCGTCGTCAAGAATCAGTGTTACATTCTTTTGTTGCATTCTTCTCTGTTATCTGCTATATCTAAATTTACTTATTATTCTTTCTTTCACTTATCAGGCTCTCCCGAAAACGGAAAAGCCTGACTTTTATATTGATTAAAACTGATAGACCTGCTCTATGTAATTAATAAAGGCCTGATTCACGAGCTTGACACCGCCCGGAGTTGGATAATCGCCGGAGAAATACCAGTCGCCCTTATGATTGGGACAGGCAGCGTGCAATCCGCTTAAAGGCTGATAGACGATCTGCACCTTGGCCTTCGTTCCGCGCGGGGTGAGCATTTGGACGATTTTTTCGGCTATCTCTTCATCCGTAAACGGGGCATATATCTCTTTCACATAGTTGACCATCTGTTCTTTGGGAAGGTCAACCTGGTTTTTCGACTTCTTATAGACACGTTCGATAACGTCGCGCATATCACGCTCCTTCAAAAGTTCGATGGCTGCGCGGAAGGCGATAAATTCTTTCATCTTTGCCATGTCTATCCCGTAGTAATCAGGATAACGCACCTGCGGGGAAGAAGATACGATGATTATCTTCTTCGGATTTAAGCGGTCGAGGATGCCAATTATGCTTTGCTTTAAGGTAGTTCCCCGCACGATGCTATCATCTATGATAACCAGGTTATCTTCATTTGCCTTCAAGCTGCCATACGTAATATCGTAAACGTGGGCGGCAAGATCGTTTCTGGTATTGCCTTCGGCTATGAACGTACGGAGCTTTATATCTTTAATGGCTACTTTCTCTGAGCGGATACGCATGGAGAGAATCTTCTCCAATTCTTCATGGCTGGGTTGATGGCCCAATTCGGCTATCTTTTCTATTTTAAGTTTATTGAGATAATTGTCAAAGCCTTCGAGCATTCCGTAGAAAGCGGTTTCTGCTGTATTGGGGATGAAAGAGAAAACCGTATGTTCAAGGTCATTATCTATTGCCTTGAGGATAGGCTTCACCAAATTCTCGCCTAAAAGCTTTCTCTCCTTATATATATCTACATCACTTCCGCGGCTAAAGTAAATGCGCTCGAACGAACATGCTTTTACTTTCTTCTCCTTATTCACCTGGGCAGTGCGCAGCTTTCCTTTCTTATCGATAAATAAAGCCTGGCCGGGCACTAATTCTTTAATCGAAGCGGCCGAAACATTCATGGCTGTCTGTATGACCGGACGTTCGGACGCCAGAACCACAATTTCATCATCTGCATACCAGAAGGCCGGACGAATTCCCCACGGGTCTCGCACGGAAAAGCTTTCGCCGCTACCGGTGATTCCGCAGATGACATATCCGCCATCCCATATCTGGCTTGATGTTTTCAGGACGTTGGAAAGATCAATCTGATCTTCAATAGCATGGGTGATTTCCATCCCTTTCAGACCTTCGGATTCGCATTTCTGGAAAATGCGTTCTACCTCCCTGTCCAGGCGGTGACCTACCTGCTCGAGCATGATATAGGTATCGGAATATTTACGCGGATGCTGACCTATCGAAGTGATTTGAGAGAAGACCTCGTCTACATTCGTCATATTAAAGTTCCCACAGAGGGCCAGGTTTTTAGCCCGCCAGTTATTCCTGCGCAGGAATGGGTGTACATACGATATTCCTGATTTACCTGTAGTGGAGTAACGCAGATGCCCCATATATATTTCTCCGGCAAAGGGCAAGCAACGTTTTGCATAGTCTGCATCTGCCAGCTGTTCGGGGGAAAGGTTTTTATAATTGGATGAGACGGTATCGAATATTTCTGTGATAGCATCTGCTCCTAACGCACGTTCACGAAACATATATTCTTCACCGGGATTAGCCTGGAGTTTTACACAAGCCAGACCGGCTCCCTCCTGTCCGCGGTTATGTTGCTTTTCCATAAGCAAATAAAGCTTATTAAGACCATACATCCATGTACCGTACTTTTCTTGATAATATTCAAGCGGCTTTAATAAGCGAACGAGGGCAACACCGCATTCATGTTTCAGTTGTTCCACTATAATCTCTTGTTTACGATTTGCAAAGTTACTATTTATGATTCTTATTTACGATCTACGAATTTACAATTTACCATTTATTTGCTAATAAACGGGGATATTTACAATTTACCATTTACGGATTTACGATTTACTATTTAAGACTTAAACTTGACTTATTGAAAGTAATCCCAATCGTAAATAGTAAATCCGTAAATGGTAAATCATTCGACTGTTACCGATTTTGCTAGATTCCTCGGCTGATCTACATCCTTTCCTTTACATACTGCTATATGATAAGCGAGCAATTGAAGAGGAACGGTAGTTATTAAGGGATCGAGGCATTCGATTGTCTCCGGCAATTCAATACAATAATCCGCTATATTACGGATAGTTTCATCCCCTTCAGTGACTAACGCTATTACTCTACCCTTGCGGGCTTTTATTTCCTGGATATTGCTGATCAGCTTCTCGTACATGCCATTCCGGGTGGCTACTACCACTACCGGCATTTCGGTATCTATCAGGGCAATAGGCCCGTGTTTCATTTCCGCAGCGGGATATCCTTCGGCATGAATATAGGATATCTCTTTTAGTTTTAATGCTCCTTCCAAAGCTACAGGATAGTTATATCCACGCCCCAGATAAATAAAATTATGTGCGTAAGTGAATATCTGGGAAAGACCGACTATTGAGTCATTACTTTCCAGTAGTTTCTCCATCTTTCCGGGTATACTTTCCAACTCACGGACAATGTGTAAGAAGTCTTTTTCAGGTAAGCTGTTTTTTTCTTTGGCTAATGTCAGGGCAAGCATTGTCAGCACTGTGACCTGTCCGGTAAAAGCTTTTGTAGAAGCAACTCCTATTTCAGGCCCTACGTGTATATAAGAACCGGTATCCGTAGCACGCGGTATGGAAGAACCTACTGAGTTGCAGATACCATAGATAAATGCTCCACGGCTTTTGGCCAGTTGAACAGCTGCCAGTGTATCGGCAGTTTCGCCGGATTGGGATATGGCAATTACTACATCATCGGGATAAATTACCGGGTCACGGTAACGGAATTCAGAGGCATATTCCACTTCTACAGGGATACGGCAGAAACTTTCAAGCAGATGTTTTCCGATTAATCCGGCATGCCAGGAAGTTCCACAGGCCACTATTATAAAACGTCTTGCATTTAGCAACTTCTCCTTGTGATCTATAACGGCAGAAAGGACGACATTTGTACCTTCTACATTGATACGGCCGCGCATACAGTCTTTTATGCAATTGGGCTGTTCGAATATCTCTTTCAGCATGAAGTGAGGGAAACCACCTTTTTCCAACTGGCCGAGATTCATCTCTACGGTTTTCACTTCCGGTTTCATCAGTGCATTATTCAAATCAACTACCTTCAAATCATCTGTTGAGTTTATTACGGCGATCTCTTCATCTTTCAGGTAAACCACTTTATCTGTATATTCTACAATAGGAGTAGCATCCGAAGCCAGAAAGAATTCATTTTCACCAATGCCGACAACAAGAGGGCTACTTTTACGGGCAGCAATTATTTCGCCGGGATTGTTTTTGTCCAATACAGCAATAGCATAGGCTCCAATCACTTCATTGAGAGACAATTGTACTGCTGTTAATAAATCCAGGTTATTGGTTACTTTGAAATACTCTATCAACTGCACAAGCACTTCTGTATCCGTACTGCTTTTAAAAACATAGCCTTTCGCCTGAAGTCTTTCTTTCAGTACCGAATAGTTTTCAATAATACCATTATGTATGAGAGCTAAATTTTCAGAAGAAGAATAATGAGGATGGGCGTTTGCCTGGCAAGGTTCCCCGTGTGTGGCCCAACGGGTATGGGCTATTCCAATAGTGCCGGAAATATCTTTTTGGGTGACAAATTCTTCCAGGTCCGAGACTTTTCCTTTTGTCTTATAAACACTCAGCTGTTGCTGTCGATTTATTAATGCTATCCCGGCACTATCATATCCGCGATACTCCAACCGCTTCAACCCTTTGATAAGAACGGGATAGGCTTCTCTTTTACCAATGTAGCCTACAATTCCGCACATATTAGTTTTGTTTTATTTACGGTTGCAAATATATAATTTTCAAATAACATATTGATAATATAACTAAATAAATAATTATCATTATCACATAAAACACAATAAGATAAAGCAAAAAGATATTCTTTCAATAATTTCTTGACCATTTAGACAAACTTATATTCTATAAATAAGATGCGTCTATATGCTTTAAATAATAAGCTATACCAGTCATTTAACTACAATATGAAAGTTTACTCTCCTTACAATTATTTTTTATTATTAATTAGACTACAATATGTACCAAAATGAAAGATAAATCGTAACTTTGCAAGACATTTTGGCAACAAATAAAGTAACATCATACAACTAAGTAAAGCAATCATGGCAAAAGAAGAGCAAATTAACAAAGAGAGCAAAGATATCTCTCACCAACAACAGAAAAAAGGACTGTACGATGCTGCTTATGAACACGATGCTTGTGGAGTAGGTATGTTGGTAAACATACATGGAAATAAATCTCATGAGATCGTTGATTCTGCATTAAAGGTATTGGAGAATATGCGTCACCGCGGAGCCGAAGGAGCAGATAATAAAACCGGTGATGGTGCAGGTATCATGCTACAAATACCTCATGAATTTATACTATTACAAGGCATTCCCGTACCTGAAAAAGGAAAATATGGTACCGGGCTGGTTTTTCTACCGAAAGACGAGACACAGCGTTCGGCCATCTTAAGTATCATCATCGAGGAAATAGAAAAAGAAGGATTAAACCTGATGCATCTCAGGAATGTCCCTACTAATCCGGAAATCCTTGGGAAAGATGCCCTGGCTACCGAACCGGACATCAAACAGATATTCGTTACAGGCGTTAACGATGCCGATAATTTTGAAAGAACGCTATATATAATAAGGAAAAGGATAGAAAACAGGATTAAGCATAAAGATTTCTACATTGTATCTCTTTCCAGTAAAAATATCATTTATAAGGGGATGCTTTCCTCCACCCAGGTGCGTGATTACTTCCCAGACCTGACTAATAATTATTTCACCAGTGGTTTGGCTCTGGTTCATTCCCGCTTTAGTACAAATACATTCCCTACATGGAGCCTTGCACAGCCATTCAGATTGCTTGCACACAATGGAGAGATCAATACAGTGCGTGGTAACAGGGGGTGGATGGAAGCCCGTGAAAGTGTATTGTCGACTCCTTTATTGGGCGATATCAAACAAATCCGCCCGATCATTCAGGAAGGAATGAGTGACAGTGCATCTTTGGACAATGTACTTGAATTCCTTGTTATGTCGGGGCTGAGCCTTCCGCATGCCATGGCCATGTTAGTGCCTGAAAGCTTTAACGAGAAAAACCCTATATCAGAAGAGCTTAAAGCTTTCTATGAATATCATAGCATCCTGATGGAACCATGGGATGGCCCCGCAGCTTTATTGTTCAGCGACGGCAGGTTTGCCGGAGGAATGCTGGACAGGAACGGACTGCGTCCTGCACGCTACCTGATCACTCACAACGATATGATGATGGTAGCTTCCGAAGTCGGAGTTATGGATTTCGAGCCGGATGAGATCAAAGAAAAGGGCCGTCTCCAACCTGGCAAAATATTGCTGGTAGATACCGAGAAGGGAGAAATCTACTATGATGGAGAATTAAAGAAAGAATTGTCGGAAGCCAGATTATATCGCAGTTGGTTGTCTACCAACCGCATTGACCTGGATCAAATCAAGACCGGACGTAAAGTAGAACATAAAGTAGATGATTTCGACACCAAACTATGCGCTTTCGGATATTCAAAGGAAGATATAGAACGTATCTTAATCCCCATGAGTATGACCGGAGCAGAGCCGGTAGCTTCGATGGGAAATGATACTCCTTTAGCTGTGCTCTCTGAAAAGCCACAATTACTCTTTAATTACTTCCGGCAGCAGTTTGCGCAGGTTACCAACCCTCCAATCGACCCTATCCGGGAAGAGCTGGTGATGTCATTAACTGAATATATCGGTGCAGTAGGTATGAACATCCTGACTCCCAATGAAAGCCATTGCAAAATGGTTCGCTTAAATCATCCTGTGCTCACCAATGAGCAACTGGATATTTTATGCAATATCCGTTATAAAGGATTCAATACCATAAAGTTACCTATATTATTTGAAGCAAAGAAAGGTAAAGCCGGTATGCAGGAAGCACTAATCGAATTGTGCAAAAGGGCTGAACAATCGGTAGCAGACGGGGTAAATTACATCGTATTAACCGACCGTGATATTGACGAAAACCATGCAGCTATCCCCTCTTTGCTTGCAGTAAGTGCGGTTCATCACCACTTGATATCCGTACAGAAACGTGTTCAAACAGCATTAATTGTAGAAAGCGGAGAAATAAGAGAGGTAATGCATGCAGCCTTACTACTGGGATTCGGGGCAAGTGCTATCAATCCTTATATGGCCTTTGCGATTCTGGATGATATTGTTAAGCATGGAGATATACAGTTGAATTACGACACTGCACAGAAAAATTATATCAAAGCCATTTGCAAAGGATTGTTCAAGATCATGAGCAAAATGGGTATTTCAACTATCCGCTCTTATCGTGGAGCTAAGATATTCGAGGCTGTAGGTATTAGTGAAGAGCTGATTAACAGCTATTTTAAAGGAATCAGTTCTTCGATTGGCGGCATACGTTTGGATGAAGTCACCAAAGATGCTCTCACATTTCATGCAGATGGATTTAAGATGGATAGCAATTCGGATCTTTTACCGAATAAGGGAATATATTCTTTCCGTAAAGACGGGGAAAAGCATGCATGGAACCCTGAAACCATTTCGACACTTCAATTAGCCACCCGCCTGGGAAGCTACAAGAAGTTCAAGGAGTTTACCCAAATGGTAAACGAAAAGGAGAAGCCTATCTTTATAAGAGACTTTTTCGGTTTTAAACGCAATCCTATTGACATCAATAAGGTAGAGCCTGCATCGGCAATCATGAAAAGGTTTGTAACGGGTGCCATGTCATTTGGTTCTATCAGCAGAGAGGCACATGAAGCCATGGCGCTGGCTATGAATAAAATAGGAGGAAGAAGCAACACCGGAGAAGGTGGAGAAGACCCAACCCGGTTTGTCCCGTTAGAAAACGGACTTTCTATGCGTTCCGCTATCAAACAGGTAGCTTCCGGACGATTTGGAGTAACAACAGAATATCTGGTTAATGCAGATGAAATACAAATAAAAGTAGCGCAGGGGGCAAAGCCGGGAGAAGGTGGACAACTTCCGGGTTTTAAGGTGGATGAGATTATTGCTAAAACCCGTCATTCCATTCCGGGTATTTCTCTTATCTCTCCTCCTCCTCATCATGATATTTACAGTATTGAAGACCTGGCTCAACTTATCTTCGACCTGAAAAATGTAAATCCAAAGGCTACTATCAGCGTGAAATTGGTTGCTGAAAGCGGTGTAGGAACAATAGCAGCAGGTGTAGCAAAAGCTAAAGCCGACCTGATCGTTATTTCAGGCGCAGAAGGCGGTACGGGCGCATCTCCTATCTCTTCCATCCGGTATGCAGGGATATCGCCGGAGTTGGGGCTCAGTGAGACACAACAAACCCTCGTACTAAACAACCTCAGAGGGCAGGTAACATTACAGGTAGACGGACAACTGAAAACCGGCCGGGATATCATCATCATGGCCATGCTCGGAGCAGAAGAATTCGGATTTGCCACTATTGCGCTAATCGTGTTAGGTTGTGTGATGATGAGGAAATGCCATCAAAACACATGTCCTGTAGGAGTTGCAACGCAAGACCCTGAATTGAGAAAACGATTTATCGGTCGCCATGAATATCTGGTAAATTACTTCACTTTCCTGGCAGAAGAGGTTAGGGAACATTTGGCAGAGATGGGTTTTACCAAACTGGATGATATCATCGGACATACCGAATTAATTGAGTTAAAACCTGCTGACTCTGACAACAAGCATTCCTTGCTCGATTTCTCTAAAGTTCTGTTCCGTATAGATAATGACGCAGCTATTAACCGTGTAACAACCCAGCAGCACGAGATTGAGTCTGTAAAAGATATATCTATCATCAAGGCTGCACAGAGTGCAATCGAATCGGGTAAAGAAGTTTCATTGGAATATACCATTGCAAATACAGATCGTTCTGTTGGAGCTATGCTGAGTGGAGTCGTTGCCGGGAAATATGGTGCAAAAGGTCTTTCTGAGCAGACTATCAATATAAAATTCAAAGGTTCTGCCGGACAGAGCTTCGGGGCATTCCTTACACATGGCATAAACTTCAAACTGGAAGGTGAAGCCAATGATTATTTAGGAAAAGGGTTAAGCGGAGGACGTATCTCCTTAATGCCCCCTATCCGTTCCAACTTCATGGCTGAGAAAAATACAATCGCCGGAAACACATTACTCTATGGAGCAACTTCGGGTGAGGTATATATCAATGGCCGCGTTGGAGAACGCTTTGCCGTACGCAATTCCGGTGCCATAGCCGTAGTAGAAGGTGTAGGCGATCACTGTTGTGAATACATGACCGGCGGCCGTGTAGTAGTGCTTGGTGAAACCGGACGTAACTTCGCAGCAGGTATGAGCGGAGGCGTTGCGTATGTATGGAATCCATCCGACAACTTCGACTATTTCTGTAATATGGAAATGGTAGAGCTCTCATTGATCGAAGAAACTTCTTACCGGAAAGAACTTCATGAGTTAATCCGTACCCATTATTATTATACTGGAAGTACACTTGCCAAGACCATGCTGGATAATTGGGATAAATACGTAGATCAATTCATTCAGATAGTTCCTATCGAATACAAGAAAGTCTTGCAGGAAGAACAGATGCGCAAGTTGCAGCAGAAGATATTGGAGATGCAGAGAGACTATTAATTTACCATTTACGGATTTACGATTTACTATTTAAATATATATTATTTTCATTCTTCAAATGGTAAATTGTAAATCTGTAAATGGTAAATAAAAAAAGATCGTAAATAACTAAATCGTAAATAACATCATGGGTGACCCTAAAGCATTCTTAAACATACCACGTCAAGAGGCAGGCTACAGGCCCTTGCACGAACGTATCTCCGACTATGGAGAAGTAGAGCAGACATTAAACAGTGTAGAGAGACGTAAACAGGCGTCACGCTGTATGGATTGTGGAGTTCCGTTTTGCCATTGGGCATGTCCTTTGGGAAACAAACAGCCGGAATGGCAGGATTTATTATATAAAGGCAGATGGGAAGAAGCCTATAAGGTGCTGGAACAGACTTGTGACTTTCCTGAGTTTACAGGAAGAATTTGCCCGGCCCTGTGTGAAAAAAGTTGTGTATTACGACTATCCTCCAACGAAGCGGTTACTATCCGTGAAAATGAAGTCGCCATTATTGAAGGAGCATTTCGTGAAGGTTTTATACAGCCCATTACCAACATCAGGCGAAACGGTAAAAGAGTAGCGGTAATCGGTTCAGGGCCTGCAGGGCTTACCGTGGCAAACCAGTTAAACCGAATGGGATATGAAGTAACCGTATACGAGAAACATGAAGCCGCAGGTGGACTTCTCCGTTATGGTATCCCCAATTTTAAATTACACAAACCGGTTATCGACCGCCGCATCCGCCTGATGGAAGAAGAGGGTATTGTTTTTAAGTACAACGTCAATCCGCTAGTATCTTCCAGGCCATCCAAAAGTAAAGAAGACACCGGGTCTTTACTAAAACAACTAAAGAAAGATGGCAAATTTGATGCTATATGTTTATGCACAGGAGCCGAAACACCCAGAGACCTTGCTATTCCTGGACGTGAACTGGAGGGTATACATTTTGCCATGGAAATGCTGGCCCAACAAAACCGCATATTGGCAGGAATGACATTTCCTAAAGAAGAATTAATCACTGCGAAGGATAAAAAGATACTTGTTATCGGTGGTGGTGATACCGGCTCGGATTGTATCGGCACCAGCGTTCGCCACAAAGCTGCAAGTATCACCCAGATAGAAATTATGCCTAAGCCTCCCGTTGATAACAATCCTGCCACCCCGTGGCCCACCTACCCGCAAATCCTCAAGACAACAAGCAGCCATGAAGAAGGATGTACCCGTCGATGGAGCTTAACCAGTAATAAATTCCTCGGAAAAGACGGCAAAGTAACCGGAGTTGAAGTAGAAGAAGTAGAATGGATACCTGCCGCCGACGGAGGATTTCCAACCATGAAACCCACCGGCAGGAAAGAAATCATAGAAGCAGATATGGTATTATTAGCCATGGGCTTTCTAAAACCGGCCGAAATGGAACTACCCGAAGGCGTATTCATGGCAGGAGACCTGGCAAGCGGAGCATCACTGGTGGTAAAAGCCATGGCTAGTGGAAGAAGGGTGGCCGGAGAGATAGATAAATATATTAATTGATTTACCATTTACGGATTTACCATTTACGATTTAAATTACTCTCATCGGTTAACAAATGGTAAATTGTAAATCCGTAAATGGTAAATAAAAAAACTTGTTTTCTTATGTGTGGAATCGCCTGTATTTTCAACATCAAAGAGCAAACTACGGAACTTCGTAAGAAAGCTCTTAAGATGGCGCAAAAGCTTCGCCATCGAGGTCCGGATTGGAGTGGTATCTACGTAGGCGGCAGTGCTATTCTCGCCCACGAACGTTTATCAATCGTAGACCCCCAATCGGGAGGACAACCGCTTTATAGTGATAATGGTAAGCATATACTTGCTGTAAATGGCGAGATATATAATCACAGGGAAATCCGTGAAAATTATGCAGATAAATACAATTTTAAAACCGGGTCTGACTGTGAAGTCATACTGGCACTTTATCAAGACAAAGGCATCGACTTCCTGGAAGATATAAACGGGATATTTGCATTTGCACTGTATGATGAAGAAAAAGATGAGTTTCTTATTGCAAGAGACCCCATCGGAGTTATCCCTTTATATATAGGTAAAGATAAAGACGGTAAAATATATGTAGCCAGTGAATTAAAATCACTCGAAGGTTTTTGCGATGAATACAAACCCTTCTTACCGGGACACTACTATCACAGCAAAGAAGGTGAGATGAAAAGATGGTATAAGCGTGAATGGAATGAGTATGAAGCCGTAAAGGATAATGAAGCTTCCACCCAGAAAGTACGCGAAGCATTGGAAAAAGCTGTAGAACGGCAACTGATGAGCGACGTTCCCTATGGGGTGCTTTTATCCGGAGGGCTGGATAGTTCCGTAATATCAGCTATAGCCAAGAAATATGCAGCAAAGCGTATTGAAACCAAAGGAAAAGACGATGCATGGTGGCCTCAGCTACACTCATTTGCCATCGGATTAAAAGGTGCACCTGACCTTTCAAAAGCAAAAGAAGTGGCAGATCATATCGGCACTGTTCACCATGAAATAAATTATACCATACAAGAAGGTTTGGACGCGATACGCGATGTTATTTATTTTATCGAAACCTACGATGTAACCACTGTACGCGCATCTACCCCGATGTATCTTATAGCGCGTGTTATAAAAAGTATGGGTATCAAGATGGTACTTAGCGGTGAGGGAGCAGACGAAATATTCGGCGGCTACCTCTACTTCCACAAAGCTCCCAATGCAAAAGCATTTCATGAAGAGACGATAAGAAAACTTAGTAAGCTATACCTTTATGATTGCCTTCGTGCCAACAAAAGCCTGTCGGCATGGGGAGTTGAAGGACGTGTTCCTTTCCTCGACAAAGAATTTCTGGATGTAGCCATGAGGTTGAATCCGGAAGCAAAAATGGCACCGGGAAAAACAATAGAAAAAAAGATTGTTCGTGAAGCCTTTGAGAATATGCTACCCGAAAGTGTGACATGGCGCCAGAAAGAACAATTCTCGGACGGGGTTGGCTATAACTGGATAGATACATTACGGAAAATAACATCGGAAGCAGTAACAGATGAGCAAATGAAAAATGCCGCCAAGCGTTTCCCAATCAATCCTCCGCTAAGTAAGGAAGAATATTATTATCGTAGCATTTTCGAAGAGCATTTCCCCAGTGAAAGCGCTGCAAAAACAGTTCCTTCCGTACCATCAGTAGCATGCAGCACTGCAGAAGCTCTGGCATGGGATCAATCATTTAATAACCAAAACGAACCATCCGGACGTGCAATAAAAGGTGTGCACGAAGAGGCATATTTATAAAGAAAACCTATATTTATATCTCTATTTACAATTAAGGAGAGAATTTCTATATCTTTTCCACTTGGAATAAAATATGGAATTCCTCCTTATTTTATTGCCTGTCTACACATCCGGTAGAGTATCTTTATATCGACCAGACGAAGGCATTAGCATCGACCAGACGAAGCAATGGATGTGCCGCGCGGCAGCCATCAACTACCTTCCCGAAGGTATAAAACACATCATCTAGTAATCACATAGCCCATCGACCTTAAGATATATTCATTACCACCATCACAGTATAACTACCAACTAAAGGTAAATCCCAAAATACAGATATTAATATTTATCAATTAAAAAGTAGTAGTCTCTGAAGTATACCTTCGCTCCGGTTATAAAAAATCAGCTATATAATTGTATTTTTTATTTATTGATACTATACATGTCAATTTAATAAAAAAATATACTTTCTTTGTAATTCAACTGTTATACCACTTTATTATGATTGAAAAATAACACCTATAAAAAATTATTCTCTCAATTCTTTTAATTTATAATTATGAAAAAACAATTACTCTATCTTCTTATTTTATTGATGATGCCAAAATTTGCATCAGCTCAGTCATCCGAAACAAACGGAGAAATACAAATTATTCAGTCATTCTCGGGTATGAATCCTCATGGTATGTCTAGTGACGGAAAGTATGCAACCGGATATCTTATACAGGCACTTGGATTCTTATGGTCTGAGGAAGAAGGATTTACATTTTTAGGTGATGTTCCTTCAAGTGCGTATGATGTGTCTAAAAACGGAATTGTAGCAGGTTCTGCACTGCATCCGACATTAAAATATGATGTTTTAGACGAGAATAACGTAGTTGTAGATCGTTTGCCTCTTGAAACAGCCGGATATTTCGAAGATGGAGAATGGCATTTTTTCGATGTACGGGACGATATACCTATCGATGAAACAGCAGGAAATACGGCATCTGCTATTTCAGACGATGGGACTCTTATTGTAGGGGCTCTGAAAGTTCCTTCAGGCGGATATCACACAGTAAATCCCGTATGCTGGGATATCAAAAATAATACTGTCACCATGTTGGATCTTGGAAATGGCCTATACGGAAGAGCAACCCGAATGTCGGGAGACGGCTCCGTAATCGGAGGTTGGATACAACATAATTACGTAGGCAGAACCGCTGTGCTTTGGGTTAACGGTAATTTAAAGTATGTAAAATTTGATGGTTCAATCCAGACCAGCGAAATATCTTCCATAAGTTCAAATGGGAAATACGCAACATTAACAACAGGTGGGAAAGCAGCACTCTATGATATCGAAAATGAGAAATTGACATTTATACCTGTTCCATCTTTCTACCAAAAGCCTTTACCAATGGGTCTCTCCAACGATGGAACGGTAGCCGGACAGGTCTCCCAGGAAATGGGTATGATGACAACAGATGTAGCTTTTATCTACACGGAGCAATTGGGATTTATGACCCTGCTTGAATATCTCAATAAACAAGGGATAGACAAAAAAGAACTAATGAGGATAGAAAGGGTATCTGCTATTTCAGCAGATGGTTCACGGTTTTACGGAAGAGGATTCGGAGGCGGTTCCTTATGTGCCTGGATAATGGATATTTATAATCCTCTCTTTGCCTACAACCGTCCTCAAGAACTAAAAGCATCAGTTGATAAAGCTCCAAAAACAGTTTCGCTTTCCTGGCAAGGAGTAGAAGAACAAGAAGGACATACATTTAAAGGATACAACATTTATCGTAATTATACAAAATTGAATGAATCACCTATTAGTGAAACAACTTACGAAGATTCTCCTTTAGATAACGGAGAATATATTTATAAAGTTACGGCAGTATGGGATGAAGACAAAGAATCTATAGCAACCAAGGACGTTTCTGTGAATGTAGGAGAATTGTCATTACCTTTCTACGATAGCTTTGACAGCTGGAGCCTAAAAGAAAAATTCTGGAATGCTCAATATGAAGAAAAAAACAGATGGTCAATAATTAATGGTGGCCTTATGGAGCCCTCACTAGGATATGATATTCCTATGGGAGAATATTCAGAATATATTACTACTACCTATCTGGACGGAAGCAGTTTCGATAAATTATACTTATCCTTTAATCTGGGACCAATGGCCGAAAATACAGTTCCCAGCAAGAATCTCTTAACAATAGAAATAGGTACAGAGAATGAATGGAATGAAGTAAAAACATATGAAGGAAAACATTACCTGGACTTTACTCCTGAAAAAATAGACATATCTGAACTTGCAGCTCAAAAGAAATTCCGTATAAGATTTAAAATGCATGGCAATAATGATATCTCCGGGTTCACAAGGTGGAATATAGATAATGTCAGAGTGTATGCTCCGGAAGATGATATTAAGCGTGATGCTCCTTTACATGCAAATGCTGTTAGAAATCAGGATGACGGGAAAGTAAGTATCATGTGGACTGATCCGAATGAAACTGCTGTTCTCGGATATATAGGTGCTGAAAACGTTGAATTCAAAGATCAACTAGGCAATCAGGGAGAACCATTTATTGCAGCTGTCAAATACAATACAGACGACTTGAAAACTTATGATGGATATAAAATGACATCTATTTCTGCTTACCTTATTAATATGGTAGACGGAGATGAGGTAGAATGTAATATAGTTGCGTTCAAGGGGGAAGAAAAGATTCTGGAACAACGAGTATATTACTTTCCTTCTATGTGGAATACATTCTATCTGGAAAATCCCATTACTATAGATGCCAGCCAGTCTCTTTATTTTGGAATTGAGGTAATCAAACACCATATAGATAACCGTATCGTAAAACTTTACCCTATGCCGGAACTAGATGGAAAGTCAAACTTATACTCCAATGACGGAGGGAAGACATGGAAATCTCTTGCTAAAGAAGTACCTGCAATTCATAGTTCTATAGCCGTAAAAGCCAATATATCAAAAGATGAAAATACTCCTCGTGATGGTATAATGGGATATGTAGTATACAGAGACGAACAATTAATTCTGGGGCCAGGACAAATATACCCTGGATATACCTTTATCGATCACAATGCACCAAAAGAATCTTGTTGCTATGAAGTTGCTGCTTATTATTATATCCCGCAAGATTATTCGGAAGTAACAGAAAAGGTTTGTGTAAGCGGTTGGGCATCCGGTATAGAAGATAATACAAATAATGGCATAGCCATATATCCGGCTATCGTTACCGACTATATTAATATAGAAGGCGAATTTACAAGTATAACTTTATCAAATGTAAACGGTCACACCATAGCAAACACATTTGATAACAAAATAGACATGCAGAATCTACCTACCGGATTATATATATTGCAGGTAGATACACCAAAAGGAAAAGTAATAAAGAAAGTACTTAAGCAATAATACTATCATAATAGTAACATAAATTTAAACAGGATATCCAAACACATAACAGGATATCCTGTTTTTATTATAAAGATTTATTATATTTACCATCCTTAATAACACAGCTATATATTAAATATGAAAAAAGTAATCATGACTTGTTATTTATTATCCGGTATATTAGCTTTTGCTTTTTCGCAGACTAAAGTTATCGCCCACCGTGGTTTTTGGAAAACAGATGACTCTGCACAAAACTCTATTACAGCTCTGGTAAAAGCAGACTCAATAAAGTGTTATGGCTCCGAATTTGACGTCTGGCTGACAGCTGATGACAAACTAATTGTCAATCATGATTACAGATACAAAGGAAAAAGAATGGAAACTTCCACTGCATCTGAACTTACCTCATTAGAGTTACCCAACGGAGAACATCTTCCATCCTTAGAGGAATACCTTATAAAAGGGAAAGAGCTGCCGGATACTAAATTAATACTGGAGCTCAAAGCCCATACCCTACCCGAACAGGAAACAAAAGCTATAGAAAAGATAGTTGAAATGGTGAAACAATATCAGCTTGAAGACAGAATGGAATATATATCTTTCTCACTTCATGCAGTTAAAGAGTTTATCCAGCTTGCCCCTCAATCACCCGTTTATTACCTGGAAGGCGATCTTTCACCTAAAAAACTAAAAGAAATAGGCTGTACGGGACTTGATTATTCCATTGGTATTATGAAACGGAAATCCAAATGGATAAAAGAGGCTCATAAATTAGGTCTCAAAGTAAATGTCTGGACAGTAAATAAAGAAAGTGACATGAGATGGCTCATTGACAAAGGAGTGGATTTCATAACTACAGACGACCCTCTACTGCTACAAAGTATATTAGCTGAATAAAAGGATAAAAAATAAAAGATTTTCGTTTGCATATTCCCGGAAAGATGTAAATTTGCACCACTATTTTTTGAACGCCGATATAGCTCAGTTGGTAGAGCAACTCATTCGTAATGAGTAGGTCGCCGGTTCGAGTCCGGCTCTCGGCTCTGCTTCTATCCTGGCTTAATTCTTTTTATCTTTCGCTCTAACCTATATTTTATTAACAAGTTACAGCCTACATATAGTTTTAGCAATTACCTATTGCAGGGATAAAACTATTTATATAACTTAGATGTTTTAGAGTAAATTAATCAAATCCGAAAATATGTGCTTTCATAACTCCATGAACAAGAGGCTTAAACAGCTGGTAGAAAGATATGGCCGTAAAACCGATATTGTTGAAACATACAAAGATATATTGGAAAAGAAATATCACGTCACAGCTTTCACCAACCCTGACTATCCTATTATAACCAAAGAAGAAGAAATCCAGGATTTCAAATGGGGCCTTATTCCTTTCTGGACAAAAGACATGGAAAAGGCAAAAGAAATTAGAAAGAAAACCTATAATGCCAGAGCAGAGACGGTTTTCGACCTCCCTTCTTACAGAATGCCCATCAGGAAACAACGCTGCATAATCCCTTCAACCGGATATTTTGAATGGCGGCACGAGAAAGGAAACAAAATACCTTATTTCATCTATGTAAAAGATCAACCTGTATTTTCAATGGGTGGAATGTATGACTACTGGATCAATCCTGAAACCGGAGAAGAGATAAGCACCTTTTCTATGATCACTACAGAGGCCAACGAATTAACCGGATATATCCATAATGGCGGAAACAATCCACACCGGATGCCTTTGATTCTGTCTCCGGAGAACGAAGAGAAATGGCTCAGCGATAAACTTTCACCAGAAGACATTAAATCTTTACTTAAACCATTTATTGCAGATAAGATGGATGCTTATATTGTAGATAAGAACTTTATAAAAAAGAATCCGGAAGACAAGGATATTATTGAACCGGCCAATGAAAACAGTAATTAGTAATTTACTATACACCATTATTTTTCTTTACTTATCTTATCACATCAAACGTTGATTTACTCTCTTAAATTTGCATAATTCAAATATTTTATAGAATATTGTTGCTGAATTTTCACAACACTAACAGCAACACAAAACATGGCAAAGAAAAGAAGAAAACGCAAGAGTAAGAAAAATAGCTCTATTGCTCCAAAAATTATTTTACTGTTTGTTCTGGCAATTATAGCCATATTCCTTATTGATAATTATACTGATTATAAGATATCCAGACATCTCCCCCAACCCGTTCAGGAACAACTTGACAGATTTAGAGAAGCTATCCCTTCTTCTAGTTCACCTTCACCTTCACATCAGACAGCAACCTATGAAAACCTGACTATCCCTGCGCGCCTATATGATCGTGAAGAGCAAATCATTCATCATACCGGTTATTCCGTATCCTATAATGAAACCTGGCGAATTCCCAATTGGACTAGTTACGAAATGACCCGGGCAAAATCCAATGGCACATTCCCCCGGGCAAAACATTTTAAGGTAGACCCGCAAGTATTAGGTATAAGTGCTAAAAACGAAGATTATGCTAACTCTGGTTATGACAGGGGGCACATGGTACCCGCAGGAGATATGAAATGGGATAAAAAAGCAATGGAAGAATCATTCTATTACAGCAATATGTGTCCGCAAAACCGTAATCTGAACGCAGGAGACTGGAAGGAACTGGAAGATAAAGTGAGAAACTGGGCCATACGGGATAGTGCCATTATCGTTATCACCGGCCCCATCGTAAAAAGTAATAAACCTAAAAGGATTGGCGTAAACGGAGTAGTTGTACCGGATGCTTTCTACAAAGTTATCCTTTCTCCCTATACATCTTCTCCGCAAGCTATCGGCTTTATCATGCAGAATGAAAAATGCAATAATCCATTACGTACCTATGCAGTTACGGTGGATAGTATCGAAAGTGTTACAGGTATTGACTTCTTCCCCTCCCTGCCAGATGAAATTGAGAATAAAGTTGAGTCAGTTTTCTCACTGGCAAAATGGGGACTATAAATCAAAAATACACCTGTATATGAGTTGATTATGTAAAATGTGTAATGCTTTCTTAATTGTCTCTTATACATTTAACCATTCAGAAAAGTTTAATTATCTTTGGATGTTTTTTCATTATTCACTAAGTAAATAAAGAGATTACCAAAAACTAAATCCCGACTAATATTATTAACAAGATTATTCTATGAGCAAAAGAAAACGAAAAGTTTTAGTTACAATTCTACTCAGCATTTTATTAGTGGCAGTTGCTGCCGGAGGAGCTGTTTATTATTATATACTCTCCCCACCATTTCAGATTTCGGAAACGGCTTATATACATATAGATCGTGATGATACAGTAGATTCTCTTTATCATAAAATCAATAAACAAGCGTCTCCAAACAGGATGACAGGATTTGGGTGGCTTGCCCGGTACTACAAATTCAATAAGGTACGTACAGGAAGATATGCTATTTATCCAAATGATAATACGCTGGCTGTCTTTCGCAGGCTTTCAAGAGGTGTTCAAAAACCATTAAATATCTCTTTTAACAACATACGTACCCGTCAACAATTGGCAAAAAGACTTTCCAACCAGCTTATGATAGACTCTGCTGAGATTGCAGACAGGCTTTTTGATCCTGCATTTCAGGAGAAGATAGGCTATGAAGATGAAACCATCATAAGCATGTTCATACCAAACACGTATGAAGTATACTGGAATATTTCCGTAGATGAATTCTTTGAAAGAATGCAGAAAGAGCACGACCGTTTCTGGACGGAAGAAAGAAAAAATAAAGCTAAAGCCATCGGTCTATCTCCTGAAGAAGTTTCTACTCTCGCCTCTATTGTCGAGGAAGAAACAAATAACAATGCTGAAAAACCAACTGTAGCAGGTCTCTATATCAATAGATTGCAAAGGGGGATACCCTTGCAGGCAGACCCTACAATCAAATTTGCCTTGCAGGATTTTAGCTTGCAGCGTATTTATAATACACATCTTACCATAGATTCACCTTACAATACTTACACAAATACAGGACTGCCACCCGGTCCTATCCGGATTCCATCTATCAAAGGAATAGACAGCGTATTGAATTATGCAAAACACAATTACATTTACATGTGTGCCAAGGAAGATCTATCGGGTACACACAACTTTGCATCTACTTTTGCCGAGCACCAGATAAACGCAAGAAAATACTGGAATGCCCTGAATAAGAGAAAGATTTTTTAATTATCTGTCAACTTAGTATAGCTGAAATAGCTATCTTTACAGGAAATTTATATGTGACTAACACACTAAAGTAATAATAGATATGAGTAAACAACTCTTATTGGGTGATGAAGCTATTGCACAGGCAGCCATAGATGCGGGCCTGTCCGGAGTATATGCTTATCCCGGAACTCCTTCTACTGAAATCACCGAGTATATTCAAATGTCTCCTGTTACGCAAGAAAGAGACATCCATTCACGTTGGAGTAGCAATGAAAAAACAGCCATGGAATCAGCCTTAGGTATGTCTTTTGTAGGAAAGCGTACAATGGTTTGTATGAAACATGTAGGAATGAATGTTGCTGCCGACTGTTTTGTAAATTCAGCTATTACAGGTGTAAATGGAGGATTGATTGTGGTTGCTGCCGATGATCCGGGTATGCATTCTTCACAAAATGAACAGGATAGCCGTTTCTACGGAGACTTTTCTCTTATACCCATACTTGAGCCTTCCAATCAACAGGAAGCATACGATATGGTTTATAACGGATTTGAATTCTCCGAGCAATTGGGCGAACCTGTATTGTTACGTATCGTAACCCGACTTGCGCATTCCCGTTCGGGAGTAGAAACAAAACCTCTTAAACCTCAAAATGAAATATCATTCAGTGATGATCCCAAACAGTTTATCCTACTTCCGGGTATTGCCCGTAAAAGGTATAAGATGCTTCTTGAAAAGCAAGACTTGTTTGTGAAAGCATCCGAAGAATCTCCATACAATCAATATACAGACGGGTCTAATAAGAAGTTAGGTATTATAGCCTGTGGAATTGCATTTAACTACCTGATGGAGAATTATCCGGACGGTTGTGAATACCCTGTATTAAAGATAGGACAATATCCTCTTCCTAAAAAGCAATTGACTCAGCTTGTCACAGAATGTGATGAGATTCTGGTGTTGGAAGACGGACAACCTTTTGTTGAAAGCATGCTCAAAGGATATCTGGGTATTGGCCTTACTGTAAAAGGACGCCTGGACGGAACATTATCACGGGATGGAGAATTGAATCCAGATATCGTAGCAAAAGCTCTAGGAAGAGAAAATAAATCTGAATTCAGCGTTCCCAATATTGTAGAGATGCGTCCACCTGCTCTTTGTGAAGGTTGCGGACACCGTGATATGTATATTACTCTTACCCAAATACTGCGTGAAGAATATCCGACTCATAAAGTATTTAGCGATATCGGTTGCTATACATTAGGTGCTATGGCTCCATTTTCAGCAATTCACTCTTGCGTGGATATGGGTGCTTCCATTACTATGGCTAAAGGTGCGGCAGACGGTGGACTTTATCCTTCCGTGGCAGTTATCGGCGACTCTACATTTACTCATTCCGGCATTACCGGCCTATTAGATTGTGTAAATGAAAACACTAACGTAACTATCGTAATCTCTGATAATGAAACAACTGCGATGACCGGAGGGCAAGATTCTGCAGGAACCGGCAAAATAGAATCTATATGTATTGGCGTAGGTGTTGATCCTGCTCACGTACGTGTAATCATTCCGTTGAAAAAGAATTATGAAGAGATGAAACAGATGATCCGTGAAGAGCTTAATTACAAAGGTGTATCTGTAATCATCCCCCGTAGAGAGTGTATCCAGACATTAGCAAGAAAGAAAAGAGCAAGCAAGAAATGAAAAAAGATATAATTTTATCAGGTGTAGGCGGACAAGGTATCCTGTCTATTGCTGCCATTATCGGTAAAGCTGCATTGAAAGATAATTTATACATGAAGCAGGCGGAAGTGCATGGCATGAGCCAACGTGGAGGCGATGTACAGTCTAACCTTCGCATTAGCGATAGCCCTATTGCTTCCGATTTAATACCTTCCGGTAAATGTGATCTTATTATTTCACTGGAACCGATGGAAAGTCTCCGCTATCTGGGTTATCTGAGTAAAGATGGGTGGCTGGTTACCAACGAGACTCCTTTTGTGAATATTCCCAACTATCCGGAACATGAGAAAGTGATGGAAGAAATCAATAAGCTTCCTCATAAGATTATATTGAATGTAGATAAAGTAGCAAAAGAAATCGGCTCAACACGTGTAGCTAATATTGTTTTACTTGGCGCTACAATACCATTCCTGGGGATAGATTATGATAAGATACAAAGTAGTATCCGTGAAATCTTCGGTCGTAAGGGAGAAGATATAGTTGAGCTTAATCTAAAAGCGCTGGCAGCAGGAAAAGAGATTGCCGAAGGGCTAATGAAATAATTCAGATTTACTATATTTTAAACCTGTATAAAAAGCTATTTGTCATTCCGGGCTTGCCTCGTGATGACAAATGTACTTTCTTACATTATCAAATCATACAATACAACGACATACTCAAATACCGGAACAATGAACAATTTATATTGGGAAGAAGACATAGAGACTATGAGCCGTCAAAAGCTGAATGACCTTCAGTTACAACGGCTAAGGAAAACAATCCATATCGCATCCAATTCGCCCTATTATAAAAAGGTATTCAATGAACACGGGATTACAGAAGAAACTATTCAGACACTGGAGGATATAAAGAAACTTCCTTTCACTACAAAAGCTGATATGCGGGAAAACTATCCTTTTGGCTTAGTTGCCGGTGAGATGAAAGACAGTGTTCGTTTACATTCTTCAAGCGGTACAACGGGAAATCCTACTGTCATTGTTCATTCCCAGCATGATTTGGATTCATGGGCAAATCTGGTAGCCCGTTGTCTTTATATGGTAGGTCTGCGTAATACTGATGTCTTCCAGAATAGTTCCGGTTATGGAATGTTTACCGGCGGACTTGGATTTCAATACGGAGCAGAACGCTTGGGTGCGCTTACCGTACCTGCTGCTGCGGGAAACAGCAAACGGCAGATCAAGTTTATTACAGATTTCGGCACCACTGCCCTCCATGCTATTCCCAGTTATGCAATACGTTTAGCAGAAGTATTTGAAGAAGAGAATATTGATCCTAAGGATACCAACCTCAGAGTATTACTTATCGGTGCGGAACCGCATACGGACGAACAGCGGAAGAAAATAGAAAAGATGCTGAATGTAAAAGCATACAACAGCTTCGGTATGTCTGAAATGAATGGCCCCGGAGTTGCCTTTGAATGTACCGAACAATATGGTATGCACTTCTGGGAAGACTGTTTCTATGTAGAGGTGATTAATCCGGATACGCTGGAACCTGTTCCTGTAGGAGAAGTAGGAGAACTTGTATTAACTACCCTTGACAGAGAAATGATGCCACTGATCCGCTATCGTACCAGAGACCTTACTCGGATACTTCCGGGTGAATGTCCGTGTGGGCGTTCACACATACGTATTGACAGGATTAAGGGCCGTAGTGATGATATGTTTATCATCAAAGGAGTTAATATATTCCCTATGCAGATTGAGAAAATCCTGGTACAATTCCCTGAGCTGGGAAGCAATTACCTCATCACTTTAAAAACCAAAGACCATCAGGATGAAATGGTAGTAGAGGTAGAGCTGAATGATCTGTCAACTGATAATTATATAAAGCTGGAAGAACTAAGAAAGAATATTACCCGCCAACTGAAAGACGAAATACTTATTACCCCAAAAGTAAAGCTTGTAAATAAAGGAAGCTTACCGCAAAGTGAAGGAAAAGCAATCAGGGTAAGAGATTTAAGAGACAATAAATAAATAGTTATACATTCGAAATATACCCTCAATATTATATGCAACTTTTAAAAAAGCGGATACTTCAGGACGGAAAGTGTTTTGAAGGTGGTATCCTTAAAGTAGATAGTTTTATTAACCACCAGATGGACCCGGTATTGATGAAATCTATCGGAGTTGAATTCGTACGCCGTTTCTCTGCAACTAATGTGAATAAGATTATGACAATAGAAGCCAGTGGAATTGCACCGGCTATTATGACCGGCTATCTTATGGACTTACCTGTTGTATTTGCCAAAAAGAAATCTCCCAAGACAATGGAGAATATCCTCTCTACCACTATTCATTCTTTTACGAAAGATAGAAGCTATGATGTGATTATCAGTTCTAATTTCCTCACTCCTGAAGATAATGTATTATTTATAGATGATTTCCTTGCATACGGTAATGCAGCGCTGGGAGTAATCGAGTTAGTAAAGCAGGCAGGCGCTAATCTGGTGGGTATGGGATTTATTATAGAGAAAGCTTTTCAAAATGGAAGAGAACTACTGGAAGCACAAGGCATACGAGTAGAATCACTTGCTATTATAGAGGATCTTTCCAATGGTAAGATCACAATTAAAGACGAATATTCGGATTGAAATAATGCCCTTTTTTAAGGGTAGACTTACCATAATGAACAGCCTGTTCAGGACAAATGTGATAACAAGCCAGGCATGAAGTACAGTTATCTCCCCAAAGGGGTTTACTATCTACTTCGATATTATTAACCGGACAGGTCTTCTCACACTTTTTACATGATATGCAGTTATCTGTCGCATAGAAAGGTTTGGCAGTAACGGCATATTTATTAAATAAGGGATTTATAATGCGGCTTTTGACAAAAGCAAACCCGCCTTCCTTAATCTCATACTTTCCCTTTACACGTTGTGATATTAAGTTATTTATAGCATCCACTCCAGGTATCGCCTCTCTTAACTTCTTCTCTTCTATCTCTTTAGGATCAGTATCAAAGCCTTTCATGATTACGTAATTATTAGGCATAATTACTGAGAACCCACTACTACATTCCCACCCTTTCCTGCTAAGAGCTTTTTGGAAAATAGTCTTTGTTAATCCAATATCATCACCACAGGAACAGACAAAGAATATATACTGTCCTTTATAGTTAGCAAACTTTATATTTTCAATAAAATCCAGCACTATTTTAGGGGGAGCCCAGGAATAAACAGGGAAAACAAATCCAATTATCTCATCCTCAATCAAGGAATAAGTAAAATCATTATCAGGCGTTATCATCTCTTCGGCTACACTTATTAACTGCTCATTCTGAGCGATAGACAATTGAGACGCAATCCATTTGGAATTTCCTGTTCCGGAGAAATAAAAGATCATGTAGATTATTGATTGGTAAGAAGTTAGTAAAAAGAAAAAGCCGCACCGGTGGTTGATGTGATGAAACTCCGAATGACATGATTTGAGTGCTCGCCCTCTTTGTAATCCACCGGCTTAAAGCTACCCGAAGGTTGTGGCCCGCCATTGAGAATCGAAGCTTGTCTCGGTTTTCTGTTTTACTTGATGAGTTTCCCAGTCAAACCAATGCGGCTACTTTCTTACTACAACAAATGTAGTGCTTTTGCTTTAAATAAACAAGTAATTAAGGAACTTTGTTTGGTTCAGAAAGCATTTATTTATTTAAATAAACAAAGATTTATACTCTGAAAAATAAGAGAAAAATGGTGTAATTACCACTATTAAAATAGGAATATGTAATATATATTCATTAAAAAAGCCGATTCTTTTTCAAGAATCGGCCAGTTTAATATCGATGCAATTAATTATGCTCCTTTTGCTTTGGCAACAACAGCTTTGAAAGCTTCCGGATGATTCATGGCTAAGTCAGCCAATACTTTACGGTTGATTTCGATTCCGGCTTTGTGCAGGCCACCCATCAATTTCGAATAAGACATGCCTTCCAAACGAGCTCCGGCATTGATACGTTGTATCCAAAGTGCGCGGAAGTTTCTTTTCTTATTCTTGCGGTCGCGATACGCGTAAGTTAATCCTTTTTCCCAAGTATTCTTGGCTACTGTCCATACATTTTTTCTGGCACCAAAGTATCCTCTGGTAAGTTTCAGGATTTTCTTTCTTCTTGCTCTTGAAGCAACATGATTTACTGATCTTGGCATAGTTTTAATTATTTTTGAATGTTAGCGTCTTTACTTCACGTAACGAACTTTTAGAGCTAATGCATTCGGTTAATAAATTTAATAATACGTTTGTCACGCTTTTGATTACTTCATTCCCAGAAGTTGTTTCACCTGATTCTCATCAGAAGGATGAACCAACCCTACATGAACTAAGTTTCTCTTTTGTTTCTTAGTCTTTTTAGTCAGGATATGACTGTGAAAAGCGTGCTTTCTTTTGATTTTACCTGTTCCGGTAAGGGTAAACCTTTTTTTGGCACCGGAGTTAGTCTTGATCTTTGGCATCTTACTTTGTTTTTAAAATAATTATTATTAGTAATGGCAACGCACTATACCAATTGGGCGTTACTCATCTTTTTATGCTTTTTATTCTTCTGGTTTCGCAGCCTTTTTAGGAATATCTTTTTTCTTTGGCGAAATAAAAATAGTCATACGTTTGCCTTCCAATACCGGCATTTGTTCTACCTTTCCGTATTCTTCCAGATCGTTTGCAAAACGAAGTAACAACACCTCTCCTTGTTCTTTGAAAAGAATTGAACGGCCTTTGAAAAACACATAAGCTTTCACTTTGTCTCCATCTTTCAAGAAACTGATTGCATGTTTCAGCTTAAAGTTGTAATCGTGGTCATCTGTCTGAGGTCCGAAACGTATCTCTTTTACTATAACTTTTACCTGCTTAGCTTTCTGTTCCTTTTGACGCTTCTTTAATTGATAAAGAAATTTGGAATAATCAATAATGCGACAAACTGGGGGAACGGCATTGGGTGAGATTTCGACGAGATCCAGTTCACGGTCTGCTGCCATTTTTAAGGCTTCCGCTATGGGATAAACTCCTGGTTCAACTTCATCGCCCACTATACGGACTTCTTTGGCTCGAATTTGTTCATTGATTCGGTGTTGCCCTTTTAAATTGTCATTCTTCATTAAATAACCTTTAGTTCCTGTTTGTTTTTTGTTTATTATCAAATTTTTTATTGTTTAAGCTCAAAAGTAACATTTATGGGATATACTAATATCCACACTTTACAAGCGGCTGCAAATTTACCATTTATTTATCATATTATGAACTTCTTCTGCCAAAATCTTAGCAAATTCTTCATATTTCATGGTTCCTTTATCTCCTTCGCCTTGTCTGCGTACGGCAACCTCCTTATTCTCAGCTTCTTTCTCTCCGACAATAAGCATATAAGGGATACGTTTTAATTCATTGTCACGTATTTTACGACCAATCTTTTCATTACGGTCATCTACTATTGCACGAATGTCTTGTGTATCCAGATATTGCTTCACTTCTTCGGCATATCCGTTGAATTTTTCACTGATCGGCAGGATAGCTACCTGATCGGGAGTAAGCCACAGCGGGAATTTTCCTGCAGTGTGTTCAATAAGCACAGCAACAAAACGTTCCATTGAGCCAAACGGCGCACGATGAATCATAACAGGACGATGCTTTTGATTGTCAGAGCCCATATATTCTAACTGGAATCTTTCGGGCAAACTGTAGTCTACCTGTATCGTACCGAGTTGCCATCTGCGTCCCAAAGCATCTTTTACCATAAAGTCGAGCTTAGGTCCATAGAATGCAGCTTCTCCATACTCTATCTTTGCAGGTAAACCTTTTTCTTTACATGCATCGATGATAGACTGTTCTGCTTTCTCCCAGTTCTCTTCACTGCCAATGTATTTCTCACGATTTACTTTGTCACGAAGGGATATCTGCGCTTCGAAGTTTTCAAAATCCAACGCCTTAAAGATGATGAAGATAATATCCATCACACGAAGGAACTCTTCTTTCACCTGGTCAGGACGGCAGAATATGTGTGCATCGTCTTGTGTAAAACCTCGTACCCGTGTTAAACCATGAAGTTCCCCACTTTGTTCATAACGATATACAGTTCCGAACTCTGCAAGGCGGATAGGAAGGTCTTTATATGAATGAGGCTGCCATTTATAAATCTCACAATGGTGAGGGCAGTTCATCGGCTTTAATAAATATTCTTCGTTTTCTTCCGGTGTATGAATGGGTTGGAAAGAGTCTTTACCATATTTGGCATAGTGTCCGGAAGTTACGTATAGTTGTTTGTTTCCGATATGGGGTGTCATCACCTGCTCATACCCGAAACGTCTTTGTATCTTTTTAAGAAAATCTTCGAGGCGAAGACGGAGGGCTGTACCTTTAGGCAACCACATCGGCAAACCTTTACCTACAGTTTCCGAGAACATGAAAAGTTCCATCTCCTTTCCTATCTTACGATGGTCGCGTTTTTTGGCTTCTTCCAGCAACACAAGATATTCGTCCAACATCTTTTTCTTCGGGAAAGTGATACCGTAAATACGCGTAAGCTGTTTGCGGTTCTCCTGTCCTCTCCAATAAGCTCCTGCTACGGATGTCAGTTTGATAGCCTTAATAGGAGAAGTGGTCATTAAGTGAGGACCACGGCAGAGGTCTGTAAAGTTTCCCTGCGTATAGGTTGTTATATTACCATCTTCGAGTTCTGAGATTAACTCACATTTGTAAGTCTCGCCTCTGTCACCAAACTTCTTAAGGGCATCCGCCTTGGATATACTTTCGCGCTGTAAAGCTTCTTTGCGGGATACCAGCTCCGCCATTTTAGCTTCAATAGCCGGAAGGTCGGATTCTTTAATGACTGCCTCTCCCGGGTCTACATCGTAGTAAAATCCGTTTTCTATAGCAGGACCTATACCAAATTGAATACCAGGGTATAATTCTTGCAAAGCTTCGGCCAAAAGGTGAGCACTTGTATGCCAGAAAGCGTGTTTACCTTCTGCATCATCCCATTTGTACAACACAACGTTTGCATCTTCTGTAATAGGGCGATTCAGATCGTAAGTTTCACCATTCACTCCGGCTGCAAGTACATCTTGCGCAAGGCGTGAACTTATACTTTCTGCTATTTGCAATCCGGTAACTCCTTCGTTATACTCCCGAACGGAGCCATCTGGAAATGTTATCTTTATCATATTTATATATTTACACTCTTTTATAGCTCGCAAAAATAATGATTTCTTTTAGTGTTTGGAATCTTTTGGGTAAAAAATGTTATTGGAGGTTGGTAGTTAAACATTTGTAGAGACGCAAGTATGCGTCTCCAATTACCTGTCCGGAATTCCCACATTTTTTGTATTTTAATAGTTATGTGTTGGATTAAGACGCAAATTTCATTTTATACAATCTCATTTATGCCTCGACGGATGTAAACTACTCCACCTGCTCAGTAAATCGTTTAATTACATTATATGCAGATACAATACCCAACTCTCCCGCCTTGCTTAAATCTGAAATACCCTGACGATTATTTCCTAGGAATATGTGAGTCAATCCACGATTGTAATAGGCTTCAGCAAAATTAGGATTTATGGAAATGGCCTTGTCGTAATCTACAATGGCAGCCCGGTAATCTTTAAGGACAGAAAGCACGTTTCCACGATTATAATAAGCATAAATAAAATCAGGAGCTAACTGTATCACCTTATCCAGATCATTTTTAATGATATCATAATCAAGGGCTTTAACCTCAGGCTTATTAGGAAGTGGCGTACCTCCTACCAGTTCCATATCTTCTTCGGCTTTACGATATTCCAATTGTTTATATCTCACTACGGCACGATTGAAATAAGCGGGGAAGAATGTATCGTCACAAAGAATAGACTGGGTAAGGTCTGAGATTGCATTATCTAAATCCTGCACCAGATAGAAATCGACTCCACGTGCAAACTGAGATTTAGCATCTTTTGGATTTGCCACTATTATAGAAGTCTGGTTATCGATAGAGGCAAAATGTTCTTTTACCTGTTTTTCTGTCAAAGCAGATTCCCTGTTTGTTATCAATAGGCGGTGGGGCAAATCTTTAGTTCTGTTAAGATCATCAATGTATTTGTGATAATTGATGGTGCGTTGCACTTCCAAGTCTTTTTCGTAATAGGTGAGTACAAACATCGGCTCAAGCGTAATAGTCACGTTCTTGTCCTGTACTTTTCCACGATATTCGTTCTGATATTTTTCCTCAGCATCCGTATTGTCTGCTATCACTATCTTACGATAGTTTTTCATATTACGGTCAGACTTTTTACGGGTTTTCTCTTCACCCTCTTCTTCTGTTGCGTCTGCCATATCATTTGCTCCTACAGATGGATTATTATAACGGTCGAGCTGTGCCTGCAACACTTTCAGTTCGTCTTGTTCGGCTCCTTTCTTATCTCCTATTTTGCGGCGGGCTTCTGCACGGTTGTAATAGCCTGCGGTAAAGTTAGGATATTCTTCTATTACCGTAGAGTAGTCGCGTATAGCTCCTTTATAATCTCCGGTCTGGTCGAGCAAGAGGGCACGATTGAAAATAGCCATCATGTTATCCGGCTCCATTTCGATAACCATATTAAAGTCTTCGATAGCACGGTTGTCATCGCCTACCTGCGCGCGAAGCAACCCACGGTTGTAATATCCGATAAAGTTGTTAGGATCGACATCCAGCGCCATATCGTAATCACCCATTGCACCTCTCAGGTTGTTCTGGTGAAAACGTGCCAATGCACGGTTAATATAGTTACCTGCATTTTTAGGCGACAGATAAATTGCCTGATCCAGATCTTCTTCTGCTTCTTTATATTGTTCCATCTGAAGTTTCAATATAGCCCGTGAAGCCCATGCATCACCATCATATTTATCTTTCTCTACGGCATAATTGAAATCATTCATTGCACGGATGGTATCATTTTGTTTCAAATAGACCTCCCCGCGCATCAGAATAGCTTTCGTATACTTGGGGGCAATTTTTATAAGTCGGGTCAGGTCTTCTTGTGCCTGACCGTAGTTCTTTTCCTGCATTTCACACAAAATCATATTGTGCCAGATACCTATATTCTCAGGATCATACTCCAATGCCTTTTTATAATCTTCGATAGCTCCCTGATAGTTATTTAGCTTGATGCGGGCCAGCCCTCTTACCTGATATGCACTTACCACAAAAGGGTTTCTTTTGATAGATTCTGTACAATCAGCTTCCGCCCCCTGAAAATCATCCAAGTTAATTTTAGCTAATCCGCGAAAGAAGTAAGGCTCTGCCAAATAAGGTTTGGCATTGATTACCTGATTGAAATATTGGATAGATAAAACATAGTCTTCAAAGTAGAGTGCATTGCGTCCGATAGTCATTACCCTGTCTGTGTTTATCTGGGCGTATGCAAAAGTCGGAAACAAGAGAAGGCATATTATTAGTTTCTTGATCATTGATTTCTTAGGTATCTGTAAATGAGTAGCAAAAATAATGAATTAGCATGAAGAAACCATCTGATATAACTTTTTTTCACCATACACCTGTTTTATCTTTTTAAATCGCCAATACTCATTAAATATATTAAATAATATAAAGAAAGTAAAGGCTGTAAAGATAATAGATAATATGTTTATATATCAGAAAAATTAGTCTGATTATTCTTCTGTTTCTTTCCGGATTTTCTTTGGATTTATAGCTCTATAAAAATAAAGATCAAGCAGTATAATATTTGTACATCAATTTTAGGTAAAAAAGGGATTTACCGGTCATATACCGGGTAAGGGAGGATACTAACACGAATTATCAATCCCCTCAGGAAGCACTTACAAAGCAGGTATATAACGTGGTATTGACTTCGTATATACGAGGGTCGGTATACGTTATATACGAGGTCACTTAGTTGGTATATACGAGGTGGGTGTGTTGGTATATACGAGGTCGGTTAGTTCGTATATGCGAGGTCGATGGGTTGGTATATGTCTGGTCAGGACAGGAAATATATTTAACAATTCGCCATATATAAAGGAAATATCCGGGATTGAAACGGAAGAGGTGAGAAGTATAAATGTAAGAAAAACATTGCCTATGCTGTTAATCCGGATAAGGGATAACAAGCATAATGCAATGTTCACAACATTTTATTAAAATAAAAATACTAATTTATTTCACAGTCTTCACTTTATAAGAACAGCGTGCTTTCCCTTTCAACAAAGCATTCAGTTTTCCTTTGATCATCTGTTTGCGTAAAGGCGAGATGTGGTCGATAAACATCTTTCCGTCCAGGTGATCAAATTCATGCTGCATCACACGTGCCAGATATCCTTCTACCCATTCATCGTGCTCTTTAAAGTCCCGGTCCATATACTTTACATGGATGCGGTCATTCCTTTTCACGGATTCATGAATACCCGGAAGGCTTAGACATCCTTCTTCCATAGATACTTCTTCTCCTTCTTTTTCAATGATATGAGGATTAATATAAGCTTTGTGGAAATCTTTAAATTCGGGCATATCATCGGCAAATACATCCAAATCGATCACAACTACACGGATAGGGAGACCTATCTGAGGAGCGGCAAGCCCTACTCCTTCTGCCCTTTCCATAGTTTCAAACATGTTCTCGATAAGTTCGTTGATATTCGGATAGTCAGGAGTTATATCTTCTGCAACCTTTCTCAGTACCGGTTGTCCGTATGTATAAATAGGTAAAATCATAGATTGTATGTTACATGTTGTTTATTCCTCGTTTACTTTCCAAATATGATTGAAGAATAATTGTCGCACTGATTTCGTCTACAAGCGCTTTGTTTTGCCTGTCTTTTTTCTTAAGACCGCCATCTATCATTGCACGCTGTGCCAACACGGAGGTGAAACGCTCATCAACAAACTCTACCGGAATCTCCGGAAGTGCTTTTTTTAGTTGGCGGACAAATGGATTGATGTATTCCATACTTTCTGAGAGCTCCCCCGACATCTGCTTCGGCAGTCCGATCACGATCTTTTCGACCTGCTCTGCGGATATATATTTTTTCAGGAAATCCAAAAGCTGGTGGCTTGGCACGGTAGTAAGCCCATTGGCTATTATCTGTAGTGTATCACTTACAGCCAGCCCCGTACGTTTTCTTCCATAGTCTATCGCAAGTATTCTTCCCATATTCAGCTTGCAAAAATACGACTATTATTTGTTACCTCCATCGTTTTATTAAAAATTAAAGAATGATGTGCTTATCTTAATGAATCAGCGATACATTATCTATCCACAGCATATTACCGGGAGAACCGACATACGCCCCACCGTGGCTGGAAGTAAACTGGAGTATTAAATGGGTAGGTGTTTCATTTTCATCTGCCCACCCTGTTTCCTGGATTATCACATTTTTTCCTTTGCTATTTAATGTATATCGATCCTGGTCTTGCAGTTTCATCCATTCTTCCTGGTAGTAAGATTGTTTGCTGATATCTCCGTAATGAATCGGATAAGTAGCTGCGTTGATCCACTCCGTATCATTACTATAGCGCGTTACCATAGTACCGATACGCTTGGCGTATACATTTCCGTCTTCATCTTCCCACCTTTTTTGGATAAGCAGGATAACAGAAGGATGATCCATACCTTTCACTTCCGACTTCCGGCTGAATCCGGTAGACCTTACCCGATTTTCCTGACCAGACATTTTCACCTTATAGTCAAACTGCACGGCTTTTGGTTTTTCTTTGTAAGGTATACCCATATCCAGTTTCTTCATCGGATTCTTTGTGCCGGTAATAGGTTCATGGATCGTACCGGTGAAAAGTGAACCGGCCGCAATTACTTCTATATCGACCAGCCCCAACACCCTGACACTTTCAAAGCGGGTTTCCAAACGGGCACAATATCCGTTTCCCCGCTTTTCCGGAAAGACCGAGGTATTTGTTTTAACAACACCGGCAACCTTGGCCAGTACATTGGAATTAGCCCAGGGACTTCCTCCGGTGTTCTTATAAGGTTCGTTTTTTATAATGGTTTGTACAGGCCCCAGTTCGTAGAGGAGTTTTGTATTTCCCCCTATAATACCCGATTCTTTTATCTGCCGGGTCACCCAGTTGTCCATATCGCCGAAGGGCAAAGGTACTATACATTCCTGAGCATGAAGAGGAAGCATTACCCCGAATATAGAGGAAATAAGAAATATCTTTTTATTCATAAATATCTGTTTTTATAGAATAATACTGGAAAAGAGTAGTTAAGTAGTTAAAGGTAGTCAAGTAGTTAAGCACTAAATAGGCTTCTTTAAAGATATTAATTAATCTTCCTACTTAACTACCTGACTACCTTTAACTACTTGACTACTTACAAACTGTACCCCCAGTCACGTAGTGCAAAATCCAAGTTCTGCTCTACGAGTTGCACTGTACGGTCTTCGTATTTATAAGCATTCTTCTTATATCCTTTTTTCTTCGACAAGTACTTCTCTATTTCTGCTTTAGACTCTTCGAATCCCGGTAAGGATAAAGACCGGTATATCTCTTTAGTCATATCGAAGGCATTTTGTTCAAAGTCTTCAAACTTTATTTCTATCAGATTGCCCGAGGGAATATATTTCTTTTCCGCTTCGTACTTATGATACAATTTGGTGTAAATAGAAATAATATTGGACTCTATCTCTTCATTTGACATATCTTCCAGTTTAAGGGGCTGGATGGTATTGGTAAAAAAGCTTCTCGTACTTTCAAATACCGTATACGGATTACGCATCAGATAGATAAACTTGGCGTTGGGGAACATCTTTACCAGTTCTTTTACCCTTCCGGTGTGGGGAGGATTCTTGGACAGGAACTGAGTTCCATTCGTGTTCCAAAGGGATATCTTAATGAGTTTTAAAAATGTTTCCCTGAATACTTCCAATTCCTCTTCGGTAATCTGGTCAAACAACAGATATTTATCTGCATACTCCTGCATGTACCTGGGCAGGAACCAGAAATTGTAATACGTATAAGGCATCATATTGGACAACGCAAACTCTTCCTCCTGAGGGAGGTCTACGGCCAACTCCATATTATCTGTAGGGCGTTTGTCCGGCATCAGCCATGACATATTCTTTTTGAAAAAAGCCTGCCCCCACATAATAAGATGGGGAAATACGGTTTGATAAGTGGTATTGTAACCGAAATGCTTATCACACGAGAAGATACTATGCACAAAAGTAGTGCCGCTTCTCCAATGTCCGAGGATAAACAGGGGATCATTCTCCAGAGGTTTATCCCTCAATAATTTATCATATCTGCTATCCTGAAAGGTCTTTAGCATGCTAAGCAGGCGGCAAATACTTTTTGTCAGATAATATTTCCGGTAATATCCTTTATCAATTTCCCGTCCGGAAGTGATTGATTTGAAAGTTTTCCAATCGGCACCGACCAGTGTATTGATAGGTAATTTATTAAATTCAATTAATCCCATATGAATATATCCTACTTAATGATGTTTATAGCTATTCCCTGGCGTTCGAGCTCTTTGCACACTTTTTCTACCGCCTCATAATGTTCTTGCCCGATGTCCAGTGCAGTAAGATTAAGTTCGGGTATCTCCTCTGTAAGCATATCTTTGGAGTCTACCCTATCTATAATCATACCTACTGCACTGGTGTTATTTGTTATCGGGTCAATGAGTATAAATGATCCACAGGATTTACTCTTTTTATAAGGGTCGAAAAACAGGGGTTTGGCCGTAGTAAAGATAACATTTCCTATTTCGTTGAGCTTAAGAAATGAGCTTTCCTTATGCTCCATTGTGTTGATATCAACTCTATAACGTATGGCTTTTATATGAGAACGCGTCAGACTGGTCGTTTGCTTGATATAAAAGTTCTTCGTCACATCCATCGGTTCTTCATCCATCCATACAAGCATTGCTTCAAAGTTACGGTCGATAACAGGCAGGTCATCAGGATGAACCAGCATCTCGCCCCGTGAAATATCAATTTCGTCTTCCAGTGTAAGTGTGACGGATTGCGGTGGAAAAGCATAATCCAGCTCACCATCGTAAGTGACAATACTCTTTATTTTAGAAGTTTTGCCGGAGGGGAGCGCCATTACGCTATCTCCTTTCTTCACTATCCCGGAAGCAACTTTCCCGCAGAAACCACGGAAATTCAGATTGGGCCGTAATACATATTGAACGGGATAACGGAAATCTTCAAAATTGTGGTCGTTGGCAATATGAACGGTTTCGAGAAAATCAAGTAGGCAGGTACCCTTATACCAGGGTGTGCGTTCCGACTTCTCTACAACGTTATCTCCATCCAGTGCGGAAAGTGGGATACAGTTAATATCCGGTATATCAAGGAGTTCTACAAACTGTTTGTAATCAGCAACTATTTCATTAAACCTCTCTTCGGAAAAGTCTATAAGGTCCATCTTATTTACGGCAAGAACTACATGTTTGATCCCCAGTAGCGACACCAGATAGGTATGCCGGCGGGTTTGGGTGATTACTCCCATACGGGCATCTACCAGGATGATAGCCAGATTTGCGGTTGATCCCCCGGTTATCATGTTACGTGTATACTGCTCATGTCCCGGAGTATCTGCAATGATAAACTTTCTTTTGTTGGTTGAGAAATAACGGTAGGCTACATCAATCGTAATTCCCTGCTCTCTTTCTGCTTTAAGGCCATCCAGCAACAAGGCGTAATCGATGTGGTCGCCTGCATTGCCCATTCGTTTGCTGTCTCTTTCCAGTGCCTGTAGCTGGTCTTCATATATTTTTTTGCTGTCAAACAACAGTCGTCCAATCAATGTAGATTTACCGTCATCTACAGAACCGGCTGTAAGCAGACGAAGCAGGTCTTTCTGTTCATCCCTGTCCAGGAACTCTTTTATATTTAGTTTTGTATCCATAACTAGCTTTTCAATCAAAAATATCCTTCACGTTTCTTCTGTTCCATACTTCCCTCCTGATCAAAATCGATCACTCGAGTAGTTCGCTCGCTTTTTGTAGTAGTCATCATCTCTTCTACAATCTTTTCGATTGTATCTGCGTCACTATATACCGCCCCCGTCAGTGGCCAGCAACCCAATGTACGGAAACGTACTTTCCTCATTTTAACAAGATCGCGGTATTTTTCCGGCAGGCGGTCATCATCTGCCATTATCAGATTGCCGTCTAGTTCTACAATGGGACGCTCCTTTGCAAAATAAAGGGGAACAATCGGAATATTTTCGAGGCGGATATATTGCCATACATCCAGTTCGGTCCAGTTGCTTAGCGGAAACACGCGTATACTCTCTCCTTTATGCACACGGGCATTGTAAATATCCCAAAGCTCAGGACGCTGGTTTTTGGGGTCCCACTGGTGAAAACGATCCCTGAATGAAAAGATACGTTCTTTGGCGCGACTCTTTTCTTCATCACGCCGTGCACCTCCGAAGGCTGCATCAAACTTATGTTTATCGAGTGCCTGCAGAAGTGCCTGTGTCTTCATCAGGTCCGTGTGCACTTTACTGCCATGACTAAAAGGCCCTACCCCTGCATTAAATGCTTCCATGTTGGATTCTACAATCAGATTCCAACCATATTTTTTAGTATATTCGTCCCGAAACTCAATCATCTCCTTGAACTTCCACTTAGAATCAATATGCATAAGCGGAAACGGAACTTTACCGGGATAGAATGCTTTCTCGGCCAGCCTCACCATTACAGAAGAGTCCTTGCCTATTGAGTAAAGCATTACGGGATTTTCAAATTCTGCGGCAACTTCCCTGATGATATGAATCGATTCTGCTTCCAGTTGCTGCAGGTGGCTTAAATTATATGTTGACATATACTAGTATAATCTATTTTATATATTTATATGTGTTAAGTTACTTTTCGGATCATTTATCAATCAACCGGGTCATAGGTGATACGTGGCAGTATCAAATCCAATAACTGATTGACACACTCTTCAAGGGATAACCGGGAGGTATCAAGGGATAATTCCGGGTTTACGGGCGCTTCGAAAGGAGCGCTGATACCTGTAAAGTTCTTGATTTCTCCTTTGCGTGCTTTTGCATACAGGCCTTTTATATCTCGTTGTTCGCATACATCCAGCGGAGTGTTTACAAATACTTCCACGAAATCTTCTTTTCCTATTATCTCGGCAGCCATTTGCCGTATGTCGTTGGTCGGGCTGATGAAAGCTGCAATGGTTATAATCCCTGTGTCGATAAATAGCTTGGATACTTCTGCAATCCGCCTTATATTTTCGATCCTGTCTTCTTCGGTAAAGCCTAGGTTGTTGTTTATACCACTGCGGATATTATCACCGTCAAGGATGCGGCAAAGCAGGCCACGTTTATGTAATTCCCTCTCCAATGCTATGGCAATGGTACTTTTTCCTGAACCGGACAGTCCGGTAAACCAGATCATCACACTTTTTTGATCTAAAAACTCTTCTTTATCTTTACGTCCAAGCATCCGGTCAAAAACCGGATATATGTGTATATTTTCCATCATTATATGTTAATCGTATCAAAATTCCCAAAACAGAGGTACAAGGAATACCGATAATAAGAACGTTATTATATTGAGAGGTAAACCCACCTTTACGAAATCAGTAAATTTATAGTTCCCGATACCTTGTACAATCAGGTTGGTCTGGTAGCCAATCGGTGTAGAGAATGAGGCCGAAGCAGCCATACATATCACTACAAAAAACGGTGTGGGGCTAACGCCTAATTGTGATGCAACCGACAGCCCTATCGGGAAAGCCAAAGCAGCGGCGGCATTATTCGTTATTAGTTCTGTAAACAAATTGGTGATGATAAAGATTACGGCCAGCAATGCATAAGGCCCGTAACTTTCCGACATCTTGATAATATGCCCGGCAATCATATCAGCAAATCCGGAGTTTACCATTGCTTTGCTGATTGCAAAGGCACATGCTATTGTAATCAGTATATCCCAAGATATATATTTGGTATATTTCTTAGCGGGAAACAGATGAACCCACGCCATAATGACTGTAGTTACGGCAGCAAAGAAAAACATATCCAATTTGAGTTCCGGATAGGCTTGTTTTACAATGGGTAGTTCTCCTATCGTAGCTCCCAGTATCATAAACACAAGCAAACCCAGTGCCAGCCATCTCTTTATTTTACCGGCGGATGTTTCCACATCATTGCCGTTGGCTATCATAATAAATACGGAAGATTCTCCCCACGTAGGGACAAATGTATTATCTGCCTGCAACACCAAAGTATCGCCTTCACGCAGAGGAGTCTTATCCAGGTTCCTTATGATGCGCTTACCTGCATGCTTTATCTCTTTGACCGTAGCCCCGTAGTGCCTTTCAAAGTCAAACTCTTTTAATGTTTTATTGATACCCGGGAAACGAGGACCAAGCACTACTTCTACATAATGAATATTTTCTTCCGGTTCTGTCTCTGTCTCTTCCTGCAAGGCATCCGTACGGGAGTCCGGAAGCAATTTATTAGAGAATACAAGCATATACAAAATTCCGGCTATCGCAATAAATATACCTACCTTCCCGAGCTCGAACATAGTGAAGCCTTCAAACCCGGCATCCAATATCATACCGTGCACTACCAGGTTTGTTGAAGTACCAATCAGTGTACAAAGCCCTCCCAATATGGTTGCATAAGAAAGAGGTATCAAGAATTTGGTTGCGGAAAGATTTACTTTACTTGCCCAGTTTTTAATAATGGGTGCAAATATAACTACTACCGGGGTATTGTTGAGAAAAGCAGAAATTGTTGCAACCGCAGGAAGCATCCGTAACTGTGCTTTGGCAACTGTGGTTTTCCTGACAGGTAATATCTTTTTCAATAAACGGTTCAACGCCCCGCTCTGACGGACTCCTTCACTTACCAGGAAAAGCAATGCGACCGTTATCATCCCTTTATTACTGAAACCTTCCAAAACTTCTTTGGGAGAGAGTATCCCCATGCACAAAAACAGGATAACAACCGAAAATAATACCATTCCCGGACGCATCTTATCCAAAACAAGGGCAGTGACCATTCCTATTAGTGCCAGTAGCACAAATACGATTTCAAAAGTCATAAGGTGTTAATTTTGTATGGGTACTCTTTTTACAATAAACCAGGGATTTAAGAGGTTTTCTTTATTATATTGAAGAGGCTGGTGAGTCTCAGCATTATAGATTTCCCTCCCGGCCGCTTTGGCTATTGCGTGTCCGGCTGCCGTATCCCATTCCATAGTCGGTGCAAAGCGCGGATAAACATCTGCATATCCTTCTGCCACCAGACATATTTTAAGGGAACTTCCACTGGTGATAGTTTCAACAATCGGATATTGGTTTTTCATTTTGTTTATATAATCCTCCGTTTCAGGGCTTAAGTGCGAGCGTGAGGCAACGATTACAAAGTTATCATGCTTGCTGCTTTCCTGCAATAAATGCTCGGAACGATCAATCAGTTTATCAAGCGTATCATTTTCTTCCAGTTCGTATATACAATTAATCTTATATGCACCCAGTGTAATATCTCCGAAATAAAGTATACCCGTTACAGGAACAAAAATAACCCCGGCTACGGGAACCCCTTTTTCAACAAAAGCGATATTGACTGTAAATTCTCCGTTTTTCTTTATGAACTCTTTTGTTCCGTCCAGTGGATCGACTATCCACAAGTTATTCCACAAAGACCGCTCCTGATAAGACACCATCTTACCCTCTTCACTTAATATAGGATAAGGAGTTTTTTTGAGACATTTTACAATAGCCTGATTAGCTTTCTTATCAGCTATCGTTAAGGGAGAGTTATCTGACTTTTTCTCAATTTCGAAATCCGAATATGGGTCGGTATACACCTTCATTATCTCATAACCTGCTTGCAATGAAGCTTTTATTGCACAAAACAAGAATTCTTTTTGCATAGATGAAATTATAAAAACTTTTCCGGTATATAAAATACCGGAATAACTTGTGTCATTTGTTGGGAAAACAGCTGTAAAATTAGTAACAATTCTTTCCCCGATGTCTAAACATGCTATCTTATAACTTCTTTTAGTAGAAGAAGCATAAAAACTTAGCAAAGTTAAATAGTTTTCGCACATTCGTTAAAAAAAGGAATATATTTCTTTTAAAATATAAATGGATTCTCACAGATAATAACAAAAATAAGTTATATCTCCATCTAATTTAAGATTCCTGCTAAACTTATTAAAGATTCTTTTGTTAAGGAGTATATGTCGAAAATTAGCATTTAATTAAATTATATCTGAATAAACAATCAACATGCTATTACAATTACTGTTCGTCTTAACTGCAATAATTATAGGAGCTCGTCTTGGAGGTATCGGACTGGGTGTAATGGGAGGTATCGGGCTCAGTATACTTACTTTTGTTTTCGGACTCCAGCCAACCGCTCCTCCTATTGATGTTATCCTGATGATTGTAGCTGTTATATCCGCTGCATCCTGTATGCAGGCGGCAGGCGGATTGGACTACATGGTTAAACTGGCAGAAAAGCTATTACGCAAAAATCCTTCCCGCGTTACTTTGCTCAGTCCCCTTGTCACTTATCTATTCACCTTTATAGCCGGTACAGGCCATGTGGCATATTCCGTTCTTCCGGTTATTGCAGAGGTAGCCACAGAAACAAAGATTCGCCCGGAACGCCCGTTAGGTATTGCAGTTATTGCATCGCAACAGGCAATTACGGCTAGTCCTATTTCAGCAGCAACAGTAGCTTTATTGAGTCTATTGGCCGGTTTTAATATATCTCTTTTTGATATATTGAAAATCACAATACCTGCCACATTGATTGGGGTGTTTGTAGGCGCATTGTTTTCTATGCGGGTAGGAAAAGAATTAGTTGATGATCCTGAATACCAACGCAGGGTAAAAGAAGGCATGATGGATATGAAAAACCATAAGATAAAAGATGTTGCCAATCCTGTGAAAGCTAAACTCTCTGTGGCGATCTTTATCCTGGCTACTTTATTCATTGTATTGTTCGGATCTTTCGAACAACTAAGGCCCTCATTCTTAATCGGCGGGGAAACAGTTATACTTGACATGCCATCGATTATAGAGATAATCATGCTTTCCGCAGCAGCGCTAATTCTTTTACTATCGAAAACTGACGGTATAAAAGCAACTCAGGGTTCTGTTTTTCCGGCAGGTATGCAGGCAGTAATAGCCATATTTGGTATCGCATGGATGGGTGATACATTCTTAAATGGGAATATGGCTACGCTGACTACTTCTATCGAAGATATTGTCAGGCAGATGCCGTGGCTTTTCGGGCTGGCTCTCTTTGTGATGTCTATCCTTCTTTACAGTCAGGCGGCTACGGTAAGGGCTATTATGCCGTTGGGGATAGCACTGGGTATATCACCTTTTATGCTGATTGCCCTGTTTCCGGCAGTAAACGGTTATTTTTTCATTCCCAATTATCCTACTGTAGTGGCAGCTATTAACTTCGACCGTACAGGAACTACGAAAATAGGTAAATATGTGTTGAACCATTCGTTTATGATGCCCGGTCTTATTTCCACTTTTGTAGCCATAGCACTGGGGCTGTTGTTCATACACATATATTAATAGAAATTACTGAAACATTTATTTAATAATTAACTAACATGGAAAAGATGAAAAAAAGCATGTCACTAATAATAGTCGCTTTATTTTCGGCTATTACATTATGGGCACAAAAACCCAATATTCATATTTTAGCAACAGGAGGTACTATTGCAGGTGCAGGTTCTTCTTCTGTACAAACCAACTATACTGCCGGACAGGTGGCTATCGGTTCATTGCTTGATGCTGTGCCGCAGATAAGAGACATAGCTAATGCTACCGGAGAACAAATTGTAAATGTTGGTTCTCAGGATATGACAGATGATGTGTGGCTTACGTTGGCCAAACGCATTAACCAACTGATGCTGCAAAGTGATGTAGACGGAATTGTGATCACCCACGGAACGGATACAATGGAAGAAACTGCTTACTTCCTCAACCTTACCGTCAAAGGAGATAAGCCTGTAGTGTTGGTAGGTTCGATGAGACCTTCAACTGCATTGAGTGCCGATGGTCCTCTCAACTTATATGATGCTATTGTTGTTGCCGGATCACCCGAATCCAGGGGAAAAGGTGTATTGGTAGCAATGAACGGACTAATCATAGGAGCGCATGCTGTAAAGAAGATGAATACAATTACTGTTCAAACTTTTCAGGCTCCCAACTCTGGTGCGCTCGGATACATACACAATGGTAAAGTATTCTATGATGAGGCAACTTTAAAAATCCATACTACGGCTTCCGTATTTGATATATCTACCCTGAATGCCCTTCCTAAAGTGGGGATTGTATACAGCTATTCGAATGTATATGCAGATTCAGTAGAGCCTTTTCTGGTAAACGGGTATCATGGAATTATACATGCAGGAGTAGGTAATGGAAACATCCATAAAAATGTTTTCCCGGTATTGGAGAGAGCACGTCAACAAGGGATTCTTGTCGTACGTTCATCACGTGTACCCACCGGAGCTACTACCCAGGATGCAGAAGTTGACGATGAGAAATATCAATTTATTGCATCACAGGAGCTAAGTCCTCAAAAATCAAGAATATTATTAATGCTGGCCTTAACGCGTACTACTGATTGGAGACAAATCCAACAATACTTTAATGAATATTGATATCCACAATATCTCTAACCAAACCTAAATTTTATCTTTATGAGAAAAGTAACATTTCTCTTTCTGTTAGCTGGGTTTTCCTTAACAATAGGAGCCCAGCAAATGGAAAGACAAAATCAAAGTCTCTTTGAAGAATTAACTAACATCAGGACTAAAACAGACAGGTTTAACCTTTTCCTGAACATGCAGGGAAACTTCGACCTGGATTTCAACGATAACTTCCAGGGAGGAGCCTTCAGAATGCGCCAACTTCGTGTAGAGGCTAAGGGAGATTTGAATAATTGGCTGTCTTACCGTTACCGCCAGAGATTAAACCGCTCTAACGATGGAAGCAACATGATTGATAATGTACCTACATCTATCGACTATGCAGGTATGGGGGTTAAGATTTCCGATAAGGTGAAATTCTTTCTCGGGAAGCAGTGCGCTGCTTATGGAGGTATTGAGTTTGACCTGAATCCTATTGAAATATACCAGTATAGCGATATGATCGACTATATGAGCAATTTCATGACCGGATTGAACGTGACATACGATATCATCCCTACCCAGCAAATCCAGGTGCAAATACTTAACAGCTTAAACTTCTCCAACCCGGAAGATATGTACGGCAGTTCACCGGATATTATCCCTGCCAAACTTCCTTTGGTATACACCCTCAACTGGAATGGTAATTTTGATGATGTATTGAAAACACGCTGGTCTGCCTCGGCTATGAATGAAACTAAAAAGAACTGGATGTTTTATTACGCTTTGGGAAACCAGATCACATCCGGAAATTTTAATATGTTCTTTGACTTTATGTACTCAACCGAAGACCTCGACCGCAAAGGAATAATCACCAATATCCTTCATCAAAATCTTCCTGAAGCAGAGGGAAGACGCCCTAATGCTTTTGATGCCCGCTACATGTCTCTGGTTGCAAAATTCAATTACCGCATCTTTACGCAATGGAATGTTTTTGTAAAGGGTATGTATGAAACTGCATCCGTAAGGAAAGGAACCGACACAATAGAAAAGGGTAAATATCGCACTGCATGGGGATATCTCGGAGGTATTGAATTTTATCCTATGGCATCCGACTTGCATTTTTTCCTGACTTATATTGGGAGGTCTTATAACTATACAGACCGGGCAAAAGCTCTGGGATCGGTAAATGAAAATACAAACAGGGTAACCGTTGGATTCATTTATCAGTTGCCTGTATTTTAAAGAAATAAACAGAGGGTAGCTTTACTCTCAGAAAAAGATATTTCATTTTCATTATTCCAAGCCTATATAAGGAATATTTTGTTTACAACTGACCTAACCAGATTCGCCTTCATCTTTCAAATGCTTGGACTTACTTGTAAAGCATTTGAGATGAAGGCTTCTTCTTTTGTTGATTGATCCATCATCTATAAAAAGCTTCATCGCCCAGACAGTTTGCTGCTTTCTTGATAAAGCATATCTTTTCTACCTGCATCACGTAAGAATAGATATTTTCGTTGGCCATGATTTTTTCATGAATGGTGAGCTTTTTCCACATTCTTTTGGCTTTGCCGATATCAGAGGGGTCGATGCCGGAAAGTTCGTGATAGTTTTGCCAGAACTGGTCGAATAGTTCGTCATTCTTGTTTTTCTTCTGGATAATACTGGAATTGGATATAATTTTTTTGTTGGCACAAAAGAGCTCCTAGGATTCTATACGCAGGATATAGGTATTTCCCCTTCTCACACGGCTTATTATTTCCATTTCTTCCAGAGAGATAAGAACTTACGTATTCTCCATTGCGACCAATTGAATATTTTTCTGAGTTTCTCCATGTTGATATTTAATTCTCCCCGTCGAACTAAGAGGCCTTCCGTTTTACTGTTTTGAAAAGCAACAAAGGACAGTAGAGTCAGGAATACTTCTTCTTCACTCATAGGTGTTTTTTCACGCTTTCTCAATACTTGCTTTAATAGCAGTCGCGGAATAAGGATATAACCTTCGCGGGGGGCTTGAAGAAGAATTGAGGAATTTTATTAAACCCGAGGCATACATGCTCTCAGCAAAGAAGAAAAGCGGGATAAATCCCTCACAAGTAGACATCCAGTTCTCATGCTATATAATTTGAATAATTAAATATAACTCCATCATATCAACTTATTAAATCATCAGCCTTTCATATACCTGCATGAAAATAAAAAAGTGCGCACTTTGCAACAAAAAAGTATATACTTTTTTATCAAAAGGTTAGTACTTTTTCAAAGGATTGTAGTGATTTGCCAGAAAGCTAAGTATAAATTCCATATGTTTGTTACTACAATCCTTGCACTATTAATTTACTTTTCCTTAAAATAAAAGTATGCAATTATACTTCAAAAGCTTTCTTTCCACTTTAATGATTTTTAATATCCTTAAAAATCATTAAACAGATATTTCTAAATTCTCAATCGCTATTTTTGCAAAGTCATTCATAAACAATATTATTTATTACAATCATATATAAATTAAACTTTACTATTTGATATATCATATAT